>Ga0210059_1001155_pt1 | contig 38685 bp, 33 predicted proteins | sample Ectturendosymbi2_FD_188042 | JGI IMG/M metagenome (GOLD analysis project Ga0210059, IMG submission 188042) | Ecteinascidia turbinata endosymbiont from Florida, USA - Sample 2 (SPAdes) (version 2) | ecosystem: Host-associated > Tunicates > Ascidians > Unclassified | place: Key West, Florida... | reverse complement strand
AGGGGGCAACACATGAGCACAGGGGGCAACACATGAGCACAGGCGTACCTCGGTCTGTACCATCTCCGGCCTTTGATTCCGCATCTGAGAAACGAACCCGAAGACATCCACTTTACTTTCCCTGAGCATCATGTCGACCATGGCTTCGATACAGATATAGGTCCCGGTCCTCCCGACGCCAGCGCTGCGAGAAACACGTGACTTTAACAAACAAACTCTTCTTGGGCAATCACTGAAGCGTGTCAGGGGATGAGTTGCTTTTGCAGCTGATGAGACAAACAAACAATCGCCTCCTCCTACGAAACCCGCCGCAGTTGACAACCCCCCACCAATAACTTGGGTGGATGTGACGTCATACTCGGTTGAGCCAAACTACAGATTCAGCATCATGTGACGTATGTTCCGGGTTGCATTGACCAGATATATTGATGATTCTGTTAGAAATGCTCTCATTGGCTATTTCCCGCTACGGTTCAGTTGTTTATGCTGCTGTTGCTACTGGCAACGCCAGCGAACGAAGCCACTTTCACCCAAGTACATTTTTCTCATAGGATTTAGGAATCACGTGACACCGTCCCACACCAACTGTTGACCAATGCAGTTGACTTTACGTGATGACGCGTTGCTCGTGTGCTTACGTCACGCGGTTGCGTGGCAACCGACTCATAAACACAACCACGCTTTACCCAACACTGTTTATATTTGAACTTCTCACCGACTGTCGCATCACAGTGTCACAAACAACAACCGTGTGTCTCACAAGTGCATTTGTTTCGTAGCCTAGCAACGGACAGAAGAGAACTTGAAACTTGAGTCCGGGCCTTTGGCCTCATCTCATTTCATTGCGACCACCCTGGTTGGTCACCCCCTAAACAGTTCGAACCCAATTCACCTGCAATGTACGACGACGGCTCCGTATCCGGTCGGACTTCCGTGTTTGATCTTCCTCATGAACTTCAACATCCCCGACGGAGACTTCGGCACCCCGAAGTCAGGCCAGCTGGTGAAGTGGTAGTGGAACAGGTTCCGCCGCATGCTCAGTGTTGCGTCACCTTGCATCTGTCATGCATGAATGGTTACAAACCAGCCACCGTATCAATCGCACTCAAGCATAACCACACGCCAACCTGTTGTATTGTGAACTTCCGTATGGTGTAATCGACCAATCGATTCTCGCCGAGGAAGACAACGCTGAGCTCCCCGTACACTTGCTTTCCCGACCCTGGCCAGTATTGGGCGCACTTCATCTACAGCAACATGCCGAGGATTAAAGGGGGAAGTGGGTTTCAACTCATCACCGCAGCTTAGACTTTGCCAAGCCAAGTTGCACAGCTTTGATACTTTTGAGAGAAATAATCTGGAAAGAGCGTCTGGCAATGGCTTTTATTGTTTTCTTGACGTGTCGTGCTATGATTGGTGGAACCGGATACACGTGACCCGTAGCATTTAAATCCTCCCGTCTTTGTTACACACAATCCCCAGTGACCCCCGTCTCGAGAATTGAGGCAAACTTTGCCAGAAATCTCGACTGTGCTGAGGAGGACAGCCAACCTTACGTCACCGGGATTATCTAATTCTGAAGATTACGATTAGATCACACTCTCTGTGAATTATGCGCTGGAGGCGCTTATTTGGTGAAGCATAAACTGTTAGGAATGTCAATGTTTAAAGTTGCAACAAGAATCTCCTTCCAGCAAATGTTTGTTTGAAGGAATGAGAAACGCATCACAAGATTTGCAACGCATGGTTCGCTAACAATTAACGATTATTCATCGTCAATAGGACAAGCGATCAGCGATCACGTGTTTAAGTTTTATTCGACTTTTCATGGAAAGACATAATATTTTTTGCTCCTCCCCACCAGCGGCCATGTTTCGCACCAGGAAAGACACAAATGCAAAACGTCAGACAGATGCTTCTCCAAAGTTTGTTGGTGAGTTTGTGAGATGGTCAGCATCAATCTCAACACCTCATCAAGTTACATCGGAACATGTTCAGTTAAATGCAGTTTGGCACGACCGCAGTGATTGGAGCAAATTTCATCTTCTTTAAAATTCTGCGTCATTCAAAAACCGCCAGTCACGCTTCGGTGAATCCAGTGTTTCAAGAAGATCAGGCAAGGGAGCAGGTTTTGTCAGAAGAAAAAACTCAACAGGATTTCAGAGTTGAAATATTTCAAATGCATTTGTATTGACAGCAGCTTTCCGAATAGTTTGAGGATTCGGGGAAGAACGTTTGCTTTTGATAAGTTTTTGAAAAGTGCAGAATTAACGCTCCTGACTTCATTCCCACTATTCCAATAAAAACAAGTGCGTTTCACGAGCAATCCATGCGTGACGTGATGACGTAATGCTTTGTCGATAGTTTTGCATTTCATTGCGTGATCTGTTGATTAAATACGATAGCCCTGAGAAGGTAATTTAAAAAAACACACTGTTGCCTGCAAGGTATTTGTATACAACAATCAGAAGCTACAGGTTTTCTGTATGCTTTCGTCAAATCAGCCGAAACGATCTGCTTTTTTGCGATGATTCAAACTTGCACATGTCTGTATTCAAGTAACTACGCTCCACAGAGATGACGGAAAATCTTATAAGATGATAGGACTGACGATGCGTAGAGTTACGTGAAATCGATTTCCTATTAAAAGGAATTTGCTGATTGGTTTAACAGCGACGTCTTTGTGGAGCAAGTCACTCAAGCTGTTGCTAATAAGTTATCGCCAAAATTAAAGTATCGGACACATAATCTGGTCGACCCGCGCACCATAGTGTTTATAAAACAACTAGTGTTCTTCAACAATGTGGACCAACCTCTTTTCCTTCCTCGAGGTTGGTGACCATTATAATGGTTGTCACGTTCTGGTCCCAAATCATTCTCCAGAAATCATCGATGGTCGATTCCTTTGGTCCTTGAGCTGCTATGAACTTGCCTTTGTGCTTGTAACCCTGGCAACGACAAACGCGCCGAAGCATGACGATCACGTGATCATTTGCTTAAGAAGCAAGTCACCCCCCGACTCCAGTCTCTTAAGATGTCACTGTTACAAAAAACAAACAAAACAAAACTTACGTCAACAAATGAGGCGTTGATGTAATCATTGTCCGATGAACTGGACTTTGGAAGAACGACGCGAGAATGATCGACTGTAACGTCACAATCAATTGTTACGAACATTACGACAAAACAAGTTGCACCAATCTTGCCATGTAACAATCTCTGGAGAAATAAGAGCAACTGACAATAAAACCGAGTCCATCAGACTTTACTACCAAAAAAGACCAACTCACAGGGGAGGATGTTTGTGTATCGGTTCTTGTCTTTGTTCTGGACTTTGCCGCCTGATTCCTTTGATCCTATTCCTTCGGAAAGTGCCTTTAATGTCGAAAGAGAAAAAACGGGTCAACTCTAATTCGGCACTAATCGACCAGGTTTCTATGACAACCAAACGGCATGTGCAAAATGTGGGGAGGGTTAACCGTGGGCTGATTCTTGTTTTTGAAGACATAAAAAGTGGGATTACACCAAAGTTTAAATTTTCTCATTTTTCGGGATAATGACTTTCACTTTAAACACATCGCGATCTTCAATTTCGTAAAAACCGTGGGGTCATGACCTTTCGTCGCCACGCCTTCTACATTTCTTTGCGCATCATCTGTGACGTAAACGCTGCAAAAAACTCACCGAGAACTCCTCCCTGAACAGTTTGTCGTCATCAGCGTGCCTTTTGTTGAACTCTGCTTCGAGTCGATCAAGTGGGAGGGGCGCGTACTTGCCGCGAGTGCTTCCGTTCGGCAATAACTTCCTGAACTCGCTTTCATCGTAGCGGTGGCTGTGTCGATGAAACACACGTAAACAAAGCACCGTGTTGAAACAACACAATACGTTTGAACTTTAAGCCAATCAATGTTTGATGAAAAGCCAATCAACGTTTAATGAAAAAAAATTTATTATAGAAGTAAAAATCAAATTCTAAAATATGTATAAAATAAAAAATATTCTAGAAAAGAAAAATAATTTCGACGCGTTTAAATCTCATTTCTATGGAACAAGAAAATAACGTAACGAGGTGAATCATTGAAGTTTCAGCGAATATTGAAACTTCATTCTCAAACTACGGGCCGCAACTCACTCATTGACGGAGAGTTGTTTGTGGAACTTGGTTGGTTTTTTGTTGCGTCGTCGGCAGACGCACCACACGATGACAACCAGAACCACCAGAACAATCACACCGGCCAGACCGGCAGCGATTGGGACGACTGGGACACCAGAGGATGGTTCGGCTTCATTGGAACCATCGGTGGTGGTTTTGGTGGTTGCTGCTGCAGGGGTCGTGCTGGGTCGAATGGGGTCTACAAAAGAATCGAAGACCCCGTCGAACGCTCGTCTCTTTGCATTATTGTCTTGTTGCGAACTTTTTCGAAAAACTTAAGCTCAGGTTCCCATTACTGTGTAGCAGAGTGTGGAGTGGGACTTTCAGAAACGGGGATTTTTAAACATGTGACCTAACCATGAAGCTGCCGCGGGCTTCAACAGAGCAGCCCGCATCGCAGGGAGGAGATGGATGTGAAATTTTATCGAGACATCTACTGCATTGCACAAAGCAGTGGTATACTATTCAAACAAATCTGTCAAACAATGATTTTCTTCGTTCTGTCCAAATAAATGCTTATTACTCCCGTTGCTATCTTTCCGCGGCAATGGAAGCAAAGCGTCCTTCACATCAAGTTGCATCCAGTGGAGAAAGCACTTGAAATAAACCAACTACACTTGCGCTTCGAGCATTCTCTAACGTGTTGTTAAAGTGGTTGCCGCAACAACAGACTTCTCAATAACTCCCAAGCTCTTTACTGCTGACCCAGACCTCGCCACCGCTTTTAGCATCAACTAATGACGTCACAGAGGCCGATAGATCGTCATCCGATGATGACGACAACACATACAAAGTTCAATTACTTGCTTTATCACAACACTCACCAAACACGTGACATAAAAAGTTCAAAAATTTATTAAGTTTGCGACTTCCCGACAAACATGAACAGCAATAAACGAAACAAAATCTGATTTGGATTCAGACTTCTCCAACTTTTTGTTTCCAGTCTGTGCGGCTCACCCAACGTTCGTCGCAAAGTAAGACCGGACCTTTAAAAATATTAAGTCTATGCTCTTCCATAGAGAAGAGTACAAACGTTTGCGATCTCAAAGTTACAGACTTATCTTTAAATGAACATGAAACCGGTGGGGCTGACAAAACTCAGGACTTTATTTTCCATACATAGCTAATGTTCAAATAAATAAATTCATGCTGGTGACCAGTGGCGTGCAGAGGGGGGTTAAATGGCGCGACGGCCCCAGGCATCCAAGGCAGGGGGGCATCCAAAGAGTTACTTACAAAAATTAAAATACTGTAACTAGATCATTTTTCCTGTTGTAAGGCCACTAAGACTAACACATGCTGCATGGATTTAATTTTTCGAAATTGTTTTTTTTTTGTCAAGACTAGTTTTCACATATTCAAATACCAGTAATTCTCATATTCTTCAATACCAAGGACCTATACTGTAGGTGTGTGACGCACACCCAATCAAACTGATAATTACGTGACTTTTCCCAGATCGTGCGACCAAGAGAAAATCACAAAAAAGCATTCTAAGTTAATTATGGTGGTGTCTTGATTGTCTGAGTCAAATTTCAAAACTGTCCTATATTTCAACTTGCTTGATTTATCTGACTTTTTGATGCACCACTAGTTTCCCGTTTTCATTTTTTGATGTGGCAGCCATGGGTGTGCGATAATACACCCGCACACCTGTGTTTGCAATATGTGCATCCTTTCGAGCTTCGTCAATAATTGGCTGTTCAGGCGGATTGATCGTAACGGCTCACACTCACACAAGCCCGTATCTGTTCTGCCCCCCAGTAATTGTACATATAACAGTCGCATAATAAAAAACGAATACGCTTTCTCAATGTTTATATAGTTTAGCACCCATACCTTTTCTGTCCGGTCGCTATTGAGACATTCGCCCAGCCTAATGTTTTTGCAGTTGTGCACTGCGCTGATGTAGCACTAAGTGTGTTCTACTCCACTGTTTAAGGCGTTTCCGGATATTTTTGCAGTTATGAACTGCCCTGTCTCAGCGTTGAGTGCTGTTTTTTGCTCTGGCCTCATAACGTGGAGCGCAGATAATAATTCATGTTCATTACAGTGACGCATTGTACAACAACGAGTGAGCAGAATGGGTGTTGAATAATATGCATGTTGTGTCAACAAATTTCTTCAAAACGTTGGTTTGCAAACGTGAATATGACGTCATATTGTGACGCCACAAACAGCGTATATGTGACGTCACAAACAGCGTATATCCAGTAACAATGACCACCATACGCCGCAGCTCAATACTAGAATTTGCTAGGGGGCATACAATCAAACATTCGTCCCAGGCATCACCAGACCTCTACACGTCATTGCTGGTAGCCCACTTGTCGTTTAGAACTCTCCCGACTTATTTTTACCCGATGATTTAATGGACGTAGTGCGGCGAAACCTGCTGTTCGCTCCATCGCAATAAACAACGCTCGTGCAGCTCCACGCTTTCTATGGACGCGGCACATTGTAACGTCATAATCACTGTCAGTTGCACAAACGCTACCATGCTTCTATTCATTTCCACAACCTTTGTTTTTTCAAATCAAAACTGTGGGTCATTGCTACAAATACTAACTCCTTCGCGAGGTAACTTTGGTATAAAACTCACAAGGAAAGGTGAGAAGGTCGCGAAGTCACTCGGGTTCGATCATAATAAGTGGGAACAAGGATGACATCAGGTAAGTTGAGGTCGTCACAGTCAGTGGCGGCACGATTGGACAAAAGCTTGCACGTGACGGGGGTTAGTTGGCGAACACACAATGGCAGTTAAATGCACAAGAAATAATGTTTGTTTTTATTTTGCTACTAAACTGCGTGCAGCACCTCTTTGTACTGTGGCATGGCTGGGAGAGATAAGGGTTATTGGGGCTGCAATCCTCCCCTGAGATTTTAGAACAGTCTGAGATTTTAGGGTCATTGGGGCTGCAATCCTCCCCTGAGATTTTAGAACAGTCCCCTGAGATTTTAGAACATTCATAAAACAGTTACCTGGTGCAGTTGAAGGCGCAGGCGTGGTGGGGGTGCTTGATCCAAAAACGTTGGTTGGTGGTTTCTCAGATGAGACAGTGGGCGGAGAAAGCGTCCGCTCGGTGGCAGCAGCCGTCGATGCAGTGGTTGAGCTGATGGTCGTTGTCATGGTGACGGCGATGGTTGGCGCTGGAGGGGTGCTGGTGGTGGCGATGGGCACTGAACATAGTTCACTCGGGTCAGAAAACAACCTTCAGGTCCTCGCTAGCTGCGTTAAGGGTTAAGTTTATGGTTCGGTTTCTATTGAACAAAAAAATAACTTTCTGGAATTTTCACAGTTGCAAAAACAAAAGCCAGAAACAAGTTTAGAAAATAAACATCCTTTTCATCATTAATATTACTAAGACCCAGAACAGCAGAATACCAGGGACATATGAAGCACGAATAAAAGTTGAACGAACTAAAATGCACCGCGTGGGCGGGAAGAGCAATTGCGACAAGCTCTACTACAAACAACACAAACAACATTATGCATCCGCTTGTTTCATTTGCAAGGCAGACATATCGCGCATTGCAGATAAAATTATTAACTTGGATACACTGTATTGAGAAACCTCAGCCATACTTTTATTCAACAAATTAAAACAATCAATATGTGAAGTCGTGTCAAGGCCTCATCACCACTGCAACTGCTTCATCCTGTTCCTGGTGAACTTCAGTAGCAACATGATAGTCGCCACAAGTTATTCGATTACATTCATTAAACCTTAATCCCCCTGAAATGTCAGGACCGACGCACCATCGAGGCTATAACCATCCCAGCAAGTGAACCGATACATGCCAACGCCCGCGGCATTATGACGTAACATAGTAATTTACATTTCAAGCGGAGGACAAAGGCACCGCAATTCTACAGTGGACTCGTCTGAGGCGTCTGCTTGGCTGAGCCAGCCCAGGCTGATGGTGAAAACTTAGAAAACCGAACTGAACCCAAGTGTTGCTGAATCTTTATCTAATTCTTCTCACCAACAAACATTACTTAAATGCAAACCTCACCCAGCAGTCTCCTCAACCAAAGCGAACTGTGTCTAGCAGTAGGTTATCGTAAACGAAACTTCGCTGGAGGTCGTAAAAGCAGTTTACACTCCACAGGATGCGTGGCTATATGACGTAGCCTTCTTGACGTCGCTAACTGGGATAAGTGTTTAATTCAAAAGTTGTCTGTGGTTTAATTAATTTTGAAGAAACGCAGCCCGGGCAATCACAGTTCAAATGCTTCCACTGATTGATTGAACGAGATACCGGGTTTGTACTCATACTTGGGAGATCAAATGATGCTCTGCCAAAGAACGAGAACTTTAGGGTTTCTTCAGGGGTTGAGAGGTTACGCTCTCAGGTTTGTTGAGTAACCGTGTATGGGAAACGGAGGTAGGTACCGGACATACACTGCCAGCATCCAGGGGTTGAGTGGGACGGGAACAGCGTTTCCATACCTTTTTCACGTTTTGCTTTAAAATGAGTTTGAAGCTGTTTTATCATGGCTATTTTTTGGTGTGCGTTCCCACACCATCTTTGTTAGCACTAGATCCCTGCATGCAACTCAAACCTATGGCTGAGATTATAATACAAAGTCCGTTGCGGTTGAATGGAAAACAAACATGGGGAGGTTTTAAGGATTTTTGTCGAGCGCCAGTTGCGTGGAATTGAGAATAGTTACGGCAGTGCGCATTTTGCATTTGTGCTGGCAATTTTTGTGAGCAAACAGATATACAAGTTGAAGTTGGTCTAAAAATTAACTGTAGGAAACATTGACAACAACCTATGGGTTCAAACTGTGACACTACATCAACTAATCTGTGATTTAATCCTTTGAACGTTGGTGATACTCGCATAACCGAAGTGGCGAGAAAATACCAAGATGCACCACAACACCTATGGTGGATTGACCAAGGTGGTCCAATGCTCACCTACCGTGGTCTGCTTTTGCAAGTTGCTGATGGGAGTGCTGGTTTGCGCGTGGATTGTTTTTGTGAGAAAAGGACCAAACTTTAGTTAAAGCAATCAAAATTTAATTTAAAAAAAATACGGACATCATTTAAAATATTTTTCAAATTGACATCATTTAAAGTATTTTTGAACCTCCATAAAGTGTTATTTCCCTACTATGCAAACTATCTTTGCGATCTTATACCGTTTAACCGGTCCAATCTTTCAGTCCTGGACATGACGATAAAATGCAACCGGCCATGAGGCTGCAATTCAAGCATTCTGCCGATTTTGAGAAACTGGAATGTCGTTCAGCCAGTGAATTATATAATCATTCCCGGGTCTGTTCTGGCCCGGACTGGCGGAGCCTGACATAGAGCTACTTTTTTCAAGGTTGGACTAAGCTCTTCAACCATGCAAGGCAATAGTCTACTCTAGGCATGGGGAACAGGTAGACAGGTGGGAATATCTTCTCACCACTCTAACAGCCTCTGAAGTTGAACATGGCCTGAAAATTCTGGCCACAACTTTCCTCGAGACTTTGGGCGGTCCAAAGTGTGGTCCACTGATGCCTAGGCAACTCAGTGGTCCTGACCCTTTCATGGGACCCCTTAGAAATTTCTCAAACCGATCAACGAACCGTGGAACGTCCGCAGTGCGGAGCTGACGTCAGCAGGTTTCCATTGTTCGGTAGAGAATGGAAATTACTGACACAACCTCAACTGGTAATGGCTGCGCATTTGTCTAAATCTTTTCAAAAAAATATCCGATGGACCACTTTGCTCAGCTGACACTTCAGGAACGACTGGTCGAAATTTATCAAGGATTTGTGGAACTGTCTGTGGATCACTAGAAATTCAAGATGGACCAGCGGTGGTCCACCTTGACCACGTTGAGAATCACTGATCTAAATCGGATTAGACGCAGCTTTATAATGGTTTGTTGTAACAAACGTTGATGGCTTGTTCTTTACCAGTTCCTGCTGCATAACCATAAACTACCGAATAGGAAACAACCTCAACTCCTGCTGCTGGCTCTTCAAGTCGCGCGCAGATACAATCCGGTGTTTTCTGTTTGAAGGGTGTCTTACGTTTTGCACCTAAATTAGTCAGTGATGATAGAACTGTCAGGTGTCTTAACTTCCAAATGCTACGGTAGTGCTGTCAGAAAACCTGTCTTTCACATCAAGTACCACATCGGCGACTAACTCGTATCAGCAAAACTCAACAACAACAACATTGTCGTAGCCTTTCGAAAGCGCAAATGCACTCAAGCATAACGAGAGTTTGTCGTGCTTGAATGACGATCAGACGTAATTACAACGCTTCGTCTTTGACCATAAGTTGAGCTGAAAGTACGGGAATGCAGGTGCTGCGTACAGTCAAGTCCCTACCTACCTGTTTGGATTGATGGTTCTTAATGCTAGCAGAGCAAAGCAGGGAATGATATGCTCGTGAAGCACAAACTGATCAAGGTTAGAAGATACGTATGTTTTTTTGTCTGATATTTAACGACATGATCACAAAGGTTGCTGTAAAGACAGTGGGAAATCATTCGCACACAAGATACCTTCACACACTTGGCAGCACAGAGCAGTCGTGCAAATTATTTCTATCATTTCTCTATTTTTAGAGTAATACTGAGAGAGAATGATGGCGCTAAAGATGGGGTCAGCAACTATAGTCACTTGTTCAAATCATATGAAGTTTCAACGTTTTGTTGGAAGGCTGTTGTGTATTGTATCATTCCAACAGCTGAAAAGGTGCATAAATTTTTAGAATAGTTTTTAAGATCGAAGAATTACAAATTATGTACCAGCAGTGAATATATGACAGGGCCTTGATGCAGTTATTTTGCTGGTGTCAAAGACATGAGACCACCTTCGCCGAATCACACTTCTCTCTGTTCAGTTTCTAAACCTCAAATGGAGTTTCACTGAAGCAGTTTGCTGTTTAATCGAATACTTGGGAGTGGCAGCAATTCGACATCATGCAACGAGTTGCAACAACATCACGTTCAAGGTTCAATGCCGTGGAACGGACGAATGGAGAATTTCCTTTCCCCGCCTCCGGCGAATGACTTATTCCAAAGCTGAGGCGTTTCAATCAGTATTTTCTGCTTCGTAAAGAGCACGACTATGATGCAACACTTGAAACAAACTGCCTTGTATTGAATGAGGTTGACACGGTGCGTTCTGATCAGAGCGAACGTTGATTACAGAAAACGAACCCATGTATCTCAGCACTCGAACCTGCACTGAATTGACAAATGAAACACTGGAAATGAACTGTGCTTTTGTATTAGTATGCCTGTCACTCTTGAAACGTTCATCTAAAGTTGCATCCCGCTTCATCGAAACACGACCAAAACTTCAGTCTAGCCACATACACTGCTGAAATTCACAACTACTTGCATCCAGTATAATTATTTCGATACTTATATCACAATTAGTGGTTTTTCTTTTCGACTTACAACATTAAGTATAACTTTCGCCAAAACAATCAAAATAAAAACAGGACGAATCGTTTTTCGGCGTAAAAACAACACAAAACGCAAGTCGTCAAATCGAGTATGGTAGGAAGTGATCACTGATTCAAGTCGCGCATCGGAAGCAGCACCTTCAACCCACGGAACCTCACAAGCGTTCTGTTAAAGTGTTGCGCAGGTTTGGAGATGACTACTTTCCTGCCGTTCGTGAAAGTTACGTTCAAATGTGAGACTTAACTCGCCTCCATATCTCGTGTTCTGTCATCAAAGTTTTTGCTCCTCTAACAACTACTCTGTTCAGCCCGGCAGCAGTAAGCTGGTGCGTCGCCTCGAATATTGGCAGCAAGCTTATGTCTTGCCACAATAGCAAACAAATACTGTTCTCACAACCGCAGCCCTTACAGCGGTGAGTTTATTAAAAGAACCTTGCTTCTCTGTGGAACTTAGCCTTGAGCTCTTGATGAGATCACGTTTCCCACCACCGGTGGAAAGGGCGGGTCGACTGCTTTGCAGTTACAACCACCCACCATCAACAACCACTACCATCTTACTGTACTCAACCAGGGAAAAACTCCAACCAATTTAAACCACCCTTTTTGCGGCATTACTTGCTGTGCCAACTTCACAACTCGACAAGACCAGAGCCATTGCCCAGACGCACATTTCGAACGAATGAGCAAGTCAAGCTTACCTCTCTAAACTACTCTTTTGAGGAGCTCTGACGCCACAAACAGATCACCATAAAATATTCAACATCTCGTGGTTTATTGCAGGCTTGCGCACAAGAAAATTCAAAGGCGTCGATGCTCTCGTATAAGATCAGCTACCAGCAGCAGGTCACCAGTGTCGCGTGCATCGTCAATAACAGTTAATTATTAACATTAAGCATAACTGATGATACACTTAGAGTTAAGAAGCAGAGGAAGGCGTTCTCATGTACAGTATAAATCAATTTATGTAAGTTCAGATATCCACGTTAACATTGTAGGTGTGTGTGAGCACGCTGGTGCCACAGGCAGAGAACTTGATTCCACAACTGTTTCACATCCATTCACCGACGCTCATTAAAAGATTACCTTATGTTGACATGGACCTGAGTGAGTTTCCACAGCGGAACAACAGTACGAGCTGGTCGCTTGTTACGAAACAATGTTAAAGCGCCATTACGATCTACGTCAGAGTTCGGAGCCTGATCCCATAAACCTTTAGTTCCTCAACAGGCTCTGAGATATTTGTACAAATGGCGGGAATGCTTTCCATGTTGTGCAGTTCGGTCTCAGCTTTGCACGACACGACTCCCGAGAACTGGACATCGCTGTCAAGTTGCGATGGGTGAATATAAACAAGATGGCTGAGTGGCTTACACGCTGGTGGAAGTGAATGAAAAGAGAACTTTGGCATGTTTCTTTTTCAGCTTCCAGTTCCAGAATAACTCAACGTGCAGGGCCCGCATGGATTATGAGCCCCCACCCCCTGTGTTGCCCGAATATGATATCCCCCCCACTGCCCTGAAGTACAGCAACAAACAATATCAGCAGTCGAGTGTAGACCACTTTGCCGGATGCTGTTTAGCAGAAGGTAAATCAAATTACAGAATTGCGCCGCGCATTAACTGGTTTTCACTTCAATTAAAAGCTCTAGGTTTTCTTTAAGCTTTCGAGGTATCAGCCGACTGGGATCTGCTTTCATCTTTTTTGCAATGATTCAAACTTGCACGTATCTGTATTCAAGTAACTTCACTCCACATGTGAGACACACAATGAACGTGTCGCAAAAATTTAATAGGAAATCGATTTCACGTAACACTGCGCATCGTCAATCCTATCACCTTATTAAAATAGAATCTTTCTATTTTGCGTAGTTTTACGAGAAATCGATTTCCTATTAAAATTTTACAGATAGATTCATTGCTTATCTCACATGCAGAGAGTAGTTCCTTGTTTTACACTTCAATAGGTTTTCTTAAAATAAATAGCAGAGATAACTACCACTGTGACGACACAAAGCAAGGCAAACATAGTCGCAGCAATGAACAAAGAAAACGCCTGACTGCAGTGCTTTCTTTCAGTTTAAGTAAAAATAATCTCGGCTATCGGATGGTGCCAATTCAAAACACGGATCATACAACAGACATGCACTTGCCATATGTTGTTGAAAGACATGTTCTTACGCTGGAAAAGTCATGTACTCACCACTGGCGTTGGACATATCACCCGACACTTTCATCTGTGCTGAGGGAAGATAGTTGCAGGTGGAGTCAGGATGCAGCTTTCGCATTCACACATTTTACTGCTTCCCACCACAACACAACTGCTCAGCCGGGTTATAAAACAAAAATAACTTTAAAAGGAAACTGCCGGAACATCATAATCGGACGGAGTGGTTTTGAAAGAAACAGCATTGTTGATTATACTGCTGTCCCTGAGCATTAGATCACAGTTACAAACTAACTTTCCGGGATCTGCAGCAAATATCAGACAAAAACCCGCCCATCACTTAATGACTCACAAAATCAACAGATTATCAACTTCAACAGCTCGCCTGTCTCTAAATCGCAATGCCACAGCCGCTAAAATGACTTCAAAATAACCAGCATTTATGTCAATCCAACCTCAAGCCCTGCACCTCAGCTCACACCTGCAACAACTCATTCTGATCGAACTTGATGTTCAATTTCTAGAACTTTCTTTGTCTTGCTTTGAATATTTCTCATCTGAACTCAACAGCAGTTTTTGGAAAGATTGGGACACTTGTGTCCAACTGAAGCAGGAACATACATGACGTCCATATCAGCATTGATTTTTGCCGAGCAAACACTCCGAAACTAGACTTGCACTAAACACGGAATATGACAAAGTAATTGAGCCGGAAAATAACAGAGCCTTGCATACACCGCATAATCGCTAATATACCTACAACAAACTTGCTCTTCTCTCTGACAAAATGAATGGTTAAAGCTCATTTTAAACCATTCCGTTTCCTGGCAAGCAAGTTCGCAGTGGTTTGTTGTTTAAAGTGTTTTATCATTGGTCGCCAGGAGGAGGCAACAGTCTGATGTTGCTGGATATTCAACGACTCGACATAACCTGACACCCTGGCATGGACAGGCATTCGAAAGACAGTTCAGTTTGATTCAAACCTAGTAACATATGTTTTCAACCTGACTCAAACAAATACCGGTAAGTTTCTGCTGCTGACCAAACCTTCAACACCAAAGTAACATTAAGTGCGCAGTGACAATCCACTCGCAATCAACAGTTTCGCTCCTCCCCAATTGCAACACAACTTGATCTCTGTTTGCGATCTGATCAAAAGCTGTCGATTGTAGCGAGGCACAAAAGGCAGAGCCCTTAGAGCAACAAATCCGCATTCAACACTATCTTATTACACCTTGGCAGACAATACAGAGTCTTTTTTCCTTACCCTCATCACAGACACAACAGTAAAAGTTGCATCCAGTGCTTTATCGACCAAACGAGGACGTTACACGCAGGAATACCGACATCCAGTGGTGGGAGTGAACGATAGCCAAGCAACTCTCGATTAAAAATATATGTCTGAACCACACCGGGTACTAACAACACAGCAGGAAATGATTAATTGCCTGCTGTGTGGTTAATTGAAATTCATGATGGCGCTTCAAAAACAACAGTTGTTTTTAAAACATCGTCAACACAACTTAACTGAAGTTTTACCAGATACTTTTGTTATCAGTGAATGCTTCAGTCAGTTAATGCTTCAATCAGTAAATGTTTTGAACACAAAATGCTTTCATCTGTAAATGTTTTAATGCACCGGAATCAGTTCTTACCAGCAGGACAGTGATGTTTTCTGTGTCCGTTTCTGTTTACGGGTTTAACTTCCCCATCAAGTGTTGCCAAACAACACGGACTTCTAACATTTCGTTCTTTATTATCACGTTATTACTTTTAACCACGCGGAAGTGTTCATAAAACTTATCACGACTTTCGAAGTTTCACGATTTCCAAAAAAACTGCGAAAGCATTGACTGAGAAGGTGGCAGTTCTCAAGACCAGCGCCTACTTGTTACTGGTATCGAAGGTATAGTCTAAGTAAGACTCACGACCAGTCCTGGCGGACTTTCCTGATGTTGAAAGATGCAGGTGAGCTGGAAAAGTACAGCTGGGTAGGTTCCACCCCCCCACCACATTAAGCATTAAAAGCCTTCATCAGCAACAGCTGAAGCCGAACCCCGGTTTCAACAAGTTACTCAACGTTCCATGACAAATAAAAGCTCTAGTTTTCTGCAAGCTTCGAGGTATCAGCCGACTGGGTTCTGCTTTCATCTTTTTGCGATGATTCAAACTTCCGCATATCTGTATTCAATTAACTTCACTCCAGAGGGGAAACAAGGAAGGAATCAATCACACATTTTTCAATTTTGAGATTTTCAAAATCACAAATTTTTTCAAATGGGAATTTTTTAAAATTCAAATAGAATGATTCTATTTAAGCAATAGAATAGATTCTGTTTGAATAAGATGATGTTAAGGACTGACAATGCGTATTGTTACGTGAAATCGATTTCCCATCAAACATTTGCGATTGACCCCTTGCTTGTACCCATCGTGGAGTGAAGTCACCAAACACTCCATGTCGATGCAGAGACACTGACCACATTCAGGCAGGTTTCGATGTGTCCACGTCTTGTCTCCTCGGCACGTTGTGGACGCCGGTTTGCTCGGCACCCGTTCATAGGAATCGTTACAGATGAATGCGCATTCTGCACCCACCTCCCTGGAGTTACACAGGGTTTGGCCGTTCGTTACGTGGGGAATCACCGGACACAGGATCTCTGCCAAACACAACAGAAGCACAGTGAGGAGGATAATGCGCTGGGGCGATCAGATAAAAACTGAAACTCAACGACGGAATCAACCGCCCGTGCAAATTGTCATGAAACGGGTGGTTAGTGACGTAGCACACTTCACTTTTCTCACTTTGGCAACTGGGTTTCTCCTTGTCCCACTTCCCGGTGGGCATGCACTGTCTGCTCGGCGTCCCCACCAGCTCGTAACCATGGTTACACGTGTATTCGCACACCGATTGATACTCGTTCAATCGGTCGCAGCTCTGTGTTCCATATTCCAGGTGCCGTTCATCGGGACACGTTATTTCTGAGCAAACGCAACAAACAATCAGCTGCAACATGTGAAGCACAAGTTTCACGGAGGTTTGAGTGCTGGGGAGGGTGTCTGAAGTACAAACAACAAACTGCTCGCTGTGAACCTTGTGCCCAGTGGCGCAACTGACGGGAGGGCAGGGCTGCAGAACCATCACCCTGGCAAGTCAAATGTAAAAATCGGGCCCCCACTTGGGTTATATTTCGGTATTTGGTATTCTTTTGGTTTTCAGTAGATTCTTGTTTTTTTGCGTTTTTCTGAGTTTTTTTCCGGTAATCTAGGGTTTTGGTGCAGCAATCCATCTCAGGATTCACTATCATTTCTCAACTTTTTTCTGAGTGTTGATTTGTGAGCCCCCTGCAGCGAATTTTTAACCCCTGGCTCAAACCTCTAGTTCCGCCACTGCTTGTACTGCTAGCAACCGCACTATGCATTTGTTGATAGAACAAGACGCCATTAAAATTTGATCAGTCCCAAAAACTTCGAACAGCAGGAAGGTGGGCGGGGTCACGTGGTGGGTGTGGTGTTGAGGTGGGCGGGGTCACGTGGTGGGTGTGGTGTTGAGGTGGGCGGGGTCTCGAAACAATTATGGGCGGGGCCGCATCGGAAGCCACCAATCACAACCGCATGAAAAATAAGTATGAATTTGTGGTTTAGGAATTTAAAGGACTGGTCAAAGTCAACAACACACAGATAAAAGGACACGTGATTGGTGGAACCAACAATTACCACTTGTCAACAAAACATTGGTGAACACCAATGTGGATTACGGGGTTGGTTGACCATCATGGTCCTTCATCAACCCTATGCAACACAGTACCACTCTCTGTTCACATTGATCAGTTATTTTCTCATTGTTTTCATTTATTCTAATGTTCGCTGACAATTGGTTCCCTTGCTGCGCGAGAGCTTTTTGTATTGTTTCTGTTAATTAGCTGAGTCATATGAAACAATAAATCAACCAATCAATGTGGGAGTAATCAAACCAGGCACCCTCACCTGAGCTGCAGATAACTTCAAACGCAAATGCAGGTTGCACAAATACAAGACGTGATGTCACAGAGACAGGATTTGATGTCACAAATACAAGATTTGATGTCACAGAGCCATGGCTTACTTTTGCACGACGGTGCCCTTGTGTTCGACCATCCATCCTTTGTACACCTCGTGACCTGTGACCCTTGCAAGCTGAACCCGTCATCGCAGCGGAATGTGCATTTGGACCCGAAGTTGCTGAAATCGGAGCATTTCACTCTCCCGTTGCTCGGATTGCTGAAGTCCGGGCTGCATGTGATGCCTGGGAGGGCAAAAGTGGGGGTGAATCGATGGAAGGAGACAATGAACGTTTGGTTCACAAGTTTTAGGTGATGGGCGAGATTAGAATAATAAAGCACTGCCTTTGATACTGAAATCACCACCATCATCATGGGATCCCTCACGAACATCTTACACTGTCCATCACTGCATTCCACAACATTAACTATTTGTTTTGAACAAAATGTGGGACGTCCTCATTTAGGAGAGCGGAAAAACTGGATCAAAACTATTTGTTAAGGAAAAATCCACAAGACAACATGAAATGCCGATCGAAGCCGAGCTCTGTCCCAGCCACGACTTACGTTCGCAATACTGGAGCCTGGTACTCCATGTTCTGTTCATGGAGCACCTTGATTTGGGAGGGCCGATTAGTTGGTACCCCTCATCACAAGAAAACGTGCATAGTGACGTATAGAACGATCCATCAGTGCAACCAACGTTGCCATTGGGTAGGTCGTCGAATGGGGGGCAGAATATCCCTGTAAGGGACAAACAAAGTAAGTTTTCCTGCGTGACGACCGTTGCCATGCCAACCACACCTTCGGCCATACTCACGTTGGCACTGGGGGGGAGGGTTGTGCCACCGGCCAATCTCGGTGCAAGTCCGCGTCGCTTCTCCGACCAAGTTGTAACCTTGCTCACAGGAATAGGTGCACGTGCTACCGAACAGGTTACCGCTGGTGCACCGAATCGAACCGTGCGGCGGGGCGGTAGCAGGCGAAGAGCACTGGATGCCTGGGAGGAAGTGACGACACACGTACGTTTAGTGATTGCTAAGTACACTGAACTCAAACCAACTTTGTCTGCACAAACCATAGAATGAATGCAATTAGCGGAAATATTCATCCGCCGTTTGCTTGGGAGTGAAGTGCACAGCAGTAAATAACCTTCCGCCACATCACTTCCGCTTTCGAGCCCAATATATGTGAATGGAAACGATACGAATAATAGCAGTACAGAAACAAGTTTCACACTTGAAAACGAATCTGTAGACCGGCATTTCAACGACATCAGTTACCAGAACTCACGCGAGCAAGTAGGTATTTCAGAGTTGGTCCAAGTCTCATCGTTCTGGCAGTGAGTTCGATTGTTTCCGATCAGCTGGAAGCCTTTGTTGCAGGTGAAACTGCAGGAAATTTTTCCTTTTTTGGTGCATTTGATTTTCCCGTTTGCAGGTTGAGCCAACTGGGGAGTACACTGGACGCCTGCAGAGACAAAATAATAGGTTTTAGGGCAAAACGTTAAGCTTTCCAACAGAATCTGCTGCAACTTCAAGTTCGATGCAACTTCATCGAACAAAAGTTGTGGAATCGTAATTTTCGCTTCGTTGTGTGTGACGTAACAGGCGAAATCCGTCAGCCAAAAAAATCAAAATTTTTCGACGAGCGGATTTCAAGGCCAGGAGCAACCATTAAATTACAATAAACCACCAAGTTGTCTATAGTTTTGAGATCTCCCCATTTTGTATAAATGAACAAAGCTAAATGTTATGGACTAAAAGTCGTTCACTTTAAATCTCGTGACGTTACCGCATGACGACAGTTAAACGCTAGGTGACGACATGACGTCCTTAGCAAACAACAGCAACAACTGGCTGCCCCCCAACTGATGCAAGACTTCCTGTTTTTTACTTTAATTGTGAAATACCGAACAGTGTTTCCGATACAATGGCAAAGCAGCAAAAATCGCTACTCACGGCCGCAGGTTGGGACCTGCGCGTCCCAGCCTGTCTCGCCGCATATCGTTTCGCTCGAACCGTACAAGTTGTAACCGTCATCGCATTTGAAGGTGCAGTTGGATTTGAAGTTGTTACCGTTGCTGCACCGAAAGCTCCCCTTGCGTAGGTTCGTCAGCCTCCGACATTGAATTCCTGTGATTTTGGTAAAAAGAAGAAAAGCTCGTCATTAACACTGGCCGTTCACGGAAGTTCGGCTCCAGCAGTTGCAGAACAATGTGGTTGAAATCGTCAGGTTCAATATTGAGATAAAGCAGACAGACTAACACTTGTGCAGGGTATTCACACACAGCTTGGACTATTACAACAAAGATGTTTGCTCAAGGAATGTGGTCAAACTTATGCAGAAAGTGGCAAGTAGCTAGTAGAGTTACTTTTTCAGGAGAGTCAGATACAAAACTCCGCATTAAACCTGTGGAGGCTGGTCACGACCACGCTGCATTTGCGGGGGGTATCAAGCAACAAGGGGCGCATTATGTTAATAAGTTAAAGTCACAGACTTGCAACAAAATAAATTAACAACATCCTAGAACCAGCTCATAATTAATTGAAGATACGAGGTTTTGACTCAGATTATATCAACCAAACAGGGAAGATTTTTGCAGCAATCAACATGACACAGCAAAGTTGATCTTACTCCGGCACGTGTAAGGAGGCCTGCTCCATTCTCCATCCGCACCGCACGTGACCAGGGCGTCGGTCGAGGGGCTCTTTTTGTACCCCTCATTGCAGCTATAGTAACAAATAGAACCGTAGTCGTTCCCGCCTCCGTGGTAACAAGTAACTTTCCCGTTTCGGGGGTCAGTCGCAGCGGGTAAGCAACGGCGTTCTGCAAAACCCAAACAGCTGTTGGCAGATGCATGGAGGGGGTGGTTGGTGGGGGTTGTTGGTGGGGGTTGTTGGTTCAGGTAAGCGAGGAGACGTTTCGTGCCGGACGTTTCCCGATGAAACATAATGCGTCAAAAGATAGATCTTTAGCAATGAAGAAGTTGGCCACCCGATATTATAGAAGGACTGGTCTAACCAGGGTGTTCGCTATCAGCGTATAACTAATGAGTGGCTTGGTGGCGCGTAATTGTCACCTGTGTTCGGCGGATCGCTGCCATCTCAATTAAAATCTCGGCCGGTCTGTGTCGCTTATAAAGTAGTGATTGTCTCTGAAATAAGCGGCCCGGCATCCTGAGCATTTATTTATTACAAATGTCCTGGAGGCTTCGGCGACGATCGAAAGAGCGCAGTTATATCAAACGATTCGACAAAAATCAGAAACTGCTGCGAACTTATTCCAAAACACCAAAGTTTAAGCACATTTTCCACAGGCCGGATGTGATGACGCCAAGAGCCCATTCTGATGCAATAATGAAGTCACAATCGCTGGACTTACTTTCACAAGTGGGTATGGAGGCGTTCCACCCATCCCTGCCGCACTTTATAGCCTGGGAGCCAACAACCTCATATCCTGTTTGGCATGTGAAAGTGCAAATTGAGTTGAAGAATGCGTCATCACTGCACGTCACTTGGTAGGAAGAGCGTGACGTCAGAGGGAAAGAAGGGCAGATAATTCCTGGAGGAAAAAACTTCAGGTGAAACTGCATTCTTTACTGATTTGACTTTAACGAACTTTAGTCCTTCAGTATCTTCTCGACAGGTGTTGTCCAAAAGTTCATTGCAGTAGGTTTGTCCAAAATAACAGTGGTCAGAAAACTGACCCCCACAAAATAATGACCGCATTAGCGGTCGAAGAAGGGGGTGAAAGCGGTGAACAACAAATGCTATGTGCTTCCCACAAACAGAACTCAAATCAGTTTCTTTCCCTTTTGAAGTCAGATAAATTTTAAAAACTTTCTCGATTTGCTGAGAAATACATCCATGAACTTTCATGTTTTCTTTCAAAACCTTGATTTTAATCTGAGCTGAGAAAGAGCTCACCAAATAATGACTAAACGCTTACGTATGAAGAAGAGTCTACGTCACAGATAGGAGTTACGTCACAAGCCTGGCTTGAAAAACCCTTCGCAGAATTTGGATATTAAACCTTCAGGGCTTACTTGCACATTCGGGGGCGCCATGGTTCCAGCCGTCCGCCGTGCACGTCAGTGTCCCCTCCCCCTTTATTTTGTACCCCTCACCACAGCTGTAAGAGCATCCTGAGTCGAAAAAGTTTGAGTCGGAACACTGGACCGTTCCATGCAATGGATTGCTCAGTGCGCTGCATTGTATTCCTGGAAAGCAAACAGTTGTCGGTGGGGGGGGTTAAAACAACTTATAAAGGCGATATTCGCAGGTGGTGGCGAAACACAACAAGCATGCTTCACTGGAACAAAGAATGTCTCCATAAACTTCAAAACAAACATAGAGGGGAAGCATTCAATAAAATAGAGATTAAACACACGGTCGAAGGTTGGCGCGAAACAAAGGTGTGAGGCGATCGCTGGGGAGGTTGACCAGCGTTGGTTTAAACATCAGATCCTGGTTTTGTACAAAATGGCGACATTTAAAACTATTAAGGCAACGTTCAACTCGTCTCTTAACCCTTCGAAATGAGATTCACCATTTCTTTAAAGTTAAAGGCACCTTTTATCCAAAACACATCACCAGGTTGTATCTGTAAACAATGAGTGACACTAAACACAACCCGCAGGTATGTTACGTGAGCAAGTCGCACAACAATTGTTTGACTCTTACTTTGACACTTTGGCGGGGAACTCCCCCAAGCCCCGTTGTACCCACAGGTGGTCGACCCACTCCCATCCATGATGTAACCAGCATCGCACGCGTAACGACAGGTCGACAAATAATTACGATCGTCCGAACACGTCACAACGCCGTGAGGTAGTGACGTCAGAGAAGGACACTGGATTTCTGAAGAAAAAAGATTCTGCGTCTTTGGATAGCGCAGGGAGTAAAATATAAGAGCGAGGGTGCTTCGAATACATGTAGGGAGTAAAATATAAGAGCGAGGGTGCTTCCAATACTAAGATATCACTCGCTGCACAAAAACTTGGGGGTACTGCGAAGTTACCCCCTGCGCATTGCAGCAGTCAGCCTCAGCCAAGCACGCCTAGACACTCGCCCGGTGATGGCCGGGGTTGGCTTACTTTGGCAGATCGGCTTCGGCGCGTCCCATGACTTGCTGCTCACACACACCCTCGCCGATGATCCAATCAGCTCGTAGCCCTGATCACATTTGTACGAGCACACAGAGTTGTAGACGTTCCCGTCAGTGCAGTTAACCTTCCCATTTATCACCCCTGTGCCGGATGCGTCAGGGGAGCAGGAAATCTCTGAAACACGGTTCTTTACATTAGATACGTTATGTCAGGGAAGAAACCATGAGAAAACAAAGAAACAGCCAAAGCACAACATATGTCAAAATTCTCTTATTCGTTGCATTTGAGAGGATTGGCTCTTTCCCCACAAATAAATACATCGATAGAAAACTAGTTAACCTTTTACGCAATAAACTACGTCACGAACAAGTTTACTTTTGCACACGATTCTGGATTCCGTTCTTACTTTCACAACACCAATCCCCACCAAAAACTTTTGGACAAGCAGCCATGGACAGTGCGTGTGGAAAAATATGTTTTTGTAATGCTGGAAGTAGCGGTTCGAACCTTCGCAACAATTCTCAAAAGATTCTTACAACGAAGTTCTATGCAGAGTAAATTGAATGGCTTGACTGCGACGCTAAGTTTAGAACAATAGGACAACGGGTGCGAGCTGTGTCTTTATTTATGTCATAATCAACGACAAGAAACGTCGAATGTTTCAGGTTGCTTCTCACTGGTGGGCGCGACATCGACATGGGGAGGATCAGGTAACGAAAACCGACTTGGAGATGTATTCCAATATTGAAGCAACACTGCGGGCCTGTGAAGCAATAACTGATTCAAACTGGGCAAGAGATCTACAGGGTATTGCAGGGGGGGACGATGATGCACCTCAAACTAAATAGGGGGAGGGTATGAACAAGTCTGTTGTGATCGCTGAGTAGAAGTTAAAACAAATTACGAAGAAACACAGGATGCACAAAAATCTTGCCTGGTGGAAATATAACAACGGGTCAAACGAAAGAAAGTATCTCGTTCCAAACAGCAACAAGAAGCTGAATTTTCATTATTTTTTCCGTCAATAAGTTTCATTTCATCGCCAAATTTTTTCGCTTGAAAAACAGCTTTTTTACTTTCTTGCTTTAATTGCTGTTTGAACCAGCACCAAGCGTCACTTTATCTCCCAAGTCCCCGAAGTTGATTGCTTTGGTCTAAATATCAGTAAAGTCTGTTTACTTCACCGTTTACTAGCTGGGCTCCTTCGTTTCATTATAACTTATTTGAACACGAACTGCATTGTCAACTTTTTGTGGATATTTATCGAGTTACCAAATCTTGAGATCCAATAAAATAATGTCCGTTTGTGATTAGGTCATCACGTGACACCTGTCAAGCTTCTCGACCAATCATGAAAGAAATGAGACAGGGGCTTCAAGGCCAACAGTTAGTTTCACTTGAACCTTCGCTACCAACACAAATAACCTTCAGCAAATTACAATAAGACACGAATCTCACTCAGACATTGTGGTGGGGGGGAATTATCCCACCCATCCTCCGTGCACATGATTTGCTGGTTCCTGTTGTTGAGCTCATATCCAGTGTTGCACTTGAAAACACAGCTCGAATCCTGGAAATTTTGGTTGGAGCACTGGACTTGTCCATTGACGGGAGTTGTTAGTTGAGGATTGCAAATTATTTCTGTCAAAAAGAGACAACTGTGTCGACTTCTTTCACCGTAGCAGCTAATCCGCGTTCCTGACACAAACCACTGTCCATCGAAAGATCCTTTTTGCAGCAATGAACCAGACGCTATGATGTTTACCGAGTATACATGCCGCCCCTCAACCCTCGTCATGTCGTAAACATTTCAACGGAGTATTCACCAGCGTCAGGTCATCTACATTCGACACAGCGTGACTCAAAATACGAGTACGTTAAACGTGATGAAGCCATCCCATGACGTCGTGACTATAATTACGAACTGAAGCTCCTGCTGTTGAACGACCTTCATGTCGGAGCTCCAGGACATTTTTGAAGATTAAAATATAAAAGTCTGAAGTAAATGTTACAAACATTATCGTCGTAATGCACACCCATAGCATCGACATAATGCATGAAGTCATTCCGGTCTTACCACAACAACATACAGAAGCTTTACAGAAGCGTTTATCAATCGGTTAAGTGCAGTTCAGACAAAAAATAAAATAACAACTATGACTCCCTCAACTTACTTGTGCATGTTGTGGAGGATGTGTTGAACATGCCATTCCTCATACAAACTGCAGGGTAATGTCCATTGGGCGGTAAGCGGTAACCGTATTGGCAACTAAAGTAGCATTCGGAACCTTGGTACGAACCGAAGGTGCAGGACACGTCGCCAAACTCAGGTTCCACAGGTGCATTCCTGCACGGCGGTCCTTAAAACAGAACGTTACTTGAACCATGTATCGCTCACTCCGGTTCAAGAAAAGAACAAATGCAAACAAGTGGAAATCAAATCCCACCCTAGATCAAAATGCGTGAGATTTCTAAATGTGCATCGATTTCCGAGGATGCAGCGAGTTTTCAAGCTCTGCTTTCATAATCACAGCTACGCATCAAGACGCTCTCCAAACCCTGTTTCTACATTCAGGCCCGTTATTTCCGATTTTGTGGAAGCAATTCGGAGAGTGCTGTCGAACCATCGATGTTTAAGGAGTCGAAATCGATTTCAACAGCATGTCATCTTTTCTACCATTTGACTTCAAGACAACAATGGCCATTTTATTCATCGCTCATCACATTTTCCGCGCTCTATTTCATGAAATCTTTAAGCTAACACAGCCCAGGATAAATTTTGCTTCTAACATGGCCAATAACTCCCACAGTTTAAGTTTGTCAATGATAATTTTTTCTTTGCTTATTGGAAATTTAATTGTGGCCAGTCCAACGGTTGTTTGTTCATTGCTGAAGAAAACGTTGATGCATTTTTCAAACTGCACTTGTGTTTTTTGAATGCACGGGGACTGTCTCGAGGAGCAAATCATTGTTCCATTCGAAGGGTTCTTTTGCTGCAACATACTGTTAGTGCAAATAACCATAGATGACGTTTACAATGTCTATGGAAAGAAATCTTTTCTCAGCAAAGAATCAAACACTTTAAGATCTTACAGAGTATATATTTCGCCTACGACGTAGGCATCATCAGCTCTTATTCAAATAGAATCAATTCAAACAGATGACGTTTATGTTTAGATCAGTGTTTCTCGAACTTTCATGAGCCGTGACCCTCTTCAAAAGACTCTTAATATATCGCGACACTTGGGTTGTGCAATATCACGGCAAAGCTGCATAGTGAAGGCCTCTGCTCGTGGTCCCCAAAGGGGGCCGAGGGTTTCGTTTGAGAAACTCTGGTTTAGATCTTGTGGATTCATCTTCAAAGTCATGATACATTCATTAAATCCTAATACGCAAACATAATAAAAGCGCTTGAAACGAAAAATCAACACGTATGATTTTACGCAAATGGATTGTCCTGCCTGAGGCCCAACACAGTCCTCTGTCCTGCCTGAGGCCCAACACAGCCCTCTGTCCTGCCTGAGGCCCAACACAGCCCTCTGTCCTGCCTGAGGCCCAACACAGCCCTCTGCATATCACGTAGAAGAGACCTGTGTCAGATACATGGGGTCTGTTGTGACGTCTGTTCTACGTCATTACATGAGCATGGAAAAGTGCAATTGCGTCTTCGTAAAATACTCAATGAACAAAACTAGACAATAGAGAACCTGACGAAAAACACAGCGGGGTAACTGACTGGTGATATTCAATGACGATGAATGCTGGGAGATCTTTTGAGCAGAGTTCTTAGGACAAAAAAGCCTAGACAAAAATTTCACAGACCTGTTTCATCAACTACAACTGCTACGTCATCACAGTCTAATTATTACAAAGCAGCAGTGATTACTGGAGGTCATGCGAAACAGCGAAATGATACTAGATTTTCAAAGAAGATATTTTTCTTTTATGGAAGAAATCCTGTGAGCGTAAATACGCTTCACCAGATCCAGCCTCGGCTGTCAGTCAACAATGGTTACAAGCCTTACCTTGCATCGATGTCAAGTCTCTGACACCTTCTTTTACTTTAGCCATCCAATGGCTGCGGGACACAACGTATGTGATACGTGCAGTTTCAGAGTCAAGATAGCGACTCGAGTCTGATAGTGACGTTGTTAGCTTGTCATAAGTCCACTTCTGTTCAGCGATTGCCACGTCACAATCAGTTGTGATGACATAAGAGTTCGTTGATGTAAAGTTGGTTTGAATACACTGCTGAGTCTGATTGTTTTTTAGTTGGCTGCTAGAAACCCAGCTCCAGATTTGTGCTGGGTCGTCTGCACTGCATGTAGTCAGAGCCAGGTGGGGGGCCTCGGTAACGCCCGGTGCTTCTTGAACGGCTAAGCAGCGTTTGTTGGGTTGGGCCTCGATCTGGAAGGTTGGTCCTGAAACACAATGTGTTGAAGTTGATGGCTTGCAAAGAATTAAACAGCAATTAATAACTACAAAGCAGCAAAATTGGTTTGGCTGAGAATTAAATAAAAATCCCAACAACCTCAATGGATGTTCCACCTGACTTTCAACCACCCACGATCATCATTAAATCTGAGCCATAATCCTTGGGTGTCATCGATTTCAAATATAATAACGAAGTGTGACAAAATGACCGTTCAGACTAAACATGTACACAATTGTTAGACAATTGTTTAAGATTGCAGATTGAATTGAAGTAACGAACAGAAATATACACAAATAATTTTCATTTTCCTGTGGAACGGAGTTAGTGGCCGCAGCACAAACTGTTTGCAATCCAGTTCTTTTCACAACGAAAGACCTATGGCATTTCCTTTCTCTACCACCGCACATTCTATTTTATTCGACACCCCCTCCCTAAATGAGACACTGGACATGGTATGGCAGATGTAACAAAAACACCCCAGGAATGTGGAGTTCAGTGGATAGATTAGGTCATCAACCAAACATGGCTGTGGAGCGCAATTGCATCAGGCGGGAACCCCCAAGGTTTACTTCTTTGCAAAGTTGTATTGAGCAACACCTGTGGATGCCGCGATGACCCCCGAAACGGATGTGCTCGCGCGGTTAAAAGGTGAAGGCATGTTTGTTGAATTACAGGGAAATTGTTTCCCGAATCACGCATTGTTTGCTCATAGAAGACTTTCTACCAAACCATTGTTCAGCTTGCTGGAAGCATTGGCCAGGCGTGCGCTCCGATCCTGTGCAGATGGCCACCTACCCTGTTATGGTGCTTTTTAAAATCATACAGTATACTGGTTTAATTTTAACGCAGTGAACCGCAACATACCACGTGACCAATAAATGACAAAAACTTAGAAGTGCGCTGGACAAGCGAACAAACTTCTAGGAACAGCCCTAAACAAAGCCACTTTTGCGAGGGGTTCCCTGCAACAAGCCGGGTGTTTGTTTTTAAAGTGTTGGGATCAGCAATGCCAGCAACAAACGTATTTAACGTCACAGAGAGAAGGAACTGTGTTGTAGACAGGCGTTTGTCGTTCGGGGTAGACGATCACGTTACACGAACGGAAGATGACCGTTACACGACACCTTTCTGCTTCGCGTTAATTGACAAACCAACAAACTCGGCACAATGTTTCAATTGGTAAACATTGTTGGATAAGGTTTGGTCAACGGACCCCAGACACTAATTCAATGATCAAATCACAAAAGTGCCGTGAAAGATCAAAAGCGGATTAAATCAAAACCAAAAGGAGATCGTCAGGGTTCCGCGTGATGAAGCAAATTATTAAAACCAATGAAAATGCAAAGTCGACATTTGAATGTGTTGCTATGCGTGCGAAAAGTAAAAGTACAAAGTAATTATGACGTTGACATTCAAGCAATTCACCTCATGATAAAACATCAAACACTTTCGCCATCATACCTGAGATATGCAATCACAAGGTAACTCTCCTGAGGCTAGCACTTAAACGAGGCGGTAGTGAAGATTACGTCATGGACGTAGCTACATATTAACAGAACCGCGACACAAAGCTAATAGAAAGTTTATCAGCATAGACCAGAGGGGCAACAAGCGGATTAGACTGAGGTAAGTATTTGTTTTCTAAAAGAACAAACAAAAATGGGTTTGACATCTTCTAAGAAACACGCAGCTGGTTTAAATGAAGACAAATTAGGGTTTGTTCGTTCAACGCCTCAACCCCAAGTGTTTGCAACAAACCATTTTTTGTCGTGAGTGCGAAGGGCTCGCATGTTATCATGAAACCAAGTAAAAAATTCAGTTTGATACAAAAATATCTACGTTTTTACAAACAGAAGCTGAATGTGGTGAAGATTGATGTAATGGTAAGTAAACACAGAGGGATTACTACGCGCTTACAGCAACTGTATAAGTGATTTACTAAACTCGCACTTGAGATGACGTCACAGAGTGTAACGATTCAACATCAAAGTTCATCCCGAAGAAGTCGCTGTGTCGTTGTGAGAGACAGCATCGCAGATCGTGTGGGGCATGCAAACACTGTAGGCGAGCTGCCGGTGGCAATGTACACAACGGACCGTGATAGTCACTTCGTCTGACAAGCTTCAGCGCAAGCCACACAGAGCCTGTCTGGTTTCGCCAGAATCGCAAGTGAAGTTGGACTTACTCCCAAGAGCTCTGTCGTTCAGCGTAACGACAGATCGCGCTCATACAGACCCATTTGCAGTAAAGCATGGACAATGACAACACAGCTAAGCAAACAGCATAAAAACGAAACGCAACGTCAAAGTTTATGGTGGGAATAGTCTCAAGGCACGTCATTTCATCGGCAGTCCTTAGAAGCCCTCCTCAAAAGAGCTGCTCTGTGGAATCCACCTCAGAGCTGAAACCACATTTAACACCATCACTATCACAAAACTGCATACACCTAAGGTCAGATATGATCAACTGAAAGAACGTAAAATATCATGGGAAAATGTTAAACTTGGCCCAGGTCAGGTACCAGGACTTTGGGTTAGCCTTTACTCATATGATTCCTGGCCAAGTAGATCTAGAATAAATTAATTTCGCAACTTTGTCACATGCTTAATGTTTCTGAATAATACGAATACAACCAAAAACCTTCGCAAATGTATAAAGCTATTGAAGATGCAGCCGATCGCCTGGTTGCTAGACAAGTACAGCGGAAATAGTGAATCAAGTTTCAGGTATTTTCTTGACAAAACACGAAATGAAGTCAATCGCTTTCGCACATACAAAATGCCATGAGCTAACTACGTACGGTGAGGAGCATTTCTCCCATCAAAAGAATGGCTGCTTCATATGTGTCATAAACCACCGTATCTGCTCATACCCAGTACTTTGAAGCGGCCAACTGATATGTGGTGAAAATACGCATTATGTTACGTCACAGTCCTCTCTAACGCCTGACTGCGCAAGGTACCTGATGTGAATGCGAGAAAAAAAGCTTTGAGTTCTGTCAGGATTGCTTTGCTTCGATGCGAGAGGCTGTCAGTGATGGCGGACTTCACAGCAGAGAACAATCGGTAGTCGTGTGCGGCGAAGCATGGCGAAAAAGGCATGTCACCTGACTGCCTACGCAATCCAAATAATGCCGTTTTGTAAACTATGAAGAATATTTCGACGTAACCACTGACGCAGTTGGCACACATGCCGCGAATGCCATCAGTATATATTAAACATTCCCACGGAACAATGAATTGTGCGACACAAGGTGCTTAACAACAGACATGCAATACAGCCAAGCAGTTACTGCAATAGGAATATATTTGCAGGACTTCTCCAACACACATCCCATCGAGATGTACGTCAGCCCCGCTGACACTTCTCTGATTCTTGCCTTGTTTCATTTGATACAAATCTAGATCTATAACTTTACTTTGATTTTCTCAAACTTATCAATTAAACCGACGTGTGACATGGATATCTGTGATTGCAAGGTTTCACTGAATGTATTGCTATCCTCCAACTGTGAACCATTCTCGAACTCCCTTGGAAGCGTGGCCGTTGTCATGGGAATTACACTGGGCGCGTTGGCACGTGGAAGGTTTCTTAGACAACAGTCGCAGGACATGTGTTTTCCCATGAGGTCCGACGCTTCCGACATCACACGTGTCAATAGAGAAAGATATGCTATGACGCAATAAGCGCAGACCAGGATAGATAATAACCTGAATACGAAGCCTGTCTCCAAACCGGCACTCCATCACAACTTTAACATTTCAAGCACAACAACATATTTCGCACGTAATATTAAACGTGAAAATCATCATCGAACACTTGGCATGTTAACAAAGTCAAACCACATAAATAACAGCCAGTTTGAAGCATCGTTCCACAACACTAACCGTCCTGCCTTGTGGTCACTGGTGCTGCAATGTAGATTGTGAGTCATGATATTAAACAATGTGTTGTAGTTTAAATGCAATAATTAGAAGTAAAATGAAAACGCAGATTTCCTGTTTCGTTTCAGTGTTGTTTATGCCGATTTTTCTTTTGCTCAATTTTGCTGCTGTTGACCCCATGAAAGCAGCTCTTCTGGTCACTTACTTGTTACCGCTGTGCACACTTAACGTTTTAATTACGTACATGTAAATTAACACTTAAACATACGATTTTATGTATGCTTACATGCAGAAGTCTGCTCTACGCATTTTAGTCCTTGATAATTTTCGTTTAACCTTTTCATAAAGTAAATTGGACGAGACATGGATCTAGTTTGAAATGGTGTAGTTGAACATGGAGACTGGAGGAAGCTTCATCAACGGATGTCACTGTCGGCATGACCATCAAATGCCGCAGCGTGTATTCTGTCACTTGTTCACTGGACGTCACTTGCTTAATTTTGTGAAAACTTACCCACAAAAATGCATTTATACATCTCATCAAGCAGAAACCAGATGGTTTAGCCTTGAAACATTGCGTCATACACTGTTCAGCAAAGTTAGCGAGCAGAAACCTAAGTTCCACTCAGGCAAGGTGTATTTCGAGCAAACAGCACACACCATCTCCTGTGTGCCTTGCTACACGGCTGTATCCAGCCCCGGGCAGAAACGAGTCGACTTCGTGTCAACACGCTTGTTAAGCTGGAGTTACTTGAGGGATTAAATCTGCAATAACGCGGTCATAAGTATCCGTCGCAAGCTAATGTGGACATTTCAAACAAACACTACTACAAATACATGAAAAAAAAAAAAAAAATACATAAAACATGAACCAAATATTGTTTCAAACAAACAATATTTGGTTCATGTATTTCCCCATCAGAAATCGCCAAGCACTTGACTGCAAAGCGACTCAATGCCCACTACACGCATACTGTACTAACAGGCCGGGCTGCACGTTGTCACTTTAGTTGCTGGAGTGAAATTCCAACAAGACGTTTTCAATGAATGTGCTGCCGTGGTCGGATAGGGTGGTAATTGGTAACGATGCCAAAGAGTCCAAGAACCAGCGAAGAAGTGAACTCGGTCTCACCCGCCAGGCTGTACTTTACTGCAGGCTACAAGCGGCGTTCAGAACTGCACCCAACAACAAGGATAAGTTACGGTCGTTTACACTCGTCTGGCGTCCAACTTCGATTGCTGGGTTTAACCACGGCAGCCTTGGTTTGACAATAGCAGCAAGCAAGGCGAACGAAGCGTGCGAAAACGAAGTTTGTTTGCTTTCATGACACAGACGCCGTGCGCTTTCTGTGAAACGATCTCAGCGGATCAGAATCGACAGTACAAGCCCAACGCGAGCACCAGAGCACAGTTGTATACCTTGGAACATGAACTGGCGATAAGTTGTATCTCACCGTGGAATGAGTCAAACCTTAAACGGCCACATACAAACTGGTGTAGTGCCAAAAATTAGCTGAGGGCACAACTGCGTGTCATGAAAAACATGGTTTGCTGCAGTCGAAATATTTCGCAATATTGGGAAAAATTGCACTGAAAAACGACATAATCGTCAATATATTGGTCCCACACGGGGAATTGCCATTCATTCTGAAACGAAATTGAAGCAACGACGTTCTCTTGCGACTACACCGCTGAAATATGCGTGATGTAACATGTTATTCCTGAAAACATACAATACAGTCAGGGTTTTTCTTTGAGGTGTTTTTAATTGAAAATCGGGTCCCTAGAATCAGAGAAATCGGGTCCTTATAGGTCCATACCGGGCACCTAACATTTTCCTTAAAAAAAACCTACATACAATACGGTGTACAAGATCGTCATCGCAAAAAGCTGAGTTCGAAAGAGACAGGATTCACTGCTATATCGTCTCAGACTCACCCACCACCACTGCTTTGTTTTGCAGCTTAGTGGCAGATAACATGAACGCGGCGGCTCGCACTGTAGCTGAGATTTTCGATTTCAACGCTGTTGCTCGTTTGAGGATTAGATGACTCCGGTTTGTACCTTCAGTAGCTTTGCGTTAACTTGGCCATGGATGATCAAACTGTGATTTCATTAATACCCCTTTCTCTGCATCAGGGACCAAACAAACGCAAATGAATTTCAGCCTTGAATTTTACTGCTATATTGAAGATGAGATTTTCACAAAAAACATAATGTTAAGTTAAGACAATCATCAACACAAGTAATTCTACCACACGTTGCATTGTAATGTGCATTTGACAATGTATTTATTATTTTCTGATTTACTGCAATGTTCAAAATGGAAAGGTATACTAACAAAGGGCACAGCAGGTCAAAGTTAATGATTAAAGCCACTGCGCAAACCACACATCAGCCGGGATGACGTTTTTTCGCTTTCTAGAAAAATGTCAACAAGAGCAGTATGTTGTCTAATAGTTAACATTTTCTATAGTGAATATACTCCAAATGTACGTGCGAACGTGAAGTAGTATTTCATATATTCAGTCAGTTAAACGGTATATCTAAAACACATTCTTCTAGTCACGATCTCCATGACAACCACTGTTGTTTGAAACGTTAGAAAATAATAAACACGACGAAAAAGCACCTCAGGCGATCGATCATTGGTGGAACCAGTTCCGATATTCACCACAGTACCACGAATTTCTACGAAGGTAAGGGCAACCACCGGCACACGGACATAGGTATGAACCGTGGGAAAACATCGCCCGACCTCGAGCCTGTTTCAGTAAAATATAGGAGAGAATCTTTCGACACCTGCCATGGTCAACCACATCGTGTATTTAACTTTGACTCCCTGTCTACAACCACCTGCCACCAGGTGGTGTCGCCCTGCAGAGACGAACATGGATTTGGATTTAAATCCTGTCGGATTTTTTTTATCGATCCGTGTTTTATAATTTTGTTTCGAACCATTTCGAAACTTTCGGTTCATTTTGGGACTGTACATTACTGCATTTGGTTGGTTTTTTAAATAAAATTGTTCGATCGTATTTGGGTTTGAAAGACATAAATCTGTTCGTCTCTGCCTCACTGTGAAGATCTGATGCACTAGTGGTCAAACACTACGAATATTCCAACATTTGCTGAAAGCAAACAAAAAAGTTGATTCGAAACAATATTGGTTTTGGTCTGTGCGAGATTATCCACTGTGTCATAACCGGCAAGAGAGCAATGCACAAAACACCAACACCCGTCACGGCCATACACGCTCTGTCACAAGAAATACTGACTGGGTTTCTGCATACACGCCTCACAGTATTTTTTATCACATAAAAATCCAATCGTAATATCCACATAATGTGCACATTCTGCTGCAGCTCACTAAAACCTGCAAACTCAACTGTCGATGCTTCGACAGAGCTGAACTTAGGACAAAAGCGAAAAGCAGATTTAATGAGCACCTACTTTCCATAGTACATTTAAAGAGCTCTTATATCTGCGGCAAGGCTAGCAACACCAACCAAGGAGTATTTTGTTAATTATAGCAGATGTTGCAGTGAGACACCGCGTTGGTGGGATGTTGTGTCGAGCTAGTTTCGCAAATCATAAGGAAACTGAAAAAACACGGTCCAACTACTCTTTCTTATTGGCGTGCAGCGTGGATATCGCGTTCTAGAAAATCACGACGAAGTGGACAGGGAATGTATCCTTACACTTCGTCTGTAAAAAGACTAAATAAAAACGGCATAGCGAGGAAGCATGTATCCTCTTAGTATTTGCATATGCCCACGTTCGCTTGCGTGGATGTTTGCTGCTGGTCAGGCAGCAGAGAAGTTGGCCATTGTTGCGTGAGAATACGAGCGATATACTTAGCCTCCCCATCAACACCCGGTTCTGTCTACGTCACATGTGATAAGAAAGAACAAATATTAAACAGCCATCCACCAACTGCTGGTGAATACTCGGCAGTCAGGCACCCTCTCTTCGTTTACGACTGTTCATTACCCACACAGAATGAATGGGAGTTTCAAGAGCAGTTTGCAGACTGGCTCGCCCCGAAATCAAATTTTCAGGCTTCGTCCTTCACGTTGAACAGCGGCTACTGATTGTATTCAACGGCGGCTTCCACCGTTCACTGCAGAAATTGTCCCAGAAACTTACAACTGTCATAAAGATACGCGACAGAGTGGAAAAGCTTTGTCTTGCACAGCCCATACATGGGCTTTGATTGCACAGCAATTCCAAACCATGGCTTTGAACTCAGGTTAGAAATGGTGTTTGTCTGGAGATATAAAAACGTGCTCTCCCAACAGGGTGATAACTCGAGTCGGGCACGAATTCAGCTTTTCAATCACATTATTCTACGTAATGAAGTCAATGACTCGACATGACTCGGAGATCTTAAACTCGAAATCGACTCGGATTGTGCACGCATCCACGACTCGTGCTTCGTACGAGTTCGTTTTTAGCAAATGTATTTTGCTGAAGGCACATGAAGTATTGTCCTTTGAACCCTCATTGTAGTTGACTGTGTCCATGAGTCCCTTTTCGACGGGCGTTTTCCGTTCACCAACAAAAGCGCTCTGATTGCTGAAGATCTCGGGACAACATGGGCGTCCGCAGGGGGAAACGGGCATTTGCCCCCCCGGAAATTGCGATTAAGAACCAAAATTTTCTAGAAAACCTGAAGTCAGCAGCTTAATTTCCATTAACTGATTTAATTCTCGCAATGACAGTTTATTCGCCGGTATGACTCACACTACACAAGAGCCAGGTTCACTGTTCTGTGTAATGCAGTGATCAGTTTGCTGTTCACACATGTCCGCTCCTTTGCCTGCACACGCAGTTTGGGAAACTTGCGAGCGGATTGTTCTGTTGTTGGTCTTTATTTCGTAACAATTACAGGTTCACTTCAAGGTTTGGTGGTGGGCTAGGCGTTTTGTTGCAGTGTATGTGGCTGTTGAACTCAGACATCTTGGTAGCAAATGCAGCGAGACAGTGACTGCTGACAGCGGTAAGCCACGCATAGTTTTATACTGTCTGAAAAGAAGCATGAGTGAATCTGTAGCACTGCTTCCGTATGTTTGAAAAATCCATTGTTACTCTAAGACTGTGAGTGCGACGATGTGCCTGAGTGAATAGCTTAATCAAACTACGCTTATTCAGGCTTCTTTTCACACAATATAAAACTACGTGGTTTGTTAGAATACGTTTAAACAGACTTGTGAAATTACATCTTAATAGTTAAGGTTTGGTTCCGAGTGCAAAACTACGTTTGTTGTGGCGAGTTTTCATAATTCGTCAGCTCTATTTTTTTTTCTCTGCGTGGTGCTCTGGTTTTAGTAAGTTATTAGTAGTCGTGTTAACCCACACGCCTGCTTATCCAGTTTGTGTATTATGAGCGTCACCGTAAAAAAATTAGCAAAGGAAGTTTTTTTTGAAAGCTTTGGACGAGATTCAGAACGTTTGCAGCTCTTGCTTCTAAGTGACGCTGACAAGTCTTGCTAGGTAAAATAAAGTCATACATTGTGGTTTCGTTAAAGACCATGGCAATGCTTCTTTCATTTAAAGAACATGGCAATCCTTCTTTGAAAAGCACCCTGCTTTGAAAATTTGCATATGACTCGTTGCGTAAATTATCGTAATATACCTGCTTATTGCTGCCAACGAAGCGCATTTTTGTGATTGTCGCCACAACATGGCGCATTTTCTATGTGGTGTAGAAAGGGTGAAGCGTTTTGTGAACGTGCATTTGCATTGTACCGCCAGCAACCTGAAAATGAAAAGCAAGAAGCAACGTTGCCCCCCCTGGAAAATTTTCTGCGGACGCCCATGCGGGACAAGCTTGATTGATACAACCAATGCCGGCGCACTAAATATATTTGTAGCTACTAATAGTTCAAGCAAATTTGCTTTGTTTTGCATGTGCTGCTTTTCTCTTTAAATTCTTAATTCATTCAAAACCTGATCCGTTTCAGTGAACAGGCTTTGCTTTTACATTGAGGTGACACGACCTAATAATGCCACTGTCAGTGTATAGTTTGACGAACTTACTTGTTTTGCAGCATTAAACTTCACAATTTACATTCCTCAGAATCACAACAGCCGAATATATTTGCAGCGGCTTTAAAGGCAGCCTCACTCTTCAATGCAAAGCGCAATTTTCAGTGTGAAGGCGTTGCTATTGAACAGACGGTCACCACAACCAGCAATTCAACAAAGGTTTCTCAGCGAGCTGCGACGCACCGCGGTTCCGGCCCTCAGCGAAACGCTTGCGGAACATAACAAGAATGAAGTGAAGCATGACAGGCACTCGACTTCAGCCGAGCAGCTCTTCACACGAAAGAACAGTAAAAAACTTGGTCCTTCTACTACGACGGATTATGTTGAGATAGACAAGCCTTGCACAGCAAATGAATGTTGATGTTTCGCTCCTTGCTTGTAACTCGCTGGCCATTGTTGATGATTGATTGGTTTTCGAAACTACACAACATGAGAAGCGAAGTTCTCGGGGCTGGATCAAATTTACTGATCACTGAAGCACGAGCTGTATTTTCAGGCGGCAGCCTGACCACATAAATTCACCAGCAACTAACGTTACACGGAGGATGCTGCGTAGAACGACGCTGAAGCATTCCTGGTTAGACACAAATGAAACACGACACTGAACGTTGCTGTTTATCGCAATTTGTTCATGATCATATGCGTTTGTCAGCACCACGCGTTACCATTCGCCGTGCCACTGCACAGTAACGTACAAATCCATTCATCCGAAACACAAAACGCCGCAGCGCTTCACATTTGCCTTCGTCATAGTTCTCATGAAAGAACGAGAGGTACGCGAGCTTTACTGACGGTCATTTCATTCCTTTGCATCGAAGAACTGTACAAAATTTTCTCTGGTATCTCAAACCAAGACTGTGGGATCCACCCAGAGGGGGTGGTCTTCACACGCCCCCCTCGAGTTTAGACCAGTTCTACACAACAAGTGTGGAGTCATCATTCATGACGAGAAAATGACATCACTTTCAAGTTAAGCCAATCGCTAAGTAAGGAATGATCAAAAGTTCTTTGTAAACACTTTTCTTGCCAGCAGTACACACAGCATCCACATCGGCACACAAGATTGAACATTCGTCATTTCAAAAGTAAATTGCTCAAATCACAATGTTAGTACAAGTTTAACCTAGTATGGACAGAATTAAGATTATCAGGGTGACCCAAAAAGATGTGTACCCATGAAAATTTCAATTGTGACTTTGATTAAAAAGCTATTTATTTCAAATTACAACCACACATTATTCAGTTTATGGAAGACCATTCACCAGAGTTTCAACTATTTCTGTCGATTTTTTGTCAATTTATGGCTTTCCCAAGATGTGTTCCAAATGTCCACCATTTCGTTGCAAGCAAACCTGTACTCGTTTGGCAAAGTTGTTAATCACTTTTACACACTCCTCTTTCGGGATGGCTCTTATTTTT
>Ga0210059_1001154_pt1 | contig 38702 bp, 20 predicted proteins | sample Ectturendosymbi2_FD_188042 | JGI IMG/M metagenome (GOLD analysis project Ga0210059, IMG submission 188042) | Ecteinascidia turbinata endosymbiont from Florida, USA - Sample 2 (SPAdes) (version 2) | ecosystem: Host-associated > Tunicates > Ascidians > Unclassified | place: Key West, Florida... | reverse complement strand
TTGGACTGGACGCTCTTAAGAGAGACTTACACTTCATCACCCATTGGCTCTGGTCTAGTCGATTTTACTTCAGAGGATGACAAGCTCAAGGCAGGGCAAACCAGAGAAGGAATTCAGAAAACTGAACTCCCGAATGACCAAAAACTGGTCCTTTTATAGTCAAATTATCATGTGACTGTCATGTGACTAGTCACAAGACTTTTCTAATTTTAGTAACATTATCTAATATTTCATGTAGTTGTCATGTGATTGATCACAAGACTTTTCTATTTTTAGTAACATCCAGGGGGCGTTTACCCATGATTTGCGGATTATTTAAATTTCATTGGTTAATTTAAGGGGCGTATACAGCTTGTTGCTCCACTGACCTAGGACAGTACACAGTATTTCACATCGTTGCGCAATAACGGAAATAACAAAAACGTTTTCATTCAGGGTTCTTTTCGAGTTTGGTCTTCTCTCTTTTCTTGGGTAGAGAGAGTGGGTGAGTTTGCATTTTTGATTCTGTTTCTGCACTCTCTCTCGAATGTCATTGAGTCTGATACGAGAGAATGACTTGTTCTTGATTTCCAGCAAGGAGCCGATTTCTCAAAGTGAAAGAGCGTCACTTTGCATTGTTGATTCCCAGCAAATGGGAGTTTCGTGAAGAGTATGTACAGACCATAAAGTGTCTGCTACACCAGTGAAAGAAGCGCTCCTAGTTTTTACAATTTTACTTCACAGTCTTTTTTAAGACCTTCTGCTGGCTTTGAAATGAACCACTGAATAAATTGCCACCAGCGATCAACCACATTGTATGAGTTCTTAGTGGTTTTAACACACACACAATGACAGGTACACGCAGGCCCGTAACCAGCAGATTGGGACACCAGGGGTGGCGAAGGGTTTTCTGGGAGGGGCTCAAATTTTTTAAACTATGTCCAATACTTTCAAACAATGTCCAACACATTTTTACAGAGGGGGCGAAATATTTTGTAGGGAGGCCTTCTCCCCCCTGGGTTCCCCCTGGTTACGGGCATGGGCACACGTTTGGGACGGAAGCAGTGCAGGTCGGGTGCGGGTTAGAGGTCTGCGGGAACGGGAAAGATTTCTCAAATTCTTGTTGGTGCGGGCGGGTAGTTTTACTAGGCGGGAGCGTACAGCAAGTAAGTGCATTGCTTATTTTGCGACAAAATAATGCTTCACACAGTCAATAGCTCAAGACAGCACAATTTAGATAAGGGTGTATCAATGCAATATACGCATAAGACAGGTTGGGGGGTATAAAATGTACAAAAATTTCAACCCGCGCCGGACTCCAATGCGTACCCGCAGTGACAGATTTACGCATAGGCCAAATAAGCCATGGCCTAGGGCCCCGCGCTTTTGAGGCCCAGCGCAACTCCTTCCTATGACGACTCATTCTTAACTAAAAATTGCGAAACTGCGCAGAGGCATAACTTCACAAGTTACTTTGAAACGAGCGAAAATATGAGCGTCTAGAACAGTGTTTCTTAACCTTTTTTGCCTCATTTACCATTTAACAAAATCAAAAAATTGAGTTTACCCCCAACAATGTTTGGTGTGTCAAGTCATGATTTTTCTGGAAAGGGTTAGGTTCTGCTGAAAAAACGTTGTAAGCTTACATTCAGATATATGAATTTTAGTATTACTGGAAGCAATTTTACGTGATACGAAACTTATCAGTATCTAAGATGAAACTTTAACAAAATGCTCTTACAAGCAAGCATGAAAAGAGAAAGTCGAAGGCGTTTGCTGAGGGTTATAAAATTCTAAAAACAGTTTCAAACGAACCGAGTATCACTAACACTTCATACGAATATCACTGAGTAAAGGAGGGAAATGTTAGGAAAAAGGAATATACAGCCATGTTTGAATTTTTCTTCTGTTTAAAAATGACAATTTCAACCAGTCAGTCACTCAGTGATCTTTTGTGCTTGTTTTCTGCGCATAATATCTGAGATTCTGGGAACAGTGGTTGACAGAGATACTCCCATATCAACCTTGGGAATCAATCGACAATGACGTTTCGTTGAGAACCCTGTCTCATACAGCTAAGTAATTAAAAAAGTTATGATAACTTCAAATGCGCGCTTCGACAGTGTAGAAAACTCTTTGCCCAATCCACATCAAAATTTAGAAAAGTCACAGCTGCAAGGTATGAATGCGGAATAAAGCATTGATTAGCATTGGCAATCAATCAATTCATCTTTAAAAAGCACTTTGAAAACACAAGCCCGTTCCGTGATAAAATTCACACTTTCAGTTTCGTGTTTCAAAACCGTTTTCAAGTATTCTGGAAGGGCTGAACTTGCCAGGGCAGACCGATGAAGAACACAAGGGGTAGAAATGGTGTGCGGTGCTCGTTTGTTCACCCAGTTGTAAAGCTTCACGGAGCATAGGAGCGCCGCCTGTGCAATAGCGAGACAACGTGATTCCACGAGTTCATTTTTATGAAAGAAATTATTCATTTCTTTCTGATCATCAGTCACTTCGCTAGTCGTCTCTAGACTTTCGCACATGAAGAACTCAGTCTTTCAACTCAACTGCATGTACATACCGACAGTAAACCAACAAACACGTGCAGTTCGACACGTTAGTTGACTCATCTATCTGAAGAGAGACTCCTGCTTCATTACTTCAAATTTCATCTGCTACGTGATCTAAATGAATATCACAAGACATAAGACATATAACACTCGAACAGCAACGTACTGTTTGGTAGATAATCTTTTCGAAGTTTCTTTTTGTGTTCTCTTTCACAAGCCAATTCCACCATATTCAAAGCGTACGGTTTGATAAATAATTCCCGAATTGCATGAGTTTTATTTTCTTTTGCTATTGCGAAAGCAACGCACTAGGATGCCACCAATCCTAACGTGTCTTCGGATGCGAACTTAAAATAGGCAAGAGTTTCTACAGCACGAAAACAAGAGCAGTTGGTCTGCAAAGACATGTGATTGTCATGTACGTGTGTCGGTTGGCGTGAAGCAAAATCAGCCTACAAAATCGACGACTTCGTGGAACCATCACCAAGCACTTTGGAGCAAAAGATACACTGAGGTTTTTGAACATCATCTGTTATGATGAAGTCGATCTAAAGTTCACGTATGATTCTAGTTAAGTTATCTACGACATATTAACTGAGAATGTTGAAACCTGCAGTTGTTAACTCATGAATAACTCATTCACGAAAAAAAACTCCACTGTGCTGGCTGTCCACTGTCTGCGGTCTATAGCATGCTGTGAAAAGAAAGAGATAAATGGCACTACAGTCTGACAGTAGTAAAAACAGTTAAATTTGTTGCACAATATTGAGGATTTTGCAATTATGACTGAGTTACAATCTCCTTTTACGTACAAACGTCAAATGACATCGTGAACAGGAACAGTGTTGCGCATGAGCTGTTCAACTGAATCTGGTACCCCTACCATAGGCGCAGCCAGGGGGGGCCAGAGAGGCCATGCCCTCCCAATTTTTTTGAAAATATAGTCATTTTGTGCTTTGAGAATCAGTTTTCCAAACAAAATAGTGTTATTCGCCTGAAATCACATTTTTTGCGCCCCCCATTTTTTGGCCCCTCCCAAATTTTTGGGCTGGCTACGCCACTGTACAATACATGTGTAAAGATCAACTAAAAATAAAAAACTTATCACAAAGCATAACTATGAATCATAATCCAAGCTGCAACATATCCAGTTTGTGTGATATATCCATAAACCTATTTCGTAACAATGCTCTGTGACGCCTGGCATGGAACCTCTCACCAATCTATGAACAAAACAATGTCGGGTGTACTTTTGTGTTTTGTCCTGCACTGCAGCTAACTAGCCTTATAATCCAGTATATAACATTTTGTAAATTTATAAAAATTTACGTTGGTTATAAGTTATGATTCAGTTAATTTACCTCCTAGGAAGATGAAATTTACCCCTGGGGATAAATTTGCCCCAGGTTAAGAACCACTGGTCTAGAACAAGAGCCCTAGTCACTGCAGCACAATGGTCTCTAGTAGTAAACGATTTCTTAATTAAACTGTTTCTGAAATACAGTATATGAGCCTTAGTAAGCGAATTTATAGCGGATCTACGTTTGGTTGTTTCCAACTATATAACCAGGATGCAGAGATTGCTTGTTGAAGCTACAGAAGATGTTAGTTACAGTGCTGTGCAAAAGTTTAAGACCACTTGTGTGAATTATGTATTTGTGCAATTTCACTCATGCTTTTCTTAATTTGTTGAATTCAAACACCGATATTTTATGAAACGTAAAATAATAAAACATAGACAAACAAAAAAAAAGTTTTGCAAGGTAATTAGTATTTTTTGTTTTCACGAAAGCCTCTCAACAGCACTTTAGTTAATTTAAACATACTCTGTTGTCCACAAGCTTCATGCAGTATTCGAAAAATATATATTTTGTCCGTAATTCCTTTATATTGGTCATGAGTGATTTTTGGCTTCTTGGCTGTTTTCCCGACACTTTTTTCTTTAACGCATCAACAAATTTTCGATAGGATTTAAATCTGGTCAATTTCCGGACCAGTCCAAGAATCGAATGTTTTTTTCCCAAAAAAATTCTTTAACGACTTTAGTCTTTTGACAAGGGGCCCAATCATGCATGAAAATGTTGTATTGATGAACAGACATAAGCAAGTGTAATTCTCCCTATTAAAGAAGCGGCTTGCCTGCACGCCAAAGCACTCGACCAAAGGAAATCTCTGGTGGCTTTCGCACCGCCGGGGATGTTATTATCAGCGTGCCGCGTGTAGCAGACACCGCGCTGCTACACTTTAAAACCATGATATATTTTGCTCAATTTGTGGTCATTCCAGGGGTAAAAATGGGGTCAAAATGTGGATATCCGTAGTACCAGCAGATGACAAAGCTCCCAAAATTATCTGAATTAGGGGGCGTTTTACTGCAAGAATATGCATTTCTTATGTAGTCATTTTGCACGGGGCCGCCAAACATGTTGCACGCGAACACATAGGTGTAGGAGCAGGAAAATTTTTGGGGATGCGCAGGATTTTTGCCCAAACTTCCCCAAACTTGCCCGAAAAACACTCCAAAGAAAACGACTTCAAAAAACGATTGCAATTCATGCTTGTTCCAGCATCATTTTTGCCCAAATTTTACCCAAACTTGCCCAAATTTTCCCTACTTTGTCTGCATAAAGTAAATGAAATCATGACCTCCAAAAAATTCTTTTCGGGGTACCATTTTTGTAAAATAAAAGTACATACGGTCATTTTGCGAACATTTTCACAAATTTTGCCCAAATTTCCACAGATTTTGCCCGGATTTTAAGGGATTTTGCCCGGATTTTCACCAAATCAAAAGTTTTTGGGGTGCAGTTGCACCCCTTGCATCCCCGCCTCCTGCACCAGTGTACGAACATGAAACTGTTGCACCGAAGATTGGTCAGAAAGCAGCACCCTGCACCAGTCCTCTAATGTCCAGTTACGGTGAGCTTTGGCAAAGCTGAGCCGCTTCTTTATCATTAAGGGGATAAGCAGAGGCTTTCGGCCTGGTTTGCATGTTGTTAGTCCAAAACTCGCGTTTAATCGACGTCACACAATTGAATGACTAATATTTACACCTGAGTTTGGAAGGTCCTTTCGATTTTTTTGTTACAGATCAATGGAGAAAGCACTGCAATCGTTTGGACAACATTTGCATCCCTGCTTCTGGTTTTCAAGGGTCTTCGCTATTCTTGCAATCGGTATGAGTGCCACACTTGTAAAATTTTACTAAAAACTGGTGTACAGCAGTTTTTATGACGCCTAACCTGAAGGATATTTGTCGCTTTGCAAACCACTCATTATTAAGTTTATCTGAGCTTGTTTTTTTGCTTTAATAGCCTATATTTGACCCATTTTTAGGGGAGTAATAAATAAATTCCAGCTGGTTATGAGTTAAGAAAACAACATGACTTAAAAATGCTATATCAAGTAGCATTTGCTTTGAAACATTGCAATTTGGTACGTCATAAGCACGTTTTTACAGTATATGATAAATAAACTATTTCCATTTCTGTTAATTTATTGACAGGGATATTAGACCTTTGCACAGCACTGAAAATCAGCTAGAACAGTTTCTCGTCGTCTTACTTGGAAAAATGTGTCTACGCTGGACTTACCTCATCAGGTTAGCTGAAGGTGTTGCGACAATACCTAGCTGTGCAAGAAACTTGTCTTCATGCTGTTTACCATCATCCCATACCATAGAGTTAAAACACTTTACTTTGTATTGCTTGGAAAATGAGAACTTGAAAACGGCATAAATAAGCCCTGTGTCCACTGAATGGATTGTGCTTGCTTGGTCCATGAAATATGTGGTAACTATAACAAAGGAGTGTACGTACGGCTAATCAGATCGACAACTAAAAATATTTTCGATGGCGGCAACACGCTCCCGCATGAAAATTTATATATCCGAAAAATAAACCTACAAAAAACGCAAGAATCACAGAAATTTAATGAAGAGAACTTATGAATTACACGAAAGAGCTATAAATTCCAAGAACAGATCGCATTGCCATTTTTTCTTGAGAAGAATGTAGGAAAGCCTTTAATTTATGTTGAAGATCTAAGGTAATCGTAGAACCAAAGTCGGCACCACAAAAGATAGATTTTTGAGGGAGCACTGCACATAAGAGGGACATAATTCACGCTTTTATGACAAGCGACCAATTAGGTCACACCTGCTTGTGGCTCCAAAAACTAAAATGGCCTAGGGTCCCGCAATCCTTAAATCCGTCCCTGCGTATCGGCGATTTGATAAGTTGGCACTACAACAAGTCTTACATGACCGCAGTTCATGGTGCTGCTGGGGTTTACGCGGAAGAACATCCTCAAGCGACGTTCTCTTACCTAGATCGTCATGTTGCACCAAAGGATGGTCGCCCATGTCATTTTTTGTGAGTTTCTCATCGGGAACAAGCGCACGTATGTTGTGTAGCGAGTCACCTCGTTTTGCCAAAGTGTTCCTCCATATCTTTGTGGCAACTCACTGCTTCAGGAGCGTGAGAGTTTGAACGCCATCTCCTACAAGCCAAAGAGAATGTTTTTTCACCATGAGTTGGTGCAATTTGAAGGCACGGATCATCTATAAAACGCCGTCAGTTTTATGATTTTGTTTTCTTCATGAGGTGTTTAAGATCATTAGCAGCAACAGTGGTTAGCTTGAATGCTTTCTGTCTCCACATCAGACTCAGCTTCATTACATGAACACATTTTGCATGTACTGCTCAGAAATGTGTTTGTTTCAAAGTTGTGAAATCTTTAGTAGTATATTGATAGCATTCAGGGAACAACTTAAATGTTGCATGCTGTTGCGCATACACAAGATCCAAACTTCTGCAGTGAAAATACCAACGTGTTCTTTGTTTTTATGCCAAGACAGAAGGATGAAAAAACATAACTGTTGAAAGTAAATAGACAGTGGTCCAAAAAGATGTATCCATTTTTGATAAAATAGCATTTTACATTGACAGGAATACTTTGCAATCATTTTTCATAGGCTTGTCTTACAGAAATGCAAGTTTTGTGTGTTGTAAATGTTTTCATCGTACATTTTGCAAGTACAGCTCAATAGTTTATAATGTGCTCGATCCAAGCTCCTTGTTAATGGTAATGATTTATTCATGCATTTTTGTGACTCAAATCACGAAATAGCACAAATGCAAGAAGAGGAAATATCAACATCAAAGAGCAGGGATTAATTGCATGCTGGTGCAGGCCCGTAACTACGGGAGGGCATTCGGGAGCAGTGCCCCAATTTTTTGTGTGCCCCAAATTTTGTTGTGCCCGGAAAAATTTGTTTCAATCATATAATAAAACAAAAATCTTTCCCCTGAACATGTATTTTGACCCCTAAACCTTAAAAACTGGCTACGGGCCTGTGCTCAGTAAAATTGTGATTCAGCGCACCCGCTTGTTTTTTTTCCTCCTGCGCGACTATGTTGATCATCTGGCAGCTCTTTCCCACATATACGCAACACTTCCATCAGAACCTGGTTTGCGATAGAGATTATCCACCAATCAGCGGGCAACGACTCGATAACCTTCCGTTTTTTTCAGTGCCCTGGCGTTTTTGTAATGATTTCGTATTCGTGTGGTAAATTCCCAATTATCGACAACTGAACTTAACTCAAAAATTTCAGGTTTAGTAAATCGATGCGTTCTAAGATACTTGAATCACAAAGGGAATCACTGTGTCGCTGTGACTACTCGCACATTCAAGTCTGTAATGACCCTGTGCAACAGCTCATGAGGAATTCTGATCTCTGTTCGAATATAATGCTTGAGCGCATCAATTGTTTGGAGATCGTTAGCATAGATCCTGTCTTTTAGGTATCCCCACAGAAAATTATCCAAAGGGGATTGGTTGGAGAATGTTCAGGTTAAGGGTGGTTCGTACGACGGGAGATGAGTCTTCTCCAGGAAAGTAACGGTGGAGGTATTTGAGTGAAGCATCGGAGCAATGCGGTGTTACTCCATCCTGCTGAAAAATCACAGCATCCCATTTCCACTCCCCGCTTCCGCCTCAGTGCAAGGATTATTTTCTCGCTATTTCAATGTTCCGCTCTGTGTTCACAGTCACCGGACGCAGAACCGCCACCAGAAAATCTTCAATAAGGGGACTTTACGTTTATGCAGGGGAGCTTGACATTCTGATGACGGGACTGACGGGATGTCCAACAGCATCCTCGAACCACTATCGCCCGATAATGCCGTTACGACCCAACGTGCACCAAACAGTCACTTTCTCTGCACTAAGTGGATGATACTGATGCTCATAAGGCTGAGTCTGAGCCCAAAAGCGCCTACTCTGTTTGCTCACGTGAACACGTAAGGTGCAAATTTGTCTCGCCACTAAAAAATGAAGTCCAAGAAATCTTCGATTCGACGACCGATATTTGCGTCTCTCAACCTTATTTGCAGCAGTTTGAAATTGTAAAATCTGTACCTTAGACGGAAACAAGTGAAGATGCTGTTGCATTATACGCATAACTAAACTTTTTGAAAGATCTATCTCGTGTCAGAAACGTCTCAAGGATTTCCGTGGTGACTGCTCCAAATATTGTCCCACGGTCACGATGTGATTTTCTGTCATGACTTACAGTGGTCGGCTACTGCGACCTTTAATGAGGCGCTTTATTGTGAGTATTTGGAGCATTTCTGCCTGGAAAGTTTCTCCGAAGTTGTCGTTGAGTTTGGACAATTGATTTCGTCGCTAAATAGGGCTCGACCATCTTGGTCCACTCCTGCACGGAATGTCTCACTGCTTAATCCATTGATGCTGTTGAATAAAAGCAAATAAAACAGAGCTCTAACTATGATTTACCTGGGAACAGGAACCTGGTAAGTTTGATGTGAAATAATAGCAATAACAAATTCGCTACATCTTTTTGGAACACCCGGTAGTGTAGATGATTGCATAGGCCACTTGCGGAAAATAAGCAGGAATGCAAGAAACGACAGATGCAGGGCCGGATTTACGAATAGACTATATAGGCTTAAACCTAGGGCCTCAAGATCCAAGGGCCTCCAGCAAACTGTGGTGCGCGTAGAGTCAATTGCCGGTATATCATCATTTCGATAAATATTCCTCAAAATTTCATGTCTATTCATGAAACTTCGTTTTATTCATCTAATCAAATCCGTGTTGGTAACGCGAGGGTCTTCCAACGAGTTTCTATGAATCTCAATAGGACCGTTGGTCAAGCTGAATTCCGACTGCAATGTCGATATTCTCAAAGCCCGTTGACTGCGTTCTGTGTTTGCTGAATCGTAACGATTGTTACGTGTGAATCAGGCGAAAGAACTTGTGGCTGTTCGTGTTTGAAATGCACCTGATCAAAGCTTAAAGGTTGTAGTGCAGATATGAGTAGGCATACCGTGGGCGTCGGAAGGATTATTTCCGGGGAGGAGGCACTAGGGGATTATTCCAAAATTTTTCCAGGGGGGGCACAAGTGGTGAAATTTGCTTTTTCCCACTCAAAACTAAACAAACAGCATTTTTTTACTAAAAATTTCAAAATCCAGGGTGGACCCTGGCCCCCCTGTCCCTTCCGACGCCCATGAGGCATACCATAATTTTTGACTGAAAACTGGGACGCTTCAGAACAACGAGGCTTATCAGATAAGTGTGGATATCTTACTTGGAGCCTGTAACAATTTTGGATTCCTGTAGTTAAGATACCAAGAAAAACTAAAATAATACATTCGGTAAAAAACAAAACAATGTTAAAGCATTTATAAATTCACACATTCACCCAATCGTACTTTTCTGTAGACAATATTTTCTTCAAGAAGTCTCTATTCAATTTAATTTCTCGTAAAAATCACAGCAGGAAAAGTCATTGTGTTAACTGACTTTTACAGATGATAAGGGCTTTCACATTCTGCTCCAGCATTCTTCTGTTATCAGACTACATGCATGCTATTCATATTGGCTGACTGAATGCCAAAGCGGGACTTTTTGGTTGACTTACTTGACTGACCGGGACGCCGGGACAAAACCTTTAAACCGGAACTCGCGGCTAAAACGGGATATATGGTATGCCTAGATATAAGCTATGTGTAAGGCTAGCAGCATAATCCTACAATTAAAAAATAGTTGTTTCTTCTGAGCAATGCTGTAGCTTTGTTAACATTTCTATTACGTAAAGCTCGTTTGGTAATTTTAGATGCGATTTTTCCATTTTAATTTTCTTTAACAGTCATTCAGAAATCAGATTGCTGTTGAATACTTGCGAAAGTTTGTACTGCTCCCAAGCTGAGCAAATCAGAGAAGATCTTGATGAGCGTGAATGGCCAGCAAAGGTCATTTTGCCAACTGGCAACCACAAAACTCTAAAACAGAGACAAAGAAAAGGGTAACTAAATGCAATAAAATGACAAACGCGTGTTTGGGTCTGGTGCCTTTTGATTAGTGGTTTTCAGTTTATCCAACCACGTGGACCCTTATTTCTTAGCTTGATTGTCACTAACTTTTCAGGAGAAAGGTCTTTTTCAAGATTCAAGAGAATTAAAAATGAGTTAAAGGGTCGCAACGTTCCAGAAGAGGTTGCCCACACTAAGTATTCGAGGTATTAAAAGTCACAAACTTAGGCAAACAAATTTTAATGAATTCCTAGATGATTTTGTTATGAGGAAGGCCAGGACAAAACCTTTATAAAATTATTTACTGTGCTCTGTTCAACCTTACTTGATTCGATGATTGTAGCATTTTGTACGTATTTCAATAATGACAGCGCAAGGGATGGTTAAACCAGTCCTGTCGCCACGGGAGAACTGGTGGGCTCAGCCGCTCCAAACTTAAATATGAAACACTATGAATCAGTGGAGATTTTATCAAATTTTCAGGACGTCAGGTCCCCCTGCGCGAATATAAAGCACCCTATTAAAACTTTTTGTCGACAGTTTCCTGATTTAAACCTCACATCTTTTCGCCTGGCGGTTTCGTTGCTTTCGATTCCTAGCAGTCTGCAAAAGTAACAAACACGCGAATCGTGAACCTGAACCTAGACGTTGCAACCATTTGGGTGTATTGTTATTGACGCGTTTTGCTTGTGTGTGTGAGATTTTTACAGCCGTGGTAAGCGAGTCGCAACGTGGTCTTCACGTTGTGCTTTAACGTCTTTATGCCGCCACACATATGTGCAGTGGTGGACCTGGGGTTGGAGGGCCCCGAGGCAAAGCTGAAAAAGGAGCCCTCTGATGACGTCATCATACTCCGCCAACCGTGACAAGACCTTTTGATCAAACCTAGGAAGGGAATATGCGGGCGAACCCAAGGATACATTCCTGAGACTACGATATGACTGACATAACACAACTTTCAAAACACTGAAAGTTGGGAAAACAAATGTAGCAACACATAAAAGTTAGGAGATAGAAAGTTGGAATCGTTTCCCACTTCTCTATTTTTGCGTCCCATTTCTCTCCATTCACTATCAATAAACTACAACACCCTTCTCTCCTGAAAAAGTTTACAACACACTTCTCCCCTGAAAAATGCTTGGTTTCCTGAATTGTTTCGCACGCATGTTCTTAAGGGACTCCTTGAAACCACAGGAAACAACCCAGCAGATTCAACATTCAAAACATTTAATTGTTTTCAAATTTCATCCTTTTAACTACATTCAAGAACATAGCATACACACAGAAACATCAAAACTGAGACTTGTTTTGAAAAGCTTTGAGGCAGGGGTAAGTCAAACCCGCCTTCATCTTGCATTGGCACTAGTTAGTTTAAAAATATACAGAAGTAACAATAAATTCACCATATACCTTCATACAAATATTGCTACACTACATGAGAAGCTTCATTCTCTGGCAGTGAAATAAAATTATCATTTGGTATACATTTTTGCTCTTACTTGATAAGGTCTTTTCAGAACTTTTTAGAACAAACTTTCACCCACGTTAGGTATTGAAGTTGGTTTGAAGCTCTTCCTTATTTATACATTGGATATGCTGTTGGCCCTTTGAAGGCAGAATACTGACACATTGCAACTGTTGTTGGGGGCCCCTTTGAAAGCAGACAACTTTATCATTGCAATTGATGTTGGGGACCCATTTGAAAGCAGAATACTCACATATACAGTTGATGTTGTGGGCCTCCTTGAAAGCGAGGTACCTACACATTACAACTGATGTTGGGATCCCCTTTGAAAGTAGAGTACTTACACATTGCAGTTGAGGTTGGGATCCCATTTGAAAGCAGACTACTTACACATTACAAATGCTGTTGGGGGCCCCTTTCAAAGCAGAGTACTTACTTTTGTTCTAATTCGGTGTATTATATGAGTGAATATCAAGTTTTTTACCAAAATTGAGGAAAATGTACGCGCAAAAACCTCAAGGGGGCCCCTCTCGCTCGCTTCCCCTTAAACACATCACTGGCAGTGTGTTTGGTTTTTCTGAGCACAGATAAGAAAAAACAGGAGTGAAACTGATATAAACGTAGACCATGTGTTTTGTCAAATATTTAATCGTGACATTTTCGGTTCGTTTGCTTGCAAAAATTAATAATCCTGTTCCCGTCAGCCAAGTACGATTTCAAGAAATCTTTGTCACTGAACGCTTTTGCGTTGAAGGCAGCAACAAGCGCAGTGGTGGTGGGGCACTCTAGTAATGATTTATAATTTTTTACTGTCCGTACTTTTAGAGCGTCAATATCGTCATTTTCGATTTTGCGCAAATTGATTAACGCTTTTCCATTTTTTCCTCGTAACAGTGGGAGAGTGGGCCTAAAGAGGATTAGCCTTAGCCTCAAATCAGCTGAATCCGGCCCTGATAGATGTAACAAATGATTTAAATGAAAAGCCGTGAGAAACTCAACGTTACGTTTTTTCGAATTAAACGTGGATTGATAATACAGAGTTTCTACGTTTACAAAAGAAATATTGGAGAGTTTTCAAGGTAAAGGTAATGGTTTATTCATGCATTTTGTGACTCAAATCACGGAGTAACGCGAATGCACCAAGAGGAAAATTAACAACATCAAAGAGCAGAAATTAATTGCATGTTGATGAAAATACGAAAGTATCAAAAACTCTAGGTTTAGCAAAATGATGATTGTGTTCTAACATGTTTGAATCACAACAGGTTGGCGAATGACTATGTGGGTCAAGTTCTCAATCAGCTGTGCTACTAGCACCAAGCAATTTTTAATTGAAGACATTTCACATGCAGTAAAAGGAAAGTAACAAAATGAATCGAATCAACGGCAGATGAAATAAGTAAACAAAACAGCAACACGAAACAGGGGGTAAATCATGCCTATGTACCGGGGATGGGATGTGCAACTGTAGAAAAACGTAAAAGATATAAGGGAAAAGAGGGGCACCAAAAACAATATCACGGAAAAACATATGCGACGAAAATAAACAGCAAATTTGGTAAAAGAGCAGGTGCGTTTTTGTAATGTTTTCCAAATCAATAATACGAGAGAGATTTCATATTTTCCGGAATATCAGGCCAAATTTTGGGACCAATATACTTTAAAGAAAGCTGACCCAGATACGTTTTTATTATGGGTAGATTCTATTTTTGCAAAGAAGCAAGCTTTGTTTGATATTTATGGACTGACGCATCATTTCAAGTGTACAGGAGCAAGTTTTGGTACTGCACTTTTTCGCCTTCTGTTTTAGCAGCAATTCCAACAAGTAACAGCATAATTCATGTGCTTTACCACACAAATCTCGCTTACGCCTTTCTTATGGCTGATGTCTGATTAACGTGTCGTGACCAAAACGTTTTTAAGCCACAACAGCAGGCTGCGGAGCAATTCCAGAGAAACTACTCTTGTTTGCCCCAATGCTAAATATTCGCATCCTAGCCCATCCAGTCTTGCAAACAGAGTATACATGTCTAATGCCTTTTCAAGACAGCTCATTTCAACCCCACAAATGTTTCAGGGTCTTTGAATATATTCATCACATCCCATACAATCACAAGAAACCATAAAGAGTGGCGTAGAGAATGCTCCAATTTAACCTCACGTGCAGACGTGACAGGACATTCAAACATTCAATTTCTTGAATTGCTTGAAGGGAGCTACAAATTTGTTTGCTCGCTTATAGCAGCGTTTCGTGTACATTTCCGAGTCACGGACCCCTAGTACATCCTAATAAAAGCTACGGACCCCTTAAGAAGAAACGATGCAATAAACAGCCAAAATTAGGTTTCAATCATAGTGGTATTGATAGAAATGTCTGCACAGCCTATTAACCCCGTAAACACATTCACCAACTTTCAGGGGCTCACGGACCCCAGGTTAAGAACGTTTACTAAAGATTACCGAGTTTCCTCTTAGATTACTAGTCAAGCTCCCGTTCCAAGAAAAGCCATCATCGAAGCAGTCACTTGCGCAGGGTTGGCGCAGCGATATTTATAGGAGGCAGTCCGGATCCGATTTAGGCCCACTGCGTCCTGGTTGACTGCTTGCGTGACTTCATCGGTGATCATCTAACCTCATAATACCCTTGCTGCACAATTTCTACCGAAACTCGCTTTGAATTTGATTAAGATATTTCCATATTTTGTCAGAACCACTAGCTCCAAAAGATACATGATTCTCTATGACGCCAACCTGCAGTAAGAAATATCAATTTACGCGAACAAGACTGGTACCGCTTTTTAAGTAATGCGGGTATTTTATCAACCAAAAGCATTCTCGTAATATCTGTGCGTAAGACTTTGTATCGTTAGACTCCCGGCGCCATCCTCTGGCACGAGTAATATGCATTTGAAACAACGTAACATTTTAAAGTTTTAGCCTACTGCGCACACGCCCACTCCAGCTTTCTTACTTAAAACAGACGGTTCATTAATTTGCCACACAGCAGGTGTTTTGTATCATCAGTGAAGGACGGAGAGACGCGTATGCAGTATATAACCACGCAACAAGGTTGAGATAAAAAATAATTGGCTTATCGACAAGGTAAGCTTCTCAGCAAAATTATGAAGATGGTGTAGTTTATGACGAACAATTGAAAAAGCCGTAAAATAGTGGGGGTCCCTTGCATTTCGGATCCTCTTTGGATTATATTGAAGGGTCGGGAAGCCCCACTCCCGTTGTTCTGTCGCCCATATTCAGAGGTTATTCGCTGTTTGCGTATTGTTGTGTCGGACGTCAAGGCTTTTCCTGTGCGGCACTAATTCCCGTTTTCGCTCCCAAATCGATACAGAGGCTGAAAACGATGACGACACTACGGTGGTTTCGCAGCGCACCCGAGGTAAACACAAAAGGCAATATTTACAGGAGATGAAAAACGGACCTTAACGTCTGGAAAAACACCTCTGGCCTTCAGTTTTCTGGAAATATCAGAGTGACTTGACACGCTTGCCAGCAACTGGTATTACGAGAAAAACGGAGCAGTGCAAACATAATTTGTTGGAGATTTTAATCCTCAGCCCAAGAAGTTTTTCCTGCAGCTCGGTGAAAAGAAACTTGGCGAAAACCTTCGTTCTAGCAAAGTCAATGGGTGATGCACACAGCCCGAATTTTTCTACTACACTAATGATCAATGGTAAGTTGGAGTCAAGCTTGCTTTATTTGTAAGGCAACTGTTCTCTTCTTTTTTAAATGTATGACTATTGACCAGATTCTCAACGCAGTTCAAGTGCTTTTTTACCTGAAAATCATACTTGGTGGTTAAAATGTTTAGTCACTCTCACTATATTCGTCCAACTGTTTTTGAAACGTAAATATATGCCACATTTGCTAAGTATAGAAAATGGCGCCTTCATTTTTTAACCATCCAAGTTTGATCCGGAGTTTTTTCAATTATCCCTTTGTGTAGAAGTAAATTGCATGTTTGTAGATTCAAATAACTGCAAAAATTACTAACACCACAAATCTGCGTGTTTTCTTGTTTATCAAAAATTAAAAATATGACATAATCCACAAGTACAAACCTATGTACAATACAAACTTAGACTGCCTGTCTACTTGGACATTAAACTTCTAAAACTAAAGAAAGGCCTTACCAACCGATGATATTCGTGGTGAGACTGAATTTCATAAATTTTAGTGAACTGTTCTAAGGTTTTGGAAACCCGCGGTTATGTTGTACCGTAATACCGCTTAGTCATTTGTTTTAAACTGCTTTGAAAATAGATTAATAAATCAATAAATTTCAAAGAAACGTGCGTTCTTAGGCGAGAGGCTGTTACAAATCTGACTCTGGTCACAGTCAGTCGAAAATGCCTTTTACGAGATCAAAACTAAGGTCTGCACATAGCATCTTTACTGAAGTGTAAGGGGTGGTTGCGCACGCGCGCCAAATTTATTGTTCCTTCTTTTTGCGGCCCAACCCAAGATGAATCATTTCGTAAGTGTTAGTTGGAGAAAGAGGACACGCAACCTATTTCTATCTTTACTTCTTCACAATAGCTTTTTCATGGTACCAAATGAATGAACTTCAAATCTAAAATCCAGAACAACTGATCAATTGCACTCAGCTTTCTGCTCACGTTTAACTTTACCACTATGCCTAATTGGTTTGGATAATAAAATCGTGAACGTGGATAGCAAACGGTCTTTGACGTAAACGCGCTAAGATTATTTGGAAAGCTATAAACGTATCTTAGGTAAATCAAAAAAATTTAGAGCGTTGCGTGTGCTTTTGTATTCGTGAAAGCTTTAACCTTTGTTTGTGTTTTTTAACCTTTGTTTGCGGTCAGCCATCTGTAATAGAATAGGAATACTCAATAAGTTTGCCACTAAACAAACAAACAAAAATGAAAACTCTAATCAAATCTTGAGATGATAATTTTTTTCACGAATGGTTTTATCACGAAGATCTGCGGCTTGTTTCGCTTGGATCAAGAAGTTAAGCTTGTCATGCAATGAAACAGCAATCTAAAATTGTTTGCATGACATTAAGCCAGGAAGACCTTTTGCAGTGCTTCTCAAACCTTGTTGAGCACATGATGGTGATTTTATTGCATTGTGACTCTCGAGTGAGTGTACATCAAAGTCACTGATTAATTCACCAACAAAGTTAATCTTCTTTTGTAGCTCGGCCATCAACAGTTCAGTTTGTAATATGATTCAGCGTGTCAATATCACGACTTAATGTCATCTTTAGTATACTGGTATTTGCTCTACAGTATAATTGTTAAAAAGTTTCAAGCATATGCCTCACAACTGCTTGGTAAAAATTGTTTTGCAGGCTTCAACATTAACAATTTTGCTGTAGGATGCCACTATGAAGGACTACAGGCCAGTGCTTCTCAAACTTTTTAAACTCGCGGTCCACTTTCGCAAACAATTTCTGGAGGCCCACCATGAGATATTGCTGCAAAATGACAAACGATTTATTGTGCACCCTATTGTGCAACCTAATAAATAACAAGAAATTCTTTAAGTTCAGAACAGAAAAACAGTTCGTGTTGGGATCGTACAGAGAAACTAATACCCTTTTGTTGGAGCTTCAAATGCAACTCAATAGTACTTAACACGTCTTGACAAAAGTATTCGCTTTTTTTGCTGTAACATTTTGGCTTGCTTCGCGGCTCATTGGTTGAGAAGCGCTACTATAAGCATGTTTATGTAGCAAATTCTTTTGCCTTATTTTACAGTTTTTGTCAAAAATGTAACGTACATGGTCAAAAACTGTTAATGATATGTTTTGCTGAAAGAAGCAACGTTTTTTTGTAACAGTTAACCTATTGCAAGTAGAGCTCTTATGTGATTCTTGCTAGCAGTTACCTTCGTTTAATAGAACTTTGCTCATACGACTCTTAAGGGCAAAGTCAAGCTGGGGGCAAGCCCGCAGCAAGTTCCAAGGTTTGGCAGGGCTAAATACGGTTTTAGAGGGACAGCATTTTTATTTTAATTATATGTTTAATACAAATTGTTCTGGGCACAACAAAATTAGGAGGAACAAAAAAATTTGGGGCTTCACTGCCCCCGAATGCCTTCGCGTGACTACGGGCCTGGCTGAAGGTAAAGTACGCCTTATGTCAATAACATTAACGCAGTGTACTGGTCTTCGCACTCGTTGCTCACAGCCCATTGCCAGGTTTTAAGGTTTAGGAGTTCAAAACACATTTTTAGGGGGCACATTTTGTTTTTACTATATATTTAAAACAAATTTTTCGAATGCCCCCTGTGGCTACGAGCCTGGTTGTTAAGTATGTGGCAGTGATGTAGTCGAGATCAAAACCAATGAGATTTCGTTCAAAGTACGAGACCGAATCGTTGTCAATAAGCCCAGGCCAACGCCAGAAACTTTTTCCACTTTGCCAAAATTTTCGTAAATTTATCAAAAATAGTTACCCACAATCGCGAAAGTACATTTCGAGGAACTTTATTCAGTTTTGCCAGTCTTCCTTGTTTCCTTCACCAAGGATCAGACTGACAGCAAATATCTTGAACTGCTAGAAGTTTACAAAAACATTTCCATTAGCAGGGGTGGCCAAACTTTTTGACCCAAGGGCCGAATTTGCAACTGCCTGGCCACTGGAGGGCCGAATGCAAAGCGATTTACGTGACAGGCAGCAGCCAATGCTGTTCTACTGCTGTCCACAGTCGGAAATGTGGTGCTTGAAAAAAATGTGCAAGGTATTTGGCGGGCCGGATTAAACTGGTTGTGGGACCGGATGGGGCCAGAGGGCCGTAGTTTGGCCACCCCTTCCTTAAGGCATAAAAGTCTCGAAATTCTCTGGAGTTGCATTTGCCGAGAACAAGAGGATACCTGAAACCTTCGAGACCGACAGTGGGCCAGTTCTGAAGACTCCATCACTGATAGCTAAGCTTCAGTTTGACTTGAAAACCTAATGCAGCAAAACGATGCTTTGTTTTTCACAGGTACTGACGTCACAACGTTTACATCAAATTTCATCATTTCTATATTAATCGCACTGCTTCTGGTGGTCGGTACCCTTGGCAATGTGCTCAGCATGGTGGTGATTATCAAGAACAGTCAACTTCACACAATTTCAAACTGCTTCATTTTCAGTCTCTGCGTTTCCGATTTGATATCTGCACTGGTGTGCTCTCCACTGTGGTTATACAGAAGAACTTGGGGATTCCAAGAATGGAAATGGCACGAATGCTTATGTTAGTGTACAGTGTGAAATCCAATTGAGTTCATTTGCATCCAAAAGTTTGAGCTGTACATGATCGACTCTTTTGCAACTCATGTTTGTTGTTTTTATGGATGTTTTACTATCGCACAGTTTTTCTGTTTCGAACACAGTCGCGAATCGCTTTCGGTTTTTCCAAAAAAACGAATATAAATCGACAGTCTCATTCCTGAGACCAGCAACGAATTAAGATAAAAATCTGGTATCACCTGCGATGGAGATGACCTCATTAATCCAACTGGCATGGAAGTGCTCCGGTTATTTCAATGCGTGCAGAGAGACTTTTAAAGTAGACACCGAACGAAATTGTAAACGATTGCTGCGGGCACCTCTCATTATTTACATTTTTCCTAAAGTAGCCTTCAATCTAATGTTGAAGTTCTGTGACCCATGTTTTTACAACCGACATGCGCTGTCTTGGAGCCACTGTAACAACCAGACTGTGTCGAAAGACGTAGGTTCTGATGCTTGATTCAAACAAACCTGGGCTTTCGTTTCCTTCAAGACAATTGATCTTTCTGAATACGATGGCGACGAGTTTCGAAGAGCCACTGTTCTTTAAAGTCATGCATACCGCACCTGTAACGCTCTACTTATAGCCGCTGTACATATACTTTTTGTACGCTATAGCAATGAAACGCTGTATTTTTCATTACTTATTTGTGTTAATTTCACACTCTTTTGAATTCTATGGCTTATTTCTTTTTATTTTGTATGAAATTCCAAAAGTTGATTTTTCCATGCAGGTACAGTAGTTGTGTGAGCAGTCAGTTTTTCCACTTTAGTCTTTCCTGATTATTTTGCAAGTAATCATGTGAAAGCAGATAAAGATCTCTGATTTAAAAGTGCAAGATTTTTAAGGATTTTTGTTATTTTGTGGTACATTTCCTCGCTTAGTTTTGGACTTAATCTCATAAACGTATAGAATGGGTGTTTACTAGATTAACAAACTTTTGTAAAGAGACCAGCTTTCACTGCAAGTGCTGCAAAAGAGAATATCGGCATAAACCATAATTTTAGTACTTTTTGTGAAATATCTTGTTATGTACTGTTTGCGAAAACAGCGTTGGAATTGGAGAAATGTTTTCAAACTCACATTGGCACAGCGAATCGGTTCATGGTGTCAAACCAAGTTGAACAGCCTCACGTTATAGAAGAAGGTGCTCTTTACTTGTGATGAAGGCTTGATGCCAAAGATATCCGAAATTCACCATAAAAAATCTTATACTAAAAGAAAAACGCTTTGCTGGCTTTTCAAAGTTGAGAGTTGCAAGAAGAAATGGAAGAAAAAAACTTGTAAAATGCTTTAGAAGGCCCAACAGCCACATAAATTTTTGAGACACGTGAGCTGAAGAAATAAATCACGACGAAATTCTGTTGTTATTTTTCCCTTTCCTTCCTGTCCCATAAAAATGTAAAGAATGCGCCAATGTTCGTTTTGATGATCATGTTGCTCATGGTAGGTCTGTATATATCTTCTACAAATCAATATTTGAATGTTTGCTTGAAAAGAGAAGCAAACATATTGTGTGTCCCAGAAACACCTACTCTTCAGCAGGAAGCTAAGCTTTTCTCATAACGAACCAAGTGAGATTTTAAACCTTGACCAAACTGCGGTTGGTTACCAGTATTTTGTGGTTAAAATCGTTGTTCGCCATGGCTACCTTTCATAATTTTGTAAAATCTGTAAGTTATATTGACCTTAAAGTAAACGTTTTCGACCTTTGCATTTAATCATTATTATCAAACTGTTGTTTTTTGCACTTTATTTTAACTTATTAGAATGCAAGACCTTTGACAGTCTCTATCCCAGCTACACAAAAATATTAACGAGCTCACGTGACCATAAACCAAAACCAGACATCTGAAGGCATGATGACGTTTTTATGAAGTGAGCAAGTTGTTGAAGCTAAAACTTTAGAAGCAAACAGATTGTGTGAATCAAAAAAGTGTTAAGCGCTGATGTATGTCTTGGTATTGGAGAAAAATCAAACGAAGCTGTGGCTCCTGACTTTGACAAAATTTAATTTTAAATTGTTGTCATTGAAGCAAGAGAACTATTTTTAAGTGTCATTATTGCTTCTTTATTTGAAACTAAATTTATTGTTGCTTAACTAGTAGGAATTGATTTTGAAATTAAAACATTTTATAAGTACGTCAGACTATTTTATTGAACTATTTTGTAAGTTGCTAGTGTTGATTAAATCCATTTTAAGTGCCATAAATCTCGTTACTGCAAAACAACTGTAAGCACTGCTTCTAATTCATCATACATACCAACGTTTTTGGCGTAGCGTCCTTAGTGCAGCGAGACAAAAATTTACAAAAAGTCGATAATGAAAGGATAAAATCTCCGAATACACAATAAAACTATTAAAATTGATTGAAATGAAAAACAAAATCTCATATTTCCAATCGCATTATAAAATGAGGTTGTTACTAAATGTTTTCCTACGCTTACTATACCAACAGTTGGCTAATTTCAACCTGAAACAGTTGAAATCCATTTTTTTTACTTTTCTGTGCTTGCATAAATGATAGTACTTTCTTACTTATTTTCCCTATTTTAATTTTTGCAGGCATATTTTACTGGACTACAGACTTCACCACAAACTACGCGACATCACTGCATATATTATCATTTGCTGCTTTGCGCTTCTACGCCGTCAAGCGACCGTTCGGAATTGTTGAAATTAATAAACGATCCGTTTTGATATATATCGGTGCTTTGTGGTTGATTTCAATGCTAGTGGCTTTGCCAATAAACTGGATGGTGGGAGTGCAAGACAGAGGTACGTAAGATTTCTTAGTACAGTAGTGCTTTTTGTTTGTTCGCCGCTGGAATGCGCAAGCGTAAAACGGATAAATATCTCATGATACGGAGGATAAAACTGCTTCGAAGATCAAATGTTTCAGATATGTAATAGCGCCAGCTTAGAAAACACGACGATGTCTTATGTTGCAAAACACGGCAATATATTTTCTGCAGAACAGAGCTGCTCCTTTTAAATATTTGTTTAATCAGTATAAGAACTTTTTGATTTTATTTAAAATTTCAGACACAGGTCCATGAAACGTTTCCTTTATTTCCTGCAGATAAGCTAGAAAATTGTTTTTCAACCAAATGATATTCGATGTTCATGAATCGTGCATTAAGCTTTTCTTGAGAAAGATCAGTACCGAAGCAGTGACGAGAGGTCAGGGGCGTGAACCACCCCCTGAGAAACTAAATGTAAAAACAGGGCCTCACTTAGCTTGTATTTCGGTAGTTAGTATTCTTAGTATTCTTTTGATTTTCAGTAGGTTGTTGTTTTATGTGTTTTTCGAATTATTTTCTGCTGATTTCGGGTTTTAGTATAGATATTCATATTCACATCCGCATTCGCTATCATATCTCAACGTTTTTCTAAGTTTGGCTAGTGGGTTCCTCAGTGTGGCCAGTGGGTCACCTTCACTAACTCTCCCCTTAGTTCAAACCTCTAGTTAAGACACTGTACCGAAGCAAGCAACACTTTAATTTGGGGATTCCAAGGTAGTCAAAGGATTGGCTTTGCCAGGATAGTGTCTTAAACCTCAGGTGTAACGCAGTGACACCAGCGGAAGGGGTTAGTCTGTAACAACTTTAAAACTGATTTCAGTCAACCCGAAGCAAACTTGGTTGTAATCCTTGCTGCTCGAAAAATGTAATTGTTTGTCACTATCCGCCACGTCTTAACTACGTCACAACGTTTTTACATTTCTTTTCCTAACAGTGTAAATGTCCCTGAAGCCAACTCATGCCTTTGCTTCACAACTACTGTTACATGGCACCTCAGTTTCATCGAACTCTTTCAAAAATCTTTGTTGTCCGTAGTCAAATTTTTTCAAAGTAAATTCCATGTATTTTAAGTCATTGGCGTTCACGTTAATCACTACTTGATGATGTTATGCTGTTTTTAAGCATTTTTGATTTTTTCGAACTTTCTCTTTGTAGCTTCTTACCGGGTTTTCTTACATATATGGTAATTTTTTGGTATTTTCTTCCACGAAGCTTTTCCTTCGGTGCTCAGTTTTGACAATTTGTTCACTTGTCATGCAAAGATATTTTTAGCCTCTTACTAGGTTGATCACTTGGTATTTCTTTAGCAGAGCTTGTTATTCATTTTTTATGTAGTAAAAGAACGTAAGCTTCAAAGCATAGGCAGAAGGTCACGTCAAAATTATTTCTTTTCTGATGTGTCTATCATTATCATAATCACAACTTTTAATCTTATGATTTTTAACAACATAGAATAGGATCTACAATTTATCCAGCAAAATGTATTTATCCAAAGTATTTTTGTGGAATTATTGATGTATTTCATGATTAAAGATACCTTGTAATTAACATTAGAAAAACTTATATGATACAGAGAGCAGCTGGCCATCATGTTCCATACTTGAACACACAGATGGCGATTGCTGCGTTGACCGCTACAGCCGTTACATGGCCATTACCAGCCCGATTTTTTTCTACTTTCCTATGATATGCATAGCTGGATTTTCATCTTCGATTGCGTACCTACTCCTGAAAAGGTGTCGGTAAGCGAAATGACGATGTGATTCGTGAATCGGAACGTCTTGTTTTCTTTTTGTTATAACGAGGTGGAAAACAGAATGTACTGAACACCATCAAAAGAGTCGAAGATGGGTTCTTTGCCCTCCAATATGTCGTCTATTTTACAATTATGTTCTTATTTATCGAATTGCCGTTAGTTTTAGAATCAAGGTTCTGTTTAGCTTTCTGTGTACAGTTAAACCACCAACACGTGTAATAAACTAATCAGTCGCAAAAAACGTAATCAAATTTTCCCTGAAAATTTCGTTTTTTGTTTTCTCATATTTCTTTAAAACTCTTTTATAATTTTAGCGTATTTTTTGTAGGCAAAGGGTAACGGTTTTCGTATTCGTTTGATAAAATCCCATTGTCTTTGTAGTTTCTCTGCAGCTTGGTCTATCAGTGAAAACGTCCTCAAAGTTTAAGTTTAACAAAATGCTGTATACTATAGCCATAGTTGCAAAATATGATAATTACCCACTTTTCAATATACAAGCTCCTACAACTGTTTGACACGCTTGATGTGGCCCTTTCGTGAAGCTTGTTAAAAATCATTGAGTTATACCAAATGCTTGCTCAAAGTTTGTTTCTAGTACAAAAACGATAGATATTTATTGGCACAGCAATAGCTTTGTTAAATTAAAATTGTAGAGGAAAATTTTCCATGATATTGCCGTGAGATCTCTATTCAACATCAGTGATGAAAACATCACTTGCGTTTTGTTGAGATAAAGCTTGAATCAAAAATTTATAGAAAAATGCACTACTATTTTCGGAAATCTCTACTGACAATTTTTTAACTATTTTTCATTCACTGATTTTCATTCCCGCTTTTCCTGTGGGGGCAGCAGTCCTAGGCGATCCCGAAGCCGAACTGCCTTCCGGTTTTCAGCAATCTCAGATGTTCTTCTGGCTCCACACCAAGTTGAGACTAAGCAAGGTCGGAAACCCATATCGAAAAAACTCCAGAAAAGAAAATCCAATGAATAAAAGCATGCTTTAATATGTTTTGTCCGCAACTTTCCCTAACTTACATTTTTTTAATTTGTAGGTGGCGCATGTCTTGCCTTTCGCTTAAACCGAACTGCGCATCATCACCGAACACTGCTGTGAAATCAGAATGTTCGCGAAGACGGGAGCAAGTAACCGTGTTCGATGGAAGCAGCAACGGGAATCAGTGTTTTTCCCCAAGCTTGCAAAACCTTGGCAAGAAAAACGATTCATGTTCTGAAACAAAGTCAATCTCTCCCACAGGAAATGACGCTTCAGTAGTCATAAACAAACTTCCTCCAGACACCATTTATCAAGGTCAAAGTGGACATCCTAAAAAGTCGACGGCTGTGAAAAAGCCCGGTTGTTCTGCAGCTTGCCCTAGTTGTAATCGAAGTGTTAACTACCTTCAGTACAGCCGGGAGAAACGCATCTTCACCCAACTTGCCTTAATTGTTATTGCCTTTATGATAGGTTATATCCCGCAAAGTGTTTATCTCCTGTGGACAAGCACGTGGGAGATAAAGGACGATTCGCCTTCTTGCTCGTTGGATTACTGGTTTGGGGTGGCGTCTTACCTTTGTCTGCGCCTTAGCGAATGCATGAATCCGCTCATGTACAACCTGGGGTCGAGTAACATGCGCCATGCATCAAAGGTTTTCCTTCGAAAATTTGCTTGTCGCTTTAGAAAGGGCGAATCATCAACCATCAATCAGGCATCTATTCATAACAGACGTTAGCTGTTTTCGTTTTATTTTCTGAAGACTGGATTTCATTTAGTCGAGGTTGGGGGATGTTTGACTGATTGGAAAACAAAACTGCAGTATTTATGTCAAATTAATACAACTTGATCAGGTGCAATTCTTTTGTATGTTGAAGAAGCAACCAAATTGCGAACGTGAGTGAATGAATGCCAAAAGTGGTGACGATTTCTTTACTGACAAGCAAACATTGTTGAAAGCACAAAATTAAACTTGGTATCATCATCTGCTTTACGGAGGCAAACACATTAACTACCAAAGTTCGTTTTGACTCCATTGGGACTTGTCGAGGCCAAATTATCTTGTCAAACTGTGGATGAAAATGGCAATACCAAAAAAACAAAACAGCTCAAAAATTTTGAAAACCATTCGCAAAGTCGATGCCATAAATATGACTACGATCGAAAAAGCACAGACCCGTTTAATCTACTGTATTTAGCAATTACACTCTGATTTCTGTGAGTAAAGTGATCGGTAGATACTTTTGTTTCAGTGAGAAAACCTTTTGCAACACAAAAGGTTGATAAAAAAACAAAGCCGTATTGGAAGTACAGAGAACAAAGTCAAAGCCTAAATCTCGTAAGCTTCGTAATCTAAAACTGAGAGCTAAGAAAAAATCCCAGGTTAACAGACAAACTTGAAGAATATGCAGGTACCGAAAACGAATGAAACCACAGTTTGATGGTTTTGAATGTACCTTTACATACCTGTCGCCACGGCCTACGAGAGGGTGCAAGAGGTACATTGTACCTGGGCCCGGGGCGGTAGGCATTTGGGCCCGGGAGGGTGAAAGTATGCACGCTAATCTTTTCTGTGCTTTAGCGTAAAATTATTAGTGTAAGCCAGTTGTCAGGATAACAATTAATCTATTTCTAAATCTTAGCAAGATAGCTGTTTTATCTATATTCTGATTACTATACAAACAAACTATACAAGTTTGGATGAGGTCCCAGAAGCTTGGGGGCCGGTATCAGTCTTCGTACCCCTTCATAAAATTTCCCTCACAGGCCCTGCCTGTCGCAACAACATCACCATTAACAGGTCCTTTCGGTTCTTGATCGCTACAAAGTTAAACTGATGCAAATCAGAAGTCTAACAATGGTTTTTGGGAATTACCATTGTTTTCTTTAATGCTGGGAATTTTCAAAGACTGTCGTCGACTAAATACGTTTGCACAAATAAACTTCAAAGTTTTACAGCTGTGCCAGCAAGTGTACCTCGAACGTTTGTAATGTATGGTCCTAGCTACATTACGCGCATCATCAGTTGGTAGCCACAATTTGTATGTATTCTGTTTTGAAAACACAGCAAGAGTCTTGCAATAGTTCCAGCGTATAATGTCTACGCTGGCCAGCCCCAGGGTTAGTGCGTCCAAGACGGTGCTGGTAGATCTGGAGTTCGACATTAGGTCGGGCTTTACGAAAACGTTGTAAATTGTTAGTATGTAGCCTTCTTACCTGGTGCACGGTGTAAAACAAGTTGCTTGGCGCAAGCCCTTTTGGATAATGAGGGCCAAATATGTGCAGTTGAGACATAGGCAGCTTCTGCATCACCTTACACAAACATTGTGCTTACAGGTTGTTGTATGTGATCTTCTGCATCGCTCTTATGTACATATGCGTTCTTGTATGTATCTTGAACATCCGGTCGGGCTTGATTACCTGCGCAGTGATGCTTGTGGACAACGACGGGATGGACCGTAAAAAAAATCTACAAACAATTTTGATCTGCTGGAGGCCTGGAGTCCGGACCCAAATGTGCTATTCCGGTTTTATTTGAGAATACTTTTGCAGTCGCTATTCCTTCAAAAATGTAAATATCGTTTCTTGTTTGAACGTTTGATTAGGTTGAATGGGTTGGTATTTGTTTGAAGAAATTTGTCTGCTTTATCTTGTTGCTTTTGTTATATAATTTTCCATTCAATGAGTGTAGTCCAAAAACGAAATCTTGTGTGCAGATAGTGTAGCTCTACATTATATTATGCACGTTTCACCACTTGGAATTTTTCTTGCCTTACCACTCTGCTGTACCTGATATTCACATTGTAGATAAATTGCATTGTTTAGAAAAATTGGATTTTTTTCTTATTTGTTTGAGTGTGCGCAATTTGTAAACGCACACTACCTAGAAAAAACTTATACCGTATTTATTATGGTAGCCCCACTCCGCAGTAGTGCTGTAACGAGTGTTACGTGTTAGCTAACATTACAATAGTGTAAAGAATTTGTTTGTAACCCTATGGTTCTGTCTTCAATGCAGTTGCGTCTGTAACCCTGTGATTCCGCCGGCTTCAATGCCTTGTACTAGGTTCTGTTTTGTCTGTTTTTATCAACCTGCGTTCTGCAGAGTGTGTGTGTTCATACTGTGGACTTCGTGTCTGCTCATAAACAAATAAATTAAAAAAAATTAAATTAATTAAAGCCTGTGAATTCGTTAGCAGCATGTGACAAATAAAAAAGATATTATTAATTGCACTGAAAACGACCTAGAGTTGAAAGCAACAGTTTTCTTAAAACTGGTTATATCGTCGAATCATTTTTATATTTTAAAATCAATTTGCTGCTCTTGTGTTTATTTCGTTTCAAACGTTTTTCAAAATGTAAACAATTTTTTTCTGATTCTCTCCAAGTAATTATTTTCAGAAATGTGCTGATACCTCTAATACAGTGCTTCCCAACCTTTTCAGGCTTGCAGCACCCTACAGAAGATAAATATAGTTTGCAGGACCCAGTGGCGAACCAATAGCAATTTGCTTTAAGGTTTGATGACAATTTGATAATGTATTTTTAATGATATATTGAAAAACGCATTAGCTCGCGGCACCCCTGAGTATCGTAAATGGCACCCCGGTTGGGAACCACTGCTCTAATGAGTCCCTGTCTTTTGTTTACTGTTGTTGGATCTGTTCCTAGTGATGATGCAGTCACATATTTGCCAGGGTAATTTTCACCTATATTTGTTTCTAGAAGTCAAAATATTCCAATACCGGTTTAATAAAACGTTTCTACCTCAGCGGTTAAATTTTGTATTCAGTAATTTAAATTGTTTTAGCCGGAGAAACTGTTTACTTTCTGCCAAGATCAATCTTGTAAAAAACTGCTTTCTCCTCGCTTGGAAAAATTTATGTTAGTTATGCACAGTTCTCCAGCATACTTCCAAATTTGTGATTCGTTTTGTTTAAGTTAACATAGCAAAGCATCTACTTGGAGCAGTGATACTCAGCCTGGTCCATGAGCAACATCGTTGGTCCACCTGGAATTTAAAGTGTTTCAACGCAGAGTTCCGTAACTCCCTGATAAAATGTTGCTGAAAATTGTAACCTTTACTCTACGATAAATTATGGAGGTCCATTTCCTAGGTTCTTGTGTTTGTAGTTTTATGAATGTTACGCGTTGTGCAAAGTGTTCCATCGGCTATTTTCAAACATGATCCATGGGCCAAAAAAGGTTGAGAACCCCTGACTTGGAGTGAAGAGCATTTCACTGCTCCTACTATTTTGCTTTAGTATGGTTGCAAAATTACAGTCGAATACCTTCCTCTTGAATTCCAGTTGTTTCCGGAATATTATCATGTTATTAAGCACATACAGTTGATTTTTGTGCAAATAAAATACAAAGAAAATGATACTTCCTTCGCAAATGTTTGGCTGCAGCAGCAAAGGGAATCTCTCAATGTTTTTTGCTTTTTTTAAGAAAAGCTTTGCTCGCTTTTGGTACTATTTTAAATATTGCACTCACGACAGCTCGCTTATCTACCAAATCGCAACAGGTTGCGATTATGCTAGGCACGCAAATTGAACATTTTACAAACAAAATGCTTGCTTCATCTGACACTTTCTGGAAATTTCTATGGAGGACTTGCAATAAAGTTGGCTTAAGTAGACAAGCTTTCCGACAATTTCAACTTGAAAAGACCTACGGCTCCGACACGGAAAGTTTGTGGTCGTAGGTCGTCCCAAAGTTGTAAACTCTGCTCAAGACCTCGGCCAAAACTCAAAATTTTGCAAAGAAAACTTACAAGCCAGACACTTCAGCTTTTTGTGCATAGTTAAGCTTCAGTATCCTGTGCATCTGAAAAAAACAACAAAGTGGTTGAGCAAGCCCTACAACAAAACGGCAAGATTTGACTGTCAATGATAAAGAATTCCATTATAACGGTTCGCAGGAAATATTTAAAGAATGAGTCGAAGGTGCATAATTAAATAAAAGAAAATAAAAATTAAGGAATCCATGCTTCAAAACCTAGACAATTTGTAACAAAATACGGATAAATTTATGAACGCACAGGGAATATTTTAGTGGTTTAATTACCAGCACTTACAACTGTCTCTGTTTATAGCAGCTGCGAGTCAAAGACTTATCTCTTATGAAATTGCAGAGAAAATATGTTATATATTTTACTATTGTTGGAACTTCAAAAAACATTGCAAACTTGAAGAGAACCTCCAACATCTAACATGAAGTACAAAAATGATTAGAAATCGGGTTAAATTTTGTGAAATTAGGTGTTTCAATTCAAGTGCTTTGATGTTACTTTCTGATAATTTTTTTTCAAAATTTTACTAGTTTTGTGGTACGTTTTTAAATCTCTAAGAGAATTCAGTTGATCAAATCAGTGATTTGCTTGATTAGAACGTTTCAAAAAATGCACATCGTGTTTGGCTCACAGTGCAGATTGTCTCCAACGCTTCTGTTGTACAGAACCAGTTCAAATTGTTCAGGACGCTCTCAGCTTTAGAATAAAATAAATTCAAGTAGTTTGTATCAAGTAACGCTGTGCAATGAATAAAAGGTTAAACACGCGGAATCAATTTTTCTTTTTTTCCTCATAATTGTGTAACGCACAAATAGGATCTAAATTCAGTTGATTTATTTCCTTATTGATTCAAATACAAACCAAAGATTTTGCGTCTAATTTTACTGCATATCCTTGCATTTATTTCTTCGTATTTTCTGCTTAAGTAGCATTTCAAGTCTGTATGTCATGGAAATGCTGTCCTGTACGTGACGTTCATCCGTTCGATTTATGGTGTAAATTCCCTGAGATTAGCTTGCTCACCAATCATTAATGCGTCACAGATTCTTCTCTGAGATTTGCCATAAATCGTCATCGTAAGCAACTTCTTATGTAGTTGAAAACTGAAGAAACCACAAAGTTTTTCGAGGTTAGGTGACTGTCACTGATGCAAATTCTTAGTGATTCATAATCAGTTATATAACTTGAATAAAATAAACTTTGCTGACGTTGCTTACCGACCTTTTGAAAAGCTACAGTCATCTGGCTCATAATACAGTATGTCCTAAATTGTTTTAATTGCAATAGCGAAAAAGGTTTATGCCGAACCTGAAACTTCAAAATTTGCCGAAAGCAGTCAGCTTGTTTTGATCAGTGACGTGCAGAGGGGGCCGAACGGGACGACGGCCCCGGGCATCCAAGGCAAGGGGCATCCAAAGAGTGAAATTACCAAAATTAAAATGCTGTAACTAGTGCGCAGTAAATGATTTTTCCTGTTGTAAGGCTACTAACACCTGCACATGCTGCATGGATTTCATTTTTCGAAACTTGTTTTTTTGTCAACACTAGCTTTTACGACTTCAAATGCCAGTAAATCACAAATTCGTCAAAACCACCGACCTATACTGTATAGTAGGTGTGCGGGGCACAATCAATCAAATTGATAGCGACGTGACTTTTTCCAGATCGTGAGATCAATAGAAAATCACAGAAAAGGATTGAAAGATAATTATGGACGTTTAATTGAATATCTGAGCCAAATGCCAAAAATTTCCTATCTTAACTTGCTTGACTTAGCTGACTTTTTTGATGCATCCCTAGTTTACCGTTTCGTTTTTTTTGATGTGGAAATCTGGGTATGAGCTAATAAAGCCGTACACCTGTGCTTGCTATACGTGCATCATTTCGAGCTTCGACATTGATTAGCAGTTCAGGCGGATTCATGGGCGTTCGCAGGGGGAAAAAACGGGCATTCCCCCCAAGGAAATAGCAAAAATTTTTAAAAACATCAAGTTAGCAGCTCAATTCCGATTAATTGATTTAGTTCTTGCAGTGGCAGTTTATTTTCCAGTATGCCACTCACACCGCACAGAAGCCAGGTCCACTGCTCTGGGATCACAGGGGCTTACAGTTCACTCATGTCCACTCCTTTGCGTGGCCAAACTTGGGAATGGATTCTTCTGCTGTTAGTCTTTATTGTATAACAATAACATGTAAACCAATCTTCGAAGCTTCACTTCAAAGTTAAATTACAGGCAGTGGCGTAGCAAGGGATGGGACCTGGGGCATCGGGCCCCGGGTAGCACTTTCTGGGGGGCAACAAAATGATAATTAAAAATTAGTTTTTAAACGTAGTTTTAACTTTTTTCTATTTTTGTGCTTAAAATAGCTCAAAAGCTCGGAAATGTGTTTGCAGAGTGAACAAATTGATAAAATAATTACTCAAACGCCTGTATCAAATCCATGCTAAACTGTTCCTGTGTTTTTCTTGAAATTAGGGATTTTTAACTTATTATCTGGGGAAATTGCCCCCAGTGCTGGCACCTTCTTACCAAGGTCATCCGCAGGGGGGCTGCTGGCATTTACTCCCCCTGGAAATTGGGACTAAGAAGGGAAACTTTTTAGAAAACCTGAAGCCAACAGCTTAATTCCAATTAATTGTTTTAATTCCTGCAATGCCAGTTTATTTGCCGGCATGACACTCACACTGCACAAGAGCCAGGTTCACTGTTCTGCAGTGAGTTTCAGTTCACTCATGTCCGCTACTTTTCCTGCAGAAGCATGGTTGCTAAACTTGCGAGCGGATTGTTCACCAGTTGTTCTTTATTGCGTAACAATAATATGGCAGCAAATCTTCTCTTCAAAGGTTCACTTCAATTTACGGTAGTAGGCGTTTTGCCGCGTGTGACTGTTCAGCACAGACATCTTGACAGGTAATGCAGCGAGACAGTGGCTGATGATAGCGGTAAAGCCGCGTAATTTTATATACGCTAGCGTGAAAAGAAGTTTGAGTGAATCTGCAGCAATGCTTCCACAAGTTGGAAAAATATATTCTTAGTGTGAGAGTGAACGCTTGTCCGATTTTTGTATGATGAGCGTTCACCGTGAAAAAATCAGCAAAGACAAGCAAGGTTTTATCGAAAGCGTGATTGATCGCTTTGCACGAGATTCCAGACGTTAGCAGTTCTTGTTTCTAAGAGACGCTTACATGTGTGGCTAGGTAAAATAAAGTAGTAATTAGTGGTTCCGTTGAGACCATGGCAATGCTTTTTTGAAAAGAAGCGCCCTGTTTGGAAAATCAGCAGATGGCCTTTTGTGTAAATTACACGAATATACCTGCCTATTGCTGCCAACAAAGGGCATTTTTGTGACTACTGCCCTAACATGGGGCATTTTCTTTGAGGTGCAGAAATAGAGAATCGTTTTGTGAGCTTCTATTCGCATTGCATCGTCAGAAACTTGAAAATTATAAGCAAAATACTTAGGTTGCCTTTCTGGAAACAAATCTGCGCCCATGGACGGATTGATCATAACGGCTCACACAAGCCCGCATCTGTTCTGTCCCCACAGTAGTTGTATATATAACCACAGGTGGCGGAACCGGGGGGGGCGCATGGGCCTAGCCCCCCACTTTTATTTCTGGGGGCCTGATCCCCCACTTTTAAATTTCAAACTTTGCCTAAATATTGTTAAGTAACACAATTAGTACTGGGTCCATTGTTAAAATAAATTGTTTAATGAAAGAAATACTACAGAATTTGGGCGTGTGCCTATGTTCTGCATTGTTGTTGAACAGTGTTGCCAGATGGTGTAATACAACACAATTTTTTACAAAAATGGTGTAATTTTACATGCTTACGTACATGAGCGTTGGAAGGATTTTATCCAGGGGGGCACTAGTGGATTTTTTAAAAGTTTTGCTAGGGGGGCCTAAAAGTGGTGAAATTTGTTTTTTACCACCCAAAACTAAGAAAACATCCTTTTTTGCAGAAATTCCTGCCCACCCTCACACACCCATGCTTGTGTATAGGAAAAAGTTAGTGCCACAGCATTTAAACATTGGTGTAATTTCAAGCGTTTTAACACCATTCCAAATAGTGAAATTTTGCTGAATCTTATACATAATATGAAATGTTTGACAGATCGATTTCAATTGTGTTTTTGTTTTTGCATTGGCAACACTAAACAGCTATATTTATTTCTGCATTGGCAACACAATTGGCGTCCTTACAGAAAACGTGCTAGTTGCTACATATGCTTTGCCTTGTCTTTGCATTCTGGTATCTAATGCAGTTGTAGAATGAGTATTCAGCCATGTTGCTTCTGTGTCCAAGATGCGGATAAGTTGTGATTTTGAATGTGTTTAAGACAGGTATTAACGCTGTGTCATTTTTGCCTGTTGTTTCTGCGATGTTCTCGGTGTATTCAACAGACCAGTAGCGACTCCGGCACACGGGCTCCTGGAGCTTAACCCGAGTCTGATTACGATCTATATCGGAGAACGCAAGCAAGCTTGCTTTGTATATTTGTGCCACCACCATCGGTCCCACTTCACTAAGTTGTCAACTCGGGCTCTTTTCTTTGGGTCTTGCCACTGTTCATTTGTTTTCTTTCCATGTCTTGCCTTTCGCGTTCATTTTGCAGGTAACCTGAATAAGACAATATCATTCGTAGTAGGCGCTCTCTCGACTTCGTTCGCGCTTTACTTGGGCTCAACCATTACAGCCGGAGCTGTCCTATGCAATTAAATATTTTTTGAAAGATAATTTGTATCGGACTGAAGTTTTTTTGAAGCAATGAATTTGTATAGAACACTGGATTTGAATTCCAATCCAATGGACAGTTCCCTTTCGAGAATAATTTCAAACGAACGATAAATTGTCCAACAACTAGGGGTAATATGAATGAGCCTATTACGCAGCAGGGCTGTGGAGCCGGAACTGAAGCAATTTTGGATGGCTGGAGTCGGAGCCAAAAACTTTTAGATGGTGGAACCGAAGCCTGAAATTTGGGTTCCGGATCCACAGAGATAGTTTGCGGGGCAAACGACGTGTACAAATAGTACAATGTTTTTTCTGATTTTTTGGACCAAACTGTTCTGGAGCCAGAACCGGAGCCAAAAGCTTCTAGATATTGGAGCCGGAGCCAAAAAATTTCGATGCCCGAAGCCGGAGCCTGAAATTTCAGTACCGGCTCCACAGCCTTGGTACGCAGAGGACTTACTGGCGTTATCATTGCACTGTGACGTATGCTACTCAACAGTGGAAAAGTCATAACGCGAACTTCTCATTTATTGTTACGTAACTAACGTCACAGGGCAACAATATTGCCAGCCAGAATGAAAGCAAACGGAAATTTCAGTGACGCAAGCGTCCAACGGTTTTATTCAGTCAAAATAAATCGTATGATGAGCCCGAGTGACGCTATTAACCTGGCTCGCCCCTGCAACAGCCTATTCGAATTTCAGGTGGTTCACTGACACATTTTCATAGTTATTATGTCTAAATAGTGTAATTTAGACCTTCATATGGTGTATACGTAACGACGTCATATTTCAATGCTTGTGATGTCACAGTTGCCAATTCAAACCACAAAAATTTTCTATAGTTTTTTTGACGTGCACTTGTGCCACCTCACTTTGAAAAATGTTCCGCCACCTATGTATGTGACAGCCACATCATAAATACCGAAAGTTTTCTTGCATATTTTATGAGCATTCTCAATTCTTGTGCAGCTTTAAAAAGTTTCAAACTGTCAACCAGAATGTCCGCCATTCCAGCCGAATGCCTTCGCTGCTCGACTGCTATTCGACGAGACATTCGCGCAGCCTAGTGTTTTTGCAGTTGCGAACTGCCCTGTTGTAGCGGTGAGTGTGTTTTACTCCGCAGTTTTGATGCGCAGCCACATATTTTTGAAGTTCTGAACTTCGCTGACGTAGCGCTGAGTGTGTTCTACTCCCGTGTTTTGACGCGTGGCCGGATATTTTTGCAGTTGTGAACTGCTCTGTGATAGCTTTGAGTGCTGCGTTTTGCTCCGGTTTCCTAACTTGGAGCGCTGATAAGTTACGTTCATTACAGTGATAGATTGTGCAACAACTAGTATGGACAGTGCGTGTAGAATTATATGCATAATGTGTTCGCCAAAACGTTGGTTTGCAAAAGTGAATATGACGTCATATTGTGGCGTCACAAACAACGATTTTCCAGTAACAATGACCATCATACACTATTGCTCAATACTGGAATTTGTTAGGGGGCACCGGCATACAATCAAGCAGTCGCCCCGGGCATCACCCAGACCTCTGCACGCCACTGGTTTTAATTGATGTTAATCCGAACTCCGAAGTACAAACAAACTCTTGTGAAATCTTCCGGAAACAGAAGGGACGTAGCCTTCTTTCAAAAATGTTGCATGAAGTGTGTTGAAATCAAACACGTGAATTAAAATGTGGCCTTCCAGGTCAGAGTTAAGAATGATTGCACTTGGGAATTTGCGCAACAGAAGCCGTTGTTTGAATTTTTTCACCTTGCTTGATTTGTGGCGTTGGTCTTGTAAACAAACATGCTTGGAATTAAATAAATAACAATAAATACTATAAATTTCAAACTAATGTGAAAGAAGAAAAATGAAAAAAACTAAAGCTAATTCAATCCTGCTTTTCATGCAAGAAAAAGCTGGTCAGGTGTTTCCTGTGGAACAATCGATGTTGTCATGTCGACAATCGTGCAATAAACGAAAATCATTCTAGCAAAACACGCATAAAATCTGGTAATAGAGCTTTGCTTACGATGTAGTAAAACAGTCGCAGAGGGTCGTAAATGTTTTTATAAGCAATTATAAATTTATAACAGCTTTTGATCTATCAAACGTGCTGTTTTCAACTGGACATCTGGTTCAGTGTTGCCCAAGATTTTAGAAAAAGCACGTTCTAACAAAACAACAAATCAATGTCGATAAAATTTTGAACTTTTGGTCCACAATTTCATATAATCGGTTCATATGAGTCTTTGATACATAAAACAGATGAAATCATTCTTTCAAAATAAAAGTCCAACTCCAATTCTAAATTGGTAATACTGCAAATTATACTGCAACTTATATTTGAAGCGCAACCTTCAGGGGAACCAGGGAAAACTTACATTCTATCTGGATTTAAACTTTATTGCCATGTATAGATCCTGATGGCCTGTGCACACCAATGAATTAAATGGGCTGTCACCCAGCACCCATCAATCAAACTGTGTGGATCATCCAAAAAAGTGCATTGTGTGTGTCAAACTTCTTATACGTAGCAACATAACCCCACGTGAAACCAAGTCAAACGTGAGTATCTAATTCAAAAACTCCGTAGAAGAATGCTAATTCACTCGAGGGACAATCGGCTGGACAATTTAAGGTAGTTACGGTGAGTGTCTCGGCAGGGGCACAACCAGCTCTTATTTCGGGGGGGGGCAATTTTCATGAACTTTCATTCGATGACGTCATCGTGCTTATTCAACTGTGGTACAACTTTTTCGCAAACGGTCACAGATATGTTCTTTTCGCAACATTTCCAAAAGTGAGAACTTATTAGTTTCAATCAGGCCCGTAACAAGGGGGACAAAGCCCACACTAAATTTTTTTTCGCCCCGTTAGAAAAATGTGTTGGACATAGTTTGAAACTATTGGACATAATTTACAAATTTGGGCCCCTTCCAGAAAACTCTTCCCCCCCTCTGGTGTCGCAAGCTGTTACAGGCCTGCTTTCAATCAAGATGTAGACCGAACGATCAGGAAAGAGTAAAAATTAGTAGGCTAATACAAACACCTGGTTCCGTATTCAACTGGTGCAGTCATGGCTTTATTGTGTCAGGTGTATAGGCTGCTAGCAAACCTGCCTAACTTTTCGTCTTGTTTTAGCAATTTCATCAAATCGTTTGTGCATATTTTTGAAACTTCAACTGAATGTATTTGTTGTGAGATAATTTCTGCAGACGATATTAGTGGTGAAGCTGTCAGACACAAGAAACTATTGTCAGGATATATTTAATCAATGGTGCTATTGTTTTAATTGTAGATACGAGACTTCGCCTGCCAACTGAAATACTCTTGGAAGGAATGCAGCGGGAACAAGGCCCTTGAGACGAAAATAATGTGCTGGTGCGCTGTTTTGGGCCCCCTAATAAATTATAACTAATTAAGAGCTTCACCAGCTTTTCAATACTATGACTAGAAAATGATATGCTTTATTTGTTTTTTACATCATAAACATTTACCAATGTTATTACTAAATTTCAAAAGGTCTCAGGCTGATCTCAAATAATGCACACAACACACAGTTGCTTTGCGATTTTCACAAGTATACATCAAATTTAACAATAATAGTAGGCTATAGTAATTCTCACTCGCAAAGCAAATTTAATACATATTTAAACCTAATGCAGTAATAGAAGGACACGAAGAATTTCGGTACTCGCTTTGTCATGGATTCTAACAGTTTTAGAAAATTATACTTGATTTACTGTCACGATGCCAATTCATGGTTGCGGAGTGGCAAGGAGTCGGAGGCATTTTGGCGGAGTCGGATTCCTAACGACACTAGGGATCGGATATTTTGTCTGACTCCGAATCCGCAAGTCCAATTGGATCAATTTTACATCCCACTCCTAGGCTGGGAATTCCTGTTGAATCGGTACAATTTCTTATGAAACTTTTGTTCCTCCACCATCAGGAAATGCCTTTCTCATATCTTGAACATCTTTTCTTTCA
>Ga0210059_1001153_pt1 | contig 38718 bp, 24 predicted proteins | sample Ectturendosymbi2_FD_188042 | JGI IMG/M metagenome (GOLD analysis project Ga0210059, IMG submission 188042) | Ecteinascidia turbinata endosymbiont from Florida, USA - Sample 2 (SPAdes) (version 2) | ecosystem: Host-associated > Tunicates > Ascidians > Unclassified | place: Key West, Florida... | reverse complement strand
TTGACCTTTTGCTAGTCTCAAGACTCAGATTTTATTTCTCTCTCTCATTTGGGTTAGGAGAGAGAATGAGTTTGCATTTCTGATTCTTCTGCTGGATCTTCTCTCTCTCATACGTCATTAAGGTTGAAGTGAGAGAGTGTCTTGTTCAGTGTTTCCAGCAATGAGCAGATTGGTCAAACTGAGAGGGTGTTATTTTGCATTGTTGATTCTCAGCAAATGGAAGATTTCTCAAAGTGAGAGAGGGTCGTTTTGCATTGTTGATTCCCAGCAAATGGAAGATTTCTCAAAGTGAGAGAGGGTCGTTTTGCATTGTTGATTCCCAGCAAATGGAAGTTTTCTAAAGAATATGTGCAGACCATAAAGTGTCTGCTACAATGTTTACTATTGTGTTCGGCGATAGTTCACTTGATCCGAAACAATTGCATTTATTTTGTCTGCTATGGCTGATCAGGGCAAGCGCTGACCTCATTGGCTGCATTAGGCCTGCCAATTTCTGTAGCATGATAGAACTGTTGTACGAGCTCAAAAACATCAGTTGTTAACACAGAAGCATTCAGGCATTTATTGTGTCTCAGCAGGAAAAAAGGAAAACTAAGTTTGCTGGACTTCTATAAATAATAACAAAATCGAAAGTTTTCTTGCATACTTTATGCGCATTCTCAATTCTTGTGTAGTTTAGCAAGATTCGATTTTATAAACCGGGGTGTGCGCCAGCCAGTCCATCCCCACTTAGTCTATGCTTGACTGCTCGCATTCGACAAGACATTAGCGCAGCTTCATTTTTCCGTTGTAAATTGCTCTGACGAATTGATGAGTGTATTTTACTCCCCTGTTTTAATGCGCCGCCTGATATTTTTTGCAGTTACGAACTGCTGTATCGTAGGGTTGGGTGTACGTATTTTCCTCCGATAGCCTAACTTGGAGCTCTAATAGTTTATATTCAGTGCACTGACACATAAAATAAGAAGAGTGGATGTATAGAAAAATGTGCATATTATGTCAACAAACTTCGCCAAAACGTTGGTTTGGAAACAGGACTATGACGTCATTTTGTGACGTCACAAACAGCGCACACCAAATACAAATGACTACCGTATGCCGCTGAATGAAACCCCCCCATGAAAAGTTTCTGCGTACGCCACTGTGTTCCGTCATCGGAATTTCAACATCTGTTTTTACCCCATCATTATTTTGAAAGCTCTTCTCACTCTTATCTGATGATTTAATATGTGGCCTCTCCCATTGCTTTGTGCATGTTGTATTTGTGTACTTAGTTGTGAATGAATTTTGTGTACGACTAAGAACAACTAGTTACATTTAAGTTTATGTGCTTACTTCAATGTCGCAGAGATAGCAGTGGCGGATCAAAAGGGGGAGTTTGGGGCAACTGCCCCACAAACGTCGGTGGCGCCCCTTTTTGGTGCCTATGGAAGTAAAACGGAGATAAAAAATGCTCTAAAAATTAAACAAAACTTGCTCTTCGTTAGCATTTCCGACTTTTTAATAGGTGTGTATTAGGGTGGTCCTTATTTGGAAAGTTTGGAAAACTGTGCGGGAACCGGGTTAAATTTGTTCGTTTTCGGTGAAAAACTATGTATACAAAATATCTCAGAGAGAAAAATCGATGTTTACAGGTTGCACATGAGCAGTGAAATTTCATGGGTCATTCCATCCCAACTCAACCCGTGCTTCCATGGGCACCATCTCAGATTTTGCTCAAAATTGCACCAACTGTGCCTCTGTGGGAGCAATGAAAAATCCCCAACCTTCAGATCAAAATTCCAAGCGATTTCGATTTTATGGCTTGTTAAACTGTAAGGATCACAACCCATTTTCGCCTTCATGGATTCCCGTGTTCATTTTGAAAGGTGTTTGGAAGTCCATAACTTCATTTTTGTACAAGATATAGATCTGCAAATTGGTCCTCTAGGTATATCTGGCTCGCTCGTTGCGAATCTGCCGTCAGAAGTGAGCTAGGAGGTGTGGATCAAAAGTCATAGGCATCTCAAAACTGAATTTTTGTCAGGCAGAGTATATATTTGTCACATTTTGTCCACCCGCTGTGAGGCCCCCTCTTGGTCAAGATCTAAAATTCACCTGATTTATGACATTTAGGAAATATTCATTGAGTACAAGGAAAAGATCTTGATACAAATAGCAAATAATGGTTTTATAGGGTACTGAGAATGCTAACAGCTCAAAAATAACCCTTAGAACCCCTTGTTCAGGGGGATAAATAACTGCGTAGATGGGACAATCGCACTGAACAAATTGTCTGATCAGTTTTGGTATCTCTGAGGGATTAGTGGCTTTGGCTTTTTTTGACCAAGAGGTGCCAGATGACATGAAGAGACGAATGGTTGCAGCACTTGACAAAGATGGAGATGAAGATCCTCCCAAACGTGTCCTGAGGAAAGACTTTTCAAACAAAACAGACGTCGCTTCTTCCTAAAAATGAAAATGGATCAAAAGTTTCTAATGGAGGGATCTCGTTCGTGGAATGATCAACCAGGCTATCTGACGGCCAGAAAGTTGGTACAAGGAATCCAAGTCGCAAATGACACTGCAGAGCATGGGGTGGCACTTATTCAAGAATACAACCGGCTTGTAACGCACGATGAAAATCAGCTGCAGTTCGTCATGCAGGCTAGATTGTGACAGAGATTAGGCGTGCCTTTCCTGACAGTAAAAAGAGTACACGACTCACTGGGCAACAATGAGTGGGTGACACCCACGATACCCCTGCCTCTGAGCAGCTAATACTCTGTGAAGAGGAGTCCCAGATATCAACAAAAATGCCTATTTATAAGAATCTTCATTGCTCTTGTGCAACCTCTAAATGTCCTTCTACCTTGGATTTTTTTACACAAGATAGTTCTAGCCCAAAAGGAACACAACCACCTCGGTTCCCATGGTATTTTTTACTGTTCAATTTTTGCTGTGCATTTAAGGACCACCCTAGTGTGTATTTGTTAAGAGTTGTTGTTCAAGGTGTTAGCTTTTCAGGACATTATTGCTTTGTTGATAAAGCATGGAGATCAAGCAATCGTTGCTCGAAACTTGGTTCAGTTTCCGTTTCATCATCAGAGGCATCTGTTTTTATTATAGCATCCGTGCCCACTTTCCCACTGGTCACAATTTACAAACCATTCCTGACCCGCTCGATGACGCTCAAATGGATCGTTCTCATTGGAGTTTTATGTTGGTTGTTTTCTTTACTTTTTGCTTTCCGTCCATGGATTCCACTGAAATATGGTTATTTTTAGTCTCAAGTTTGGTTTCCCAACTGTTTCTTTGAAACCGACGCGATATCCAAAGAGAATCGTATCACCATTGGAACAAATTCAATTTTTCCGTCCTGGTTCAAACCCAAGGAAACAATTTCACACAAGTCAAAATGCAACGAAATGAAAGCAGAGTTTGGGTTTGATTTTCAAACAAGTGTTTACATGCCATGTTTCTATACTTTTACCAGTTGCTTGGAAATGTTTCACTCTTCTGATCACACTCACCATCATGCTCTTCATTTACATGGTGGTCGACAGTCGTCTATCTAGTTGTTTACAAGAAAGTCACTGACACGAACTTTGTCACCTCTATCAAGAAAGAACAAAATCAAAAAATATAAAAAAGAATTTCCAGGCTTTTACTGACTGACTTTTTTAGTTTGATTCCTGTCTGTGTTATTCTTCCAATAAACAGTGCCATGAATCCAATGCTTTACTCCACGCTTATTGGTCATTGCAATTCACGTGCACGAAAATGCATCACGAAGAACTTTCTTATTATTTTCACAGTTCATGTTGATGATACCTCAGCAGTGGCGTAACTGACGTGGGGTAGGGGACAATCCCCCCTGGCAAGCTAAATGTAAAAACCGGGACCCCTTAGTTTACATTTTTACATTTAATGTTTTTTTTGTTTTCAGTAGGTTGTTGTTTTTTGCGTTTTTTTACCTAGTATAGACATGCACATGCGGATTCGCTATCCTTTGAGTAGGCACATTCTCGACTACCGGAAAAGCATACGAGAACATTGCGAATCAGCGAAAACATAACTTTTACAAAAGATGACGTCACTGATTACGTCATGGACAGGGCCTCCAAGAGAAATCATTTTAGGCAGAACAAAGTCCGTTTGGGGCCCCTAAGACTTACAAAATTATTTTGCAATGAATAAAAATTGAGGCTAATTAATGTGCATCAAGCTTCTACAAGAAGTGCTCGTTCATTGATCATATAAAATATTATATTAAAACATATCTGTATTCAAGTTATGTGACAATATCAACATTTTTCAAACATTACTTATAATCCTTGTGATTATAAAGAAGGCTAAAAAGAAAGCCGGAGTTGTGTTTGTCGATCTCACAGCAACCTACGATACTGTATGGCACCGCGGCCTCACCTGCAAGCTTCTGCAATTGCTGCCTGATAGACACATGGTTCACATGATCATGGAGATGGTTAGCAATCGAAGCTTCATCCTCACCACCGGAAATAGTAAAAGAAGCAGGTTACAACGCCTCAAGAACGGCGTCACACAAGGATCTATCCTGGCGCATCTTCTCTTCAACATCTACATCTCTGACCTTCCAAACCGTCTCCAGAAAGTATGCATATGCTGACGACCTAGCAATCATACATGCTGATGGAAACTGGCAGGCAGAGGAAGGGGCGTTGAACAAGGACATGGCAACTGTATGTGAATACCTCCAGACTTGGAAGCTAAATCTCAGCACTGCAAAAACGGTATCGGCAGCCTTCCACCTCAACAAGGAAGCTAAACGTGAGCTTGAAGTCAAATACAACAACGAAACCCTGCCCTTCTGCTCCGAGCCTAAATACCTCGGAGAAACGTTGGACAGGTCGCTAACGCATCGCCGACATCTTGAGTCACTTTGCAAGAAGCTGACATCACGCGTCGCTCTCCTGAGGCGGCTTGCTGGCTCCAGCTGGGGTGCTGGAGCAACAACTCTGCGAATAGCCACCCTAGCTCTGGTGCACTAAACCGCAGAGTACTGCGCGCTTGTTTGGTGCCGCAGTGCTCATACCCACCTCATCGGCCCCGCCATCAACGACGCCTTGCGAATTGTGACTGGATGCCTGCGTCCTACACCAGCGGACAACCTTCCAACCCTTGCAGGCATCCAACCTGCTGAGTCCAATTGGAGCCACACTAACTCTAGCACGCCGTGCCATGGAGCCTGGACATCTGTTCCACTTAGCGCTCACCCGCCCATCGAGTGCAAACGCACGGCGCCTCAAATCGAGACACCCATTTGCACCTGCCGCATATCTCATCAGTTTATCTGACAACAACAACATACGTGCGGCGCAGTGGGCGGATTACCAGTGGAATGCGGAATGGACGGACAGCCCCACAAGACTCCGCATTTTCATCCTCGACAGCGGCACCCACCTCCCGGAATGAACCTCCCAAGAAGAGCCTGGGTCCGGCTTAACCGCCTCCGCACCGGTGTCACGTTTACTGTCCCAGTTTGTCCACTGAATTTTCCTTTACTTCTTTCATTTTCAAACAAATCTTTAATAAAAACTTTCTCCAATGAACCAAGAGTTTAAAACTTAGTGATGCTTCAAGTGAAATTTGAGTGGGATCATGCCAGTTCACAATAGAATCTCATCTAACAACAGTAGTCCGCGAATGTTGTGCATATGCGTAAGATACAGGGCCGGATTTGCCTATAGGCTATATCGGCTTAAGCCTAGGGCCTCAAGATCCAAGGGGGGCTCCAGAAAACTACGCATAGAGTCAATTGCCGGTATACGATCAGTTTGACAATTATTCGTCAAAATTTTTGCCTTAATTATTCGTGAAATTTAGTATTTTTCACCTATTCAGATCCCGTATTGATAACGCCATGGTCTTCCAACGAATTTTTATGAATCTCAATATAACCATTGGTCAAGTCGCATGCCGGCTATTGTGTAGATGTACTCAATACACGTTGGCTGCGTCCTGTATTTGCTTAATCGTACCGATTGTTACGTGTGAATCAGGCGAAAGAACTTGTGACTGTTCGTGTTTGAAATGCAGCTGATCGAAGCTTAACAGTTGCACTGCAGATAAGAGCTATGTGTACTACACCCTACATGTTGTGTACGGCTAGTAGCATTATCCTACAATAAAAACATAGTTGCTTCTTCTGAACAATACTGCATTTTTGTTAGCGTTTCTATTACGTAAAGCTCGTTTGATATTTTTAGATGGGATTTTTTCTATTTAAATTAACTTTAACGAAGTCATTCAGAAATCAGATTGCTATTGAGTACTTGCGCAAGCTTGTACTTCCCCCATGCTAAGCAAATCAAAGAAGATCTTAATGAGCTTGAATATCAAGCAAAAGCCACTTTGCCAACTGGCAACTACGGAACTCTTACCCCAAGGAGACAAACAAAAGGGTAACACCAAGAAAATGACAAAAGTGCGTTTGGGTCTGATGCCTTAGATTAGTGGTTCTTAGTTTGTCCAACCCTACGGACCCTTATTTGTTAGCTTGATCGTTACTACAGCAACTGCTCAGGAGTAAGTTTTTTTAAGATTCAAAAGAATTAAAACTGAATTAAAGGGTCGAAGTGTTCCAAGAGAGGTTGTCCACACTAAGCAATCGGTGCATTAAAAGTGCCAAACTTAGGCAAACAAATTTTAATGAATGCTTAGATGATTTTTTATGAAGAAGGCCAGGACAAAAATATTTTGTAATTGTGTGCTGTGCTGTGTTAACTTTTACTTGATTCGGTAATTGTAGCATTTTGTACGTTTTTCAATAATGACAGCATAAGGGAAGTTTAAACCTCTCCCGTCGCCACGGGGAGCATTCCCTCCAAATTTAAATATGAAACACTGTAATCAGTGGAGATTTTACAAAATTTTCGGAATTTCAAGCCCCCCATACGCAAATGTAAACCCCTTATAGTGAAGACTTACTGGCAACGGTTCTGGTTTAAATCTCACATGCTTTCGCGCGACAGTTTCGTTGCGACTTGGGTTCGATTCTTAGCAGTTTGAAAAAGTAACAAACGTGCGAATCGTGAACCTACCAATTGCAACCATTTCGGTGTGTTTTACTTGACGAGTTTTGCTCGTGTTTCACGTGTGTGAGATTTTTAAATCTGTGGTAAGCGAGTCGCAACGTGGTCCACACGTTGTGCTTTAACGTTTTTATGCCGCCACACATATGTGCAAGGTGTTTGTTTTTTGTTTAGCACAGATAAGAAAAATCCGATGTGCAACTTATAAAAGCGTAGGCCATGTGTTGTGTCAAATATTTAAACATGACATATCCGGTTGGTTTGCCTGCAAAAATTGATAATCCTGTTTCCGCCAGCCAAGTACGATTTCACGAATTCCGTACCATTAAACACTTTTGCGTCGAAGGCAGCAACAAGCGCAGTGATCGTGGGCACTCTCGTAATGATTTAGAATTTTTTATTGACCGTAATTTTAGAACGTCCACATCGTCATTTTCGCCAGAGCTTAAACTGAATAGCGCTTTTCCATTTTCCCTCGTAACAGTGCGAGAGGGGGCCTCACAAGTGGATTAGCCTCTCATCAGCTAAATCCGACTCTGGTAAGATAACTAAAAAGTTTAAAATTAACAAGAACTGTATTGCAGGAGGCAAGTGCTTATAGTTCACCACGGCGGTATATGCTGTGCATTTTGCTGAATGCGCAAGCAGATACAGCCTTTAATCCAGGGGTCTCAAATTGAAATTGCTCTGTGGGCCACATGAGGACTTACAAGGTAACCCGCGGGCCGCATTATGACCCTGACGCAGCAATAGCGGTACATATATGTAGCGGTGAACTTTAGCGGTGAACATAATTTTACATCTTGTTTCCTGCGAAAGGTATCATGAATTATAGGCAAATCATTTCTAGCCGTCTTTACGTTCGCATTTATCAATTCTAGCCGTCTAAGGAACTTGTTCACTCGCAAACTGAACTCTTTTAAACATCGGTGAAAAACTAACGTAAAGATTCCTTTCATTCCTTTTAATGCCCGCTTTTCCTCCAGGGAGAGTTGCGGTGGCAACATCCATAGAACTTGGAATACCTCACGGTCAATAGCAATTTCAGATAGTTCTGCTGGCTCCACATCAAGACGGGACCAAGCAAGGTAGGAGAGGGAGTTACTCCGCCCAGGCCTTGGACGACATCTGGGTCATTTTCCCGTGGGGTTAGCCAGCAGGGCTTGCATCACTAGTCTGTCGTTGGGCATTCTGGATACACGGCCCAACTAACTTTAGTGGTGTTCTTTCAATTAGGAGAAGTGGTTCGACATTCAGGGTTCTGCGAATTTCACAGCTGCGCACTTTGTTGCGAAGTGTCACGCCAGGAGCGTAACGAGGGTGGCTCAATACCACGGACGCCGAATCACTGGGGGGCGCCGAAAAGTCGCAACAATGTCGTACGTTGGAAGGTTCCAAACGTGTTTCTTGCCCCGGGCGCAATCTAACCTCGGTACGCCCCTTTGTCACACCGTGGACTCTTCGCAAAAATCCCATCTGTGGTGCTTGCACCTGACTTAATATTCTTTCGATCGTCACCCAAGATTCATGACCATAGCCATAGGTAAGGATCGGAACAAAGGCCGATGTAAAAACTAAAGCTTGGCGGTGTTTCAAGGCTCCCGCTTTGTCCACAGAGCGATAAAGCTCACGCAGAACTGGGTTAGCTTTACCAATCCGTGTATCAATCTCCTGGCGCTACGCCTTCCGTCACTCGTAAAACCACCCTAGGTACTTGAACCAGAGATGAGCAAGGATCAGGACTGAAGCCAATTTTGACCGAATCGGGACTGTAATTTTTTTGATAATTAGCGGATCAGGACTGGATCGGACAGAGAAAATTTTTGTTGTTTTAATGTGATTATTATGAACATATCAAAAATTTTAGTTGTGATCCGATTTTACAGATTTGTTAAATGTTAGTGCTTATCTTGCCATCAATGGCAAAAGTTCTACTTCAGTGGTGCTCAAACCGTGGCCTGCAAGGCCCTCTGGAGCGGCCCGCGAAGCAATTTTCATTGGAAAGAAAACTTAACACTTTAATCATTTAAGAGAGTTTTTTGGAGAATTTTTATTGAGATTATTAATTCCTGTGGCCTGCGAAGGGTTTCTGAAAGACAAATGTGGCCCACGAGCTAAAAAGTTTGAGCACCACTGCTCTGCTTACATTATTTTGCAATTCGAACTGTATCCATTTTTGTCCACATATAATGTTGAGTTCTAGTAGCACAACGTGAACATAGTTGAGTGGTTAGTGTCTATGCCTGCTGTGAGGGTGTTCGTTGGTTCTGCTCTCGTCACCATTTCCTTTGACTTACCTAGCAGAGATTACATATTTGATAGGAATGCTTTTTATGTACTTTTTCAAAAATTTAGGTTTAGGGCAGTGATTTCAAACTGGGTTTGTTTGCCTTTTCCCTAGAGGTTGCAAGAGCTTCTGATGAATATATTCATAATATACTTCCATATTTTATATTTCGTACATTGAACCTCTTTTTGGCGCAGCCAAAATAATAGGATTACCTCCTGGCAGAAGTGCAGTCAATAATTTTATTCGAGAGGAGCCAGTCAAAGACGTCGTCAGTCATTGACATCGTCTTGAGTCTGACTCCTCCTGTTTATTTTCTAACAGCTGGAAATTGATACAAAGCACTAGCAAAAATCTGAGCAAGTGTTGTATTGTATTGTGTGTAACGTCTTCACTCCCACACGCAAAACGCTAGACTTTTAACATGCATCGCAGTGAAGAGAAAAAAAAACAAATACACGAAAGAAGACGAGGATGTATATTTTGCGGTAGTATAGAGTATACGCTTGATGGCGCTAATGCATTTACTGTACTTTGATGAAATACAAGCCTTTTAAGACACACGCATGAATGACGCCATCATGATTATTATAATGAAGAACTGCAATGACTTCCAAGTACATCGATGTATAGAATGCATGAGGGAGTTGGAGGCTGTGAAGGACCAAGGGTCATCTAGGCTGCAGTGTGTTTTCGGGGAGGCAATGGCCTCTTCTTCTTCGGTCTCATTCTGGCTGCGCTATTACTACCTGGCTAAAACGATAGCCTTCTTTTTCATTCAAAATTGTTTTAAGTGTGATTATGGCCCTTACAGTAGGCTTGCGTTTGGCAGCACACGAATAACTCTGTGACCTAGGAATGTGCTGTGTTTGTAAATTAGATATCTGACTGCGGTAGCTAACTTGGGAGCTATTCTAGTTTTCAATGAGTCGTGCTGTGGCGTTATTTGTGTATGGTACAGGTCTCCCTCACTGATGCTGCTATATGCATGAATTTAATAAATTAATTTTTGAAAAGCATAGTGATATAGTTCGTTATTTTTTAGACATTGTGATTTTCTGTGTGCAAACGCACCTGCATTTCATATGTCTGACTGGAAAATTTAGGAAGGGGGTTGTTAGGGTTGAAGACCACTGGTTCAGGGTTTACGTTTAGGGTGTCCGTTTAAGTTTCGTTTATGGCTTGCATGTATGGTTTCGGTTTAGGGATCAGGCTTTGGATTTAGGTTCAGCTTTTGGGTTAAGGTTTGGGTTGAGGTTATGGTTTTAGGTCATGTTGCAAGAACCTCATGCTAATCCAAGTGTATTGTACTTGTTACTTGGTCAATCCAACCAAACGGATTCTTCTAATGGCAAAATCACTCCAGCAGTGCGTTTGCCTCTGAGGGCAAAATAGACACTGCCTGGTCTATTTTTGGAAATCCCAAAAGGTTGTGTCTATTTTTCCTCATGAGGCAAAAGCACTACTGGAACTATTTTGTCTTCAACCAATCGTATTTGGCTAAAGGCAAAATAGCTCCATATTGATTTTGCCTCATGAGGCAAAATAAAAATACGTGATTTTACATGGGCGCATCAGGACTGGATCGGACTGATGATTTTCAAAAATTTGGCGGATCAGGACTGGATCGGATTCAATTTTATCGGACCAGGATTGGACTCGGACTGAAAAATTTCACATTTCGCTCATCTCTGACTTGAACCTCTCCACCTGCTGAAGTGCACTGCCGCTCACTTGCCGCATACACTGCCTTGGGTTTGTAGAGAGACATAGTACCTCGGTATCAAGGGCGAACGCAAGAAGGGGGGTTTGGGGTTAAACCCCTCCCTTGAGCTTGGTATTTTACAAAAACTTTATTACCTGCGCACAGGAGATTAGTGGTTTCGCATATCTTCGCTTGTTAATTTGTCGACTTGTTGCAAATACCACGGAATGAATTTGCATGCAATTTTCAGGGAACATTGTAAATGGGCCAAAAAGTAATAATTAGGTTTTGGTGGGAATCTGGGTTATCGTCTGCATCCAGATACCATCTCACAACTTTTTGCAGACTTTTCGTCCATTACGCATGTTTAAGATTGTGTTCCCCGATAGTTCACTTTATCCGAAAGAATCAAGGGCGTACGCAACGCAAGAGGGGGAGGGGTTGGGGTTAACCCACCCTTCAGCTTGATATTTTACAAAAACTTTATTACCCGCGCAAAGGGGATTAATTATTTTCTCATACATTTTGCTTGTTAATTTGTCGACTTAATGCAAATAACACGGAACGGAATTTGCATGCAAATTTCAAGGAACATTTTAAATGGGCCAAAAAGTAATAATTAGGTTTTTGTGGAAATGTGGCTATCGACTGCATCCAGAAACCATCTCACTACTTTCTGCAGACCTTTTGTCCACTACGCATGTTTACGATTGTGTTCTGCGATCGTGAACTTTATCCGAAGAAATTGCTTTTATTTTGTCTTCTAAGGCTGATCAGCGCAAACGCTGACCCCACTGACTACATTACGAATTTCTGTAGCATGATAGAACTGTTGCAGGAGCTCAAAAACAGCAGTTGTTAAAACAGAAGCATTCAGGCATTTGATAATGTCTCAGCAGGGAAATAGGAAAACTATAAGTTTGCTGGACTTCTACAAATAACAAAAAATCGAAAGTTTTCTTGCGTACTTTATGCGCATTCTCAATTCTTGTGTATTTACCAAGAATCTATCTTGCAAACGGTGGTGTGCGCCAGCCAGTCCAACCGCACGCTTTCTATGCTCGACTGCTCGTATTCGACAAGACATTAGCGCAGTCTGATTTTGTAGTTGTAGATTGCTCTGACGCATTGCTGAGTGTGTTTCGCCCCCTGTTTTAACGCGCAGCCTGATATCTTTGTAGTAATGAATTGCTGTGTCGTAGCGTTGAGTTTATTTTTTTACGATATCCTAACCTGGAGCGCTAATAGTTTATATTCAGTGCAGTGACACATAAAATAAGGCGAGTAGATGTAGAAAATTCTGCATATTATTTAAAAAAACTTTGCCAAAACGTTGGTTTGGAAACATGAATATGACGTCAAATTGTGACGTCACAAACAGCGCACACCAACTACAAATGACCACCATATGCCATTGAATGAAACCCCCCCCATGAAAATTTTCTGCGTACGCCACTGCTCGGTATTTTTAGTCCTGATTTTCATTCCGGCTCGGTCGCACGCAGCGGAAAACCGATCGAGTGCATGCTGAAAACTGTTGAGAAGATGCTAGCAGTACCAAATCGTCTGCAAAAAGTAAACGGTTGATCCTGAGGCTCCCGACTGTGACACCCTCGTCGACTCGGCTGTGACTGTCTATCCAATTCATGTAAATCAGTGGTTCTCAACCCCGGTTCTGAGGGCCGCATTCGGCTCCCAACACCTTTTGTGCGGCCTTTAGCAGTCTTTCAATAAAACGTCTAATAATATGTGTAACAGACTTCGTTTTGCTGTGAAGCAAAACGTGTCAATTGAATTGCGTTAAAATATTTTAGTGAGACTCTCCAACAAAATTTGGTTCCCTTCAGCGAAAGGGTTGCGAACCACTGATGTAGTCTACGAAAAGGAGCGGTGACAGCACATACCCTTGTCGGAGTCCAACACCATCGGTGAACGGTCGTGATTTTACCTTCCCGACACGGACACAAACGTCTGAGCAGGAATACAGTGACTTTACGGCCAGTAACAGGCGGCCGTCAACACCGTACTCACGGAACACTCCTCAAGGTTTTTCACAAGGAACCCGGTCGTATGCTTTCTCGAGTTCGACAAAGCATGTGAAGACGTTTTAACATACTCCCAAGATTTCTAAAAATTATGCTGGTGAGTGAAATGTGGTCTGTAGTGCTACGGCCGGGACGAAAACCGCATCGCGTATCATTCAGCTTTGATTCGATTATTTCGAGGCATCTTTTTTCACGGCACTTGCTAACGTAATGTTAATGATTTGAAAATTCCCAAAAAGCATCGCGGGCCACATGCGGCCCGCGTGTTTGAGACCCTGCTTTAATCGAATGCGAGTTTAGGATTAGCAGACATAGCCAGAAATCTGAAGATTTCGAAACCATACAGGAGAAACTAACCACTTTTTTCTAATTTTTCTAAAAAACCATACAGGAGAAACTAATCACTTTTTTTTCTAAAGAGAAACTAATCACTTTTTTCTAATTTCTTCCTTGATAAGATGTTAGTATGAACATTTTATTTCGCTACATTATTCCAAGTTTGTTAGTAACAAATACTCAACTTTTCCTTCAGTCTCGGGCCCCGGAACAATATACTTGCTGGACCCCCCTCTCATAGGCCCTGGTCATGGGGACCTTCCAGTGAAAATTTCCCCGGGCCCCCTATCCTGCATATCAATTTCAGTGCAGATGGAATTACATTTTATTCCCCCCGAATTCTCGTGGTATCATTCGTTGCACAGGGCCAATTCAGACCTTCTCGCTTCATATTTCTCTTTTCATCTCACAACCACCTCTGTCGTCATTTGTCCACTAATGATCTCCATTTCAAGGTGAAACAATCGACCAAAACCGTGATTCTGAGACAGGGCAACATAAACTGCCTAGTATCCAACCTTGAAACACCTCGCGCTGTTACTTGTTGATCAACACAATACAAGCAGTACACAATGGAATTGATTGCCAAAGTAAAACTGATCACTTACGTTAGTACAGAAAATATCTTCGCTCTGTCTTTCGCCTGCGTTCTGATGCAAAATTATAAAAAGGCTTTGACTTTATGGGAAGCACGAATCAACTCTGCACATCCTGAAGTCACTTGGAATTTATGGTTTGCTCAACATGACATTCATCAAAATTTGCTTCTTGTAAAATTATAACTTCATTTTCGAATCCATTCGAAAAACTAACGTGTGTGGAACTGTATTTTGTGTATTTCTGCACACAAGTTGTACCTTTACGCAGTAGCAAGGGAGTTTTTTAAATCATAAATGCAATTAGGTGCATCAAAAGAATTTTTAACAAACGCCAAACGTTTTAAAGATTTTATTTTAAATAATTTTTCATAACCTGGCTCTGGTCTACCTCAAATGAACAGGCTTACTGAGGAATACGATCAGGAAAGTGATTCATCGTAAATGCAGTTTTGCTAATTAAAGAAAACCACAAAAAAGCGTTCAGTTTATTTTTCACAAGCTTGTACAACGGGCATAAGATAATGCCGTGAGGCCACGTAAACGGTTGCGTATAGTTTTTCAAACCGTTGGCAAAAAGGGGTTCACCCAATGCAGTGGCGTGCAGATGGGGGGAGGGCGAACGGGGCGCCGGGCATCCAAAGAGTGAAATTACAAACATTTAAATGCTGTAACTAGATGATTTTTTCTATTCTAAGTCTAGTAATACATGCTGCATGGATTTAATTTTCGAAACTTCTTTTGTTGTCAACACTAATTTTTACGTATTCAAATGGCAGTAGCCTAATTCTCACATTCTTCAAAAGCGACACTCTAAGCGTGCGCCGCACACCCAATCAAACTGATGGTGACGTGACTTCTTCCAGATCTTGCGATCAACGTAAAATCACAAACAGGATTGAAAGACAATCAGTGTTGAGAAAAAAACGTTTTTTTCAAAACAACCCACCTGTTTTTGTGCTTTTTTCAATTCGATTTTTTTTGTATTATTGAAAAGAAACAGGTTTTTGTTCTTTTCTAAAAAAACACAAAAACCTGTTTTTATTGCGTCATGCAATATCACCATTTTCAGAATTACACAATAATAAATTGTTACACCTATTATGGCATTCAAATTTGAGTGTAAAGAAATGCACCCCATCTTTGTTTTTGTAAAATGTTGTTGATCAATTCACTCCAAAGTGGTAAAGCTTTGCAAGAACGCGCACAGCAAACAGAGTAAAGCCACTTCCACACAAACTCAACATAGGGTTTGGTATGGTCCAACATCAGAAACAGCTTGGATGCAGAGAAGGCAAACAAATTGATTGAAATATACCGATTTTGTAGAGTTGAAGAAGATAACTAGTACAATTTATTCAAACTGTTCGAATTATTCATCTCTTTCTTTCAAGTTCAAATTTCGTTGCTGTCATTCAAATTCGTTGCTGTACGTTTTTTTTTATTAAAAAATGTACAGTTAACTGCACAGTGTGCTGTTTGTTTTATTTTTCACTTCATAGTACATTTTTCAAAGGAAAAGTAAATAGTGCGAATTTTGGTGGGTTTTATTGTTTTTTTAAGTGGGCTTTAAAAAAAAAACTGGTGTTTTTTTGGTTGGGTCCAACTGCATCAACACTGAAGATAATGATGGACGTTTAATTGAATTTCTGAGCCAAATTTCAAAACTGTCCTAACAACTGTCCTATTTGATTTTATGATGCATCACTAGCTTCCCGTTTCCTTTTTTTTGTGCTAATACAGTCGCGCACCTGTGCTTGCAATGTGCGCTTCGTTTCTTGCTTCGTCATTAATTGGCATTTCAGACGGATTAATGATAACGGCTCATGCAAGCCCGCATCTTTTCTTTCCCCTTGGTAATTGTACATATAACAGCCACAATAAAAAACGAAAATTTTCTTCCGTACTTCATGTGCATTCTCAATTCCTACGTAGATTAGCAAGTTTCAAACTGTTAACCCTAGGTGTGCTCCATCCTAGCCCTGGGTGTCCCCATCACGCATACCTTCCTTCTGATCGATTGCTATACGACGAGATATTCGCGCAGCCTTATCTTTTTGCAGTTGTGAACTGCGCTGACATAGCATGCCTTGACCGTGTTCTACCCCCCTGTTTCAACGCGTTGCCGGATATTTTTGCAGTCATGAACTGCTCTGTCTTAGGAGACCGCTGACAATTTGATCATTGCAGTGACACATCGTAGCTTACAACAACGAGTAAAGAGAGTGCGTGTAGAATAATATGCACAGGGACTGCGGAGAATGGAGGCATGGCGACGGCATTTCCTCTTCTGCCCTTTCAAGAGGGGCAACGGGGGCGGAGGTGCTTTTCATCACAGGCGTAGGAGCAGGCAAATTTTGGGGTGAGAAGGATTTTGCCCGAAAAGTTTTTTGTGCAACTTTTGCCTACAAATTTTCTCCCACAAAGACCATGAAGACCTCTTTTTGGTGTAACCGCCAGAAAAAGGTCTTCATGTGATTTTATGCAAACCTTGGGCGCCATTTCTACCTCGATTTTCAGCAAATCAAAACTTTTGGGGGTGCGCTTGCTGCCCCTGCACCGCCATCTCCAATACCACTGCTTTTCATAACAGTAGCATAGGTAGTTTTATGTTTTATCAAGATCGACTTGAAACAAATTTCTAGCATTATTGCAACTATTCCGGTACCCAGAAAATTCAGAATGATTTGCTACAATTTCTGTTATCAGTTTTGAGGTCAACATTGTTGATGAACAGAAACAAACAAAATTGGTAACGATTTTTTACAAGTTTCCATTGTCCTCATCTGTATTACTGCTTTCCCTTCCCTACAGAAACGTCGTGAGAATGTTTTATATAGGAGGTTTTACGGCTGTTCAGGGGGGCTTAACATTCTGAAATTTGATAAAAACTCCACCTATTTATAGTGCTTCATAATTTAATGTGGGGTGCTTGGAGCTTTGCTTGGGGGCTAAGCTCATAAACCCCCCCGTGGCGACGGGACTGCTTCCCTACCGCTCCTCCGGCGTCCCTGAATAGGCATGTTGTGTCAACAAATTTTGCCAAAACGTTGGTTTGCAAACGTAAATATGACGTCATAGATTGTGACGTCACAAACATCATATATCCAGTAACAATGACCACCATACGCCACTGCTCAATACTAGAATTTGGTAGGGGGGCATCCAATCAAGCAGTCGCCCCGGGCATCACCAGACCTCTGCACGCCACTGATCCATTGCATGTGACGTAGCACAGAATAAAAAATAACATTCCATCACTTAGCAACGGTAATGTTTGAAACAATTGTGGTTTCGCACTTGCGTTGCGAGGTTGCCAGTCACAGAAAATGCTTTTCCATACTTCTGAAAACAACATGAGTTTATCTGAAGCATTGTGTTCTCACGTGCGTGGTTACGCTGCCAGAATACAAAATCGGCTTTCCCACTTCTCGCAGCAATAGGTTTTTACTCTAATGCGTGTTCGCAATGTGCATAACAATCCTGCTGGGAACGGAAAAAAATTCCCACGCTCCTGGCAACGCTTATCCGGTGTGCTTCCGCGTGTGGCGGGTCAGGATCCTGGGATCGGAAAATCTTTTTTCACACAACTTGCAGCAATAGTGTTTTTCCCCAGTGAGAGTCCGCATGTGTGTGGTCAAGTGGCCGGCCTGTGAAAATCTTTTTCCACACTTTTGACAACAATAAGGTTTTTCTCCAGTATGTGTTCGCACGTGCGTGGTGAGGGGGCTGTTGTTTGCAAATCTTTTTCCACACTTTTCACAACAATAAGGTTTTTCTCCAGTATCAGAACGCTTATGCACGGTCAGGTCGCAGGACCGATGAAATCTTTTTTCACACACCTGGCAACAATGAGGTTTCTCTCCAGTGTTGAGTTCGCATGTGCGTGGTCACGTGGGAAACACTGAAAAATCTTTTTCCACATTTCATACAACTGTAAAGTTTTTCCCCAGTGTGTATTCGCATGTGCGTGTTCAGGCCGTTGACCTGGGAAAATCGTTTTCCACACTCTTTGCAACAATAAGGTTTTTCCCCCGTGTGTGTTCGCATGTGCCTGGTGAGGCTGCTAGCCATAGAAAATCGTTTTCCGGACTTCTTGCAAGGATAAGGTTTTTCCCCCGTGTGTGTTCGCATGTGCGTGTTCAGGCCGTTGAGCTGGGAAAATCGTTTTCCGTACTCTTTGCAACAATAAGGTTTTTCTCCCGTGTGTATTCGCTTGTGCGTGTTCAGGCCGTTGAGCTGGGAAAATCGTTTTCCACACTCTTTGCAACAATACGGTTTTTCCCCCGTGTGTGTTCGCATGTGCCTGGTGAGGCTGCTAGCCCTGGAAAATCTTTTTCCGCACTTCTTGCAAGGATAAGGTTTTTCCCCAGCATGTGTTCGTATGTGCCTGGTCAACGCGCAGGAGAGGGAAAATCTTTTCCCACATTCTTTGCAACTGTAAGGTTTTTCCCCGGTATGTGTTCGCATGTGCGTGGTGATGGTGCTCTTACGTGAGAATCTTTTTCCACATCTCTGGCAACAATAAGGTTTTTCCCCGGTATGTGTTCGCACGTGCGTGGTGAGATTGCTGTTGTTTGAAAATCTTTTTCCACACTTTTGACAACAATAAGGTTTTTCTCCAGTATGAGAACGCATATGCACGGTCAGGTCGCAGGACCGATAAAATGTCTTTTCACACACCTGGCAACAATGAGGTTTCTCTCCAGTGTGAGTTCGCATGTGCGTGGTCACGTGGGAAGCACTGAAAAATCTTTTTCCACATTTCATACAACTGTAAAGTTTTTCCCCAGTGTGTATTCGCATGTGCGTGTTCAGGCCGTTGACCTGGGAAAATCGTTTTCCACACTCTTTGCAACAATACGGTTATTCCCCCGTGTGTGTTCGCATGTGCGTGGTGAGGCTGCTAGCCATAGAAAACCTTTTTACGCACTTCTTGCAAGGATAAGGTTTTTCCCCAGTGTGTGTTCGCATGTGCGTGTTCAGGCCGTTGAACTGGGAAAATCGTTTTCCACACTCTTTGCAACAATAAGGTTTTTCCCCCGTGTGTGTTCGCATGTGCGTGTTCAGGCCGTTGAGCTGGGAAAATCGTTTTCCACACTCTTTGCAATAATACGGTTTTTCCCCCGTGTGTGTTCGCATGTGCGTGGTGAGGCTGCTAGCCATGGAAAATCTTTTTCCGCACTTCTTGCAAGGATAAGGTTTTTCCCCGGTATGTGTTCGCGTGTGCGTGGTGAGTGTGCTGTTGTTTGCAAATCTTTTTCCACATCTCTGGCAACAATAAGGTTTCTCCCCAGTGTGGGTTCGTATGTGGCTGGTCAAGGTGTTGGAACTGGAAAATCTTTTTCCACATTTCTTGCAACTGTAGTGGTTTTCCCCAGTGTGCGTTCCCATGTGCACTGTCAAGTTGTCAGCATGGAAACATGTTTTTCCACAGTGCTGGCAACTATGCGTTTTTTCACCAGTGTGTGTTCGTATGTACCTGGTGAATCTACTATCAACTGATAAATTTTTACACATCTCTGGTAACAGCGTGGTTTTTCTTCCGTTTGGGTTGGTATATGCCTGGTCAAGTAGTTGGTCGGGGAAGATATCTTTCCACAATCCTGACAACAAAACGGTTTCATGCGTTTTAGTGTTTGTGCAACCTTTTAGTTTTCAGCTTATAGAAAACGATCGGAATAAAAATAAATCTTTCGTAATTTATAACCCAATTCAAACAAAATTGCGAAAAAAAACTTTTTTCGAACTCATACCTGAAAGCCTCTAGCCCGCGTTCAAATTTCTTTGATTATCTTCTACAATTGGAAGCTTGCTCGAAACGCGCAACTGAAAACCATTACAGAGGACAAATCAGTTAAGCAACACATTTTTTAGCAATATTTATATTCGGAAAAGCATGTAGTACCACGAAAATGTGCATATCTTGCTGCACCAGTGTTCCCTCTAAGAAAATTTTACACTGAGCAAATGTATGCTTTATTGCGCAAGAACTTGCGCAAACATGTGCAATCACAATTGGTGAAGTGTTTCAAGGGTTGAAAGTTCTATGCAATATATAAAGGATATGAAATCTGGAATGTTGCAAGTGCGCGGGAATGGGATTTCACTGTGCAAGTGGCCTGGTGCCGCTGCGCAACCTTTGATGGAACACAGTGCAGCTCTGCAATATTCTATACAGTGACGTATCTGTGCAAAGTGGCGCCCGTGGAATTATGAACCATGCAGAAAATACATGTCGTGAAACGGAAAATGTTTGTGTGTTAAACTTTTCAGCAAATAAAATACAAATTACCCATTAAAGGACCACAACATAGTTTTATACTCATGCATTTTTATTATGAAGACCACCAAACCATTCAAATAACGACGTTATCATAGTTCATAGGTCGATATAGTGTTGCCTGACAAAATGGTATATCATACAAAAAAAATCCAACATATTGCAACTGAAAACGTCAACCTCTTTTAACGAACACATTTAATTTGCATTGCACAATAAATTATTTAAGGCAAGTCACGCATCACTTGTTTTACAAAAACACAATTCCATCGAAACCAGGGGGCGGATCCAGCCAGTAAAGTTAGGGGGGTGGTTTCAGTGATATTTGGTGGTTAAGTCTTTTGAAACGGCTTCGCTACTGCAAGAGAGATAAAGTATACTTAACAACAGAACATGGGCTTCGGAAGGATTTCGGGGGGTCACTGGCGGATTGTTCCAAGGGCAGCCATAAAGATTTTTCCAGGGGTGCCAAAAGTGGTCAAACTTCATTTTTCTTTCTCGAATTTGCAAAAAATACAATAGCTGAATGTCAAATTTCAAAATCCAGGTGGAGCCTTGCTCCCCTTTCAGACGCCCATGCTTTACAACACTGCTGTGCAAAACAATGGACGACAAAATGGCCTTACATCGTCAACACTGTTTTCCGAATTGCAAAAAATCATGGTGAATAAAGTTATCTTCGTAGGTTTTAGGGGGTCGATTGCCTTTAATTACCCCCCTGATTCCGCCCCTGATTGAAACATAAACATATCCAGCTTTTCCCGGGTAAATTAGACAAACATGGTACTTAAAACAACACTTTCCGTGTCTTATCGAAGCAGAGTCGTCTATGATTTCATCAAAGTAAGCTTTCGGTGTTTCGTCGCTTTCGATTCTCATATAGCTGGATCACGCAACCTGTTCTGCCTTAAGGTGCGTTTACACTAGAAATGCTTCTGAAGCGCGTGCAGCGCGTTCCGTCCTTCAACAGCATATAGCCGTCTACATTTCCAACGCGCCTTCCGCATACACGAGGCAAGGACGTTTGTGAAGACAAAGGCGTAGGTCAGTTAATGCAGGTGTAGGCCAACGAGGATTTCCTAAAGACAGCAATAAAGTGGCAATGAGACCTTTCTGCTCTGTTAAAAAAGCTTACCTGCGTCAACCTGGGTTAGAACAGCCTTCTATCGTCGCATGAGACTGGCGGCAGCGCTTGTGATTCGTTTTGCTCGTCGTAGTACTTCTAACATACCTTGATAGATGGACTTGGGAGCAAAATAAACATCATTGTTTCGCAACACATGTATTGCATTACAAATAGAGCTGCCTTAGGATCATAGCACACATGCTTTTTCACACTTCCTATTTCAGTTACAGTATTATTTATACTGAAACTTTCACAATTTCACACATAAATACAACTTCATCTTTAGGCTGATTTATTAATTTAAACAATTGATCTTAGCTGATTTATACAACTTTTAGAAACATTGCTGCACAACCTACATTCTAGTAATAGGCGGGTAGTTTTCAATGAATTATAACTGGCCCATATTATAAGCTGAGCAGGGCAGTGACAGCCTAGCCTAGACCAAATACACTATGAGATAAGCCAACATCTGCACTGCAATCTGTGACTGTATACGTCAAGGCTAGTCAGATTTGTGTAATGTATGCTAAGCCATGACATACAATTGAAGATTGTGTAACAGAAATCGTGCAGTTCTTTTCTTTGCACAAGATAACCCAGACAAAGTTACTCTTCTGTGAGATGCTATAAAGCAGCAGCCATTAGGTGTAATAAAATAAGGAATCTCTTGGCTTTCCCATAGTGTAGCAACGAGGTTACGATGGGTGCAACATGATTAAAAAAATTTATGAAAAATACCTTAATGCAAGAGTTCAGAAATCATTTTCAGCAGTTGATACTTTATTATTATTGCTTTTCCTCAAGTGTTTAGTTCAGACACAAGGTCCAGATTATTTTTTAATCTGCCATTAAACAGAAATAATCCAAACAACCACAACCGATCATTTGACACGAAACGTATCCTTTATCAGTTGATTGATACAGGCTGAGACTGGCCTAGACCTGCCTGAACATCAAGCTCACCAAAGCTTCCGTCGCTCACAACGCGCGTCAAGCGCTGCATGCGATCCGTTTTCCATGGATCCAGTTACGCAGCTGAAGCGCTAACGTCCCGTCTCCACAGCCACAATAAAACTAACAAACGCTTGGACGCTTGCAAAACGCGCAAACCGCAAATTTAAACGCACCTTCTAGTGTTAGTCATTGAGGCCCGGAGGTACGAAAGGACCAGTTTCAATTTACTGAAAGATCGTTTGCAGCTTGCAATACATATAATTGCCATCGTCAGCATTATTTGCAAACCAATTCGAAGAGTGTGAGGACTTCAGGAGGCGATCATTTTACGTTGCACAACTCGAAACTAGCATTTTGCAATCTAGAATCTTCTCGTATAATTGCTTACCAACCACACCTAAACTGTACACAGCTCCAGAATTGTCACACGTAGATTTTAGTTTTTCGCAGTCAGAATCTTTTCACGACAGTAGCGTAGCCAGCCCAAGTTTTCGGGGACAAATATTTTGAATTTAAAAGAGCAACAGCACTTGGTTTGGGACACCCAGTCTCTAAGCACAAATTGTTAAGATATGCTAGAAACTTGGGGGGCATGGCCCTTTTGGCCCACTGGCTACGCATATGTTTCAGACATGGCATTGGACTTCGAACAGAAAGCCAAATTTGGACAGAAAAAGCTAGCTCTAAACAAAACCAACAAATCTCTTCATGAGTTAACATTTTTTGCTCAGCTGGCACGTTACTGATACTAACTCATGAACTGCTAATTTTTCTAAGACTAACTAATGATCTCTACCTTAGTCTCTGGAATGGGGCATTGTATTCAGTCTAGTTATTATATCAGACACAATTGGGTATCGAAGAATTTTCATAAAATCGGAATGGGTCGCAGCGTTTGTAAATCTCTAGGACCTCAAAAGCAGTTATTTGCGTAACAATCAGAATCTCAGCCCCGAGCTTAAACTCGCCTCAGCCAGATTCTGACTAAAATCTTCTTGGCTGAAATGCAGCAGTACGGAGTGTTGCAGTTGACTGCATCGCCTTGAACTACTGAGGCAAGCACAAGCGAAAGATAGCAATTCGGGCATTAACTAACAGGAAAGCAACCAGCAGCAATAGAGCTCACTCAACGAATTCACTCCACTGCTACTAGGTTGCACTATCATTATATACGGATAAGTGAACTACGATAATTCGCTTGTGGTGACTATCACAGTGACTTGTTACTCATGGGCACCATCTAACGGTGACCATTTATTTACATGTGGCGCCATCTACCGACCGCCACAGGAGTGACTTATCCTTTCTTATAGTGTGAGAAGGACGATGTCTAGTAGCTAGGGCATGCGATGGTTCTTGTTCTGTAACAACGTCTGACCGTCGTGTTATGTCACAATACCATAGTTTTGTCATAATACTTGATGGTGCTGGCGTAACACGCCCGACTTAACGCATTAGGTAAGGGCGTTGTGGCTGTGTTGATGCAGCTTTGCAGTTTATGAATGTATGGGGCGCAAAATAGAGGTTCAAGAAACTGTCAATAAAGATTTTAATTTTTGCCGAGCAATTTTTGCTCCGCCATTAAAGTGCCGCCCACGGCACGTGCCATGCCTGCTATACCCCAGAAACGCCACTGATTCCATTTCTTTGGCTTCGGAAGGAAACGTCTTGAACCCGGGTAAAATTCTGCGTACTATGCTCAGTCCAATTAGCTCGATTTAATTTATCATTCGTTTGCCATTTCTTCAAAAATTTATCATTCGTTTGAAAATTTTCTCGAATGGGAACTGTCCACTGGATTGGAATTTAAATCCAATGTTCTATGCAAATCCATTGCTTCAGAAAAACATTCAATCTGATATGAATTATTGTATTATATTTGAAAAAAATACCCAGAGGGCAGCTCGGGCTCTGGCGGATGAGCTCGAGTAAAGCGCGAGCGAAGGTATTTGAGAGAACGCCTACTAAGAATGATATTTTTTTATTCAGGTCACCTGGAAAATGAACGCGAAAGACCAGAAACGGAACGAAAATATATGAACAGTGACAAGGCTCGATGCAAAGAGCCCGGGTTACCAACCTTAATCAGTGAAGTGGGTGTTGGCACAAATATACAAAGCAGCCAAGCTCATGCTCTACAACAAATCGTAATCGAAGACTCAGGCTGAACCTGAGAAGTCCGCGTGCCAGAGTCGCCACTGCATACTCGAAATAGCGCTAACGGTATCACCGGCATGTTTACGTCAAACAATCATACGGATTTTTATCGGAAACGTGCTTTGAAATTTCGTTGCTCAACACGAGATAACGTCCGAGCTGTTCGCCGGCGGCCAAAGTATTTTAAATCTCAAATGGATTGTTTTTCAAAACTTTACACAAGAAATAACTTAAAAATAAACTGTAACTAGAAAGATTTGAACGCAAACCCTATAGCGTTCTGCCTATTGCTTTATGCTGCTTCAAAACTTAGCCATGTAACAACAGTATTGCGCCAGATGTTTGAAAAACAAGGTAAATAATGACTGCACTAATGCTTAGCATACTTTTGTGTCTCCAGGAAACTGCAGAAACGTTTGACAATCACTGTGAAAATTGATAAAATGCATTGTTTGCCTGGGCTCCCTTTGAAAACAGAGCTGTTCATAACAGACCCGTTCATAACAAATTACGTTCATAACAGACTACGTTCATAACGGGTCTGTTACGAACGTGGTTTGTTTCGAGTGTTCTGTTCCAAGTAATCTGCTATGCACAGGTATGTTTTGCACGTACACCGTTTCCCTGGAATCCAAAGTCGTTTCGAATGTTTTTTACTAGCATGTGTGTTAGCTGGAACGTAACAGGCATTTTCATTTTTAATTGGCTATATTTAAAGAAAAACGCCTCTTTTTCAAATGTCCGTTTCAATGGAAAAGATTGTGGGTTACAAATGCAAACATGTCTTTTAGAAAATCTCCTCAACTAAACTAACAAGTCTTTTGACACGTCAGCTGCTAAACACTTTCAACAAAAACAATTCACACATAACGCCACCTAACTTATTTCTTTTAAAACCGATCATTATCTACGGAGGTCTCCTTAGTAGACGTCACAATAATTTGGGGAAATTTTCATTCTTCATTTACATAAGATGTGACTTTTTCCAACACCTTAAAACTTGAATAACGTAGTGATCCGTTAGCGCTTTTGTTAATTGCTCAAGTATTTTAATCCGGAAATGGATTTGCATAAACCAATAATTGGAATTTGGTGGTCCGACATTTTCCACGATTGCGTTTTACATGAAGAGGCCAGAGGACTTCGCACTTCAGCTTGCTGCGAATGCAACGAAGGTTCGACTTTCCTCTTGAGCAGGTGTACACAACCCTTTCGCTATTGCCAGCCGCACTTCGATTGTTTTAGGAATTACGGCGGTCAGTGAGTTCAAGTTATTTTTTACATTGATTCTGTTTCCACACACTGAGCCTAGCCTGCTTCGACACGTGTGATTAGGCGTCTTTCTACTACTGCATGCAAATTAATAGATTCTCCTGTAGCCTGCTATTCCTATTGTTTCGTAACATTATGACTTTCGATGCGCTGTTAACAAATTTATGCCACGCATCGACCAGTTAGTGGAAGCTAAAAGAAAAACGAAAATATCATTAAAATTAGTTGTGGTCTTTGATTGTTATTTCAATGTAGGCTATATTATTCTTCTGAATAAAATAAGACCAAATCAGTTATTCCGAAGAAGTGGCGCGCATTGACAATCCGATCAAATTAGTTATTTTGGAAGAAGCGGTAAGGATTGACAATACCGGGTGCCCAATTGGTACGAGGTCGTAAAAAGGTTGTGAAGTCTGAAGTTTTTTTCCTTTCTTGAGCGATTCCAGGTGTACATGTGTTGGGACTTGACTTCAGAATTATTCAGAAAACATATTTTATTCGTTTCTAAAAATGGATTGCAGATACTTTCAACGTTTCATCATTCTCCATCAGTTTACTTGAACTTAGCAGCAAGAAACAAAGTGTGAGGAAGCTTTCCTTTTGGGTGGGTCTTTGTTAGTCTACTTTTGGATGGGTCCAAGGGCGTACGCAAGGGGTTGGGGTTAACCCCACCTTGAGCTTGACAATTTAAAAAAACTTTATTACTTGGACAAAGGAGATTAATTGTTTTCGCATACTTTTTGCTTGTAAATCAGTGCAAGCACTGATCGCATTGGCTGTACTACCAATTTATGTAGCATGTTGCGCGAGCTCAAAAGCAGCAGTTTTTAACAAAGAACCATTCAAGTACTTGATAATGTCTCAGCAGGGAAAAAGGAAAAATAAAAGTTTGCTGGACGTCTACACATAACAAAAAATTTTGTCGCGTGGGTCTACTTTATGCGCATTCTAAACTCTTGTGTAGTTTAGCAAGATTAGATCTTGCAAACCGGTGTCAAGCGAAATTTCGGACCGACTTCACGTCATGTGCGCATGCACAGAGTCATATCCTGCATATCAAATACGCTGCGAAAACTGACTGTTAGGGCTTAGTTTCAGGTAAGTGTGTCGGGTTAGGGTTTTGATTAGGGTTAGAAACAGAAATATAATTGAGGTCTGAGACTAAGTCCAATTTTTTCAGTGGTTATATTAATTCCTATACTGCAGACAACAGACAGACATTTTTATTTAACATCTGAAAAAATCAGATATCATGGAGCGAAGAATGACCGCAAGGTCTTCGAGTGATCCTCCCCCGCAAAATACAAGTCGAACTGCACAGAATACGACGACTAAAAATCTACAGAATTCTGTAGGCCTACATATATCTGCAAAGACGGTGCAGACATAACCACAGGACATAAGAACAAATACGCGCTACAACACAATTACAGCAATTGTTGTGGGCATCTGACATCTAACCAAAAAGTTTTATTTTGCACAACACATATCAAAAAAGTAATCGCCAAACTATATTCCTTTACTCTGAGAGGTAAAATGACTGACAAACAAAAATAGATCAGAAATTTCGCAGAGGTGAGAAATTTCGCTTGACATTGGGGTGTGCGACTTTTCTGAGAGGGGCCCAAGTTTTTTGAACTATGTCCAATAATTTTAAACGATGTCCAGTACATTTTTCCACGGGGGACGAAAAATTTTCTATGGGGGGCTTCGCCCCCCCTGGTAACGGGCCTGCTCGATACCGAGCATTGCTGATTTCTGATCTATCTGCAGTGAGACTCAAAAACTAAATAAAACAATGTAACTAATCTTTTTCCTTAAATCACACTCGGTATAGTCATAATATTTTCAAATTGTTCAGAATGATTAGGTATCTTGGTAATGTTTATAACTTCGGATCTGGGACACGCTGATTGATTAAAAATGAGGCTCACAAACTTACTTCCAAGTCATTTGTTAGAATTTTAGACGATTTCATTTTTGCAACATCTAATCAGTTTCTTGCAATCGGTTCTATTTCCTGATAACTTTTTCCTTTCAGAAGGAAACTACTGCTGTTGCAATTTTTTTGCACAACCAAATCATCTATACATACAATCAACCTTGTTTTTTTTCTGAAGAACATCACTCACAAACATCACGCAACAAACTGTTTGTGCGCCAGAGCCCAGAATAACACGTGCTTATGCCTGCACTCTGCAAAACGGAAGGAAATGCTCGTTCCGCGTGACTGGTAGGAGCTAATAGCTATTCAGTCACAGTTCATTGGTCGTTACAAGAAACGCAGTGTCTGCGAGTAGATCCAGATTGGACACAATTGTTCTCTCTCTTTATTGAGAGCGCCAAGAGACAGTCTCTAAGAATCGACAGGCCGAAACTAAGCAAGCGTAGAAGACGAACAACATGCATATGCGGTTAGCAGAGATGAGCATTGGACTGGACTTGGATTGGACTGGATCCGGCCTATGATGAATTTTGTCGATATTGGATTGGCTCCAAACTGTTACACGATTCAGAAATGTAGGATCAGGACCGGATTTGGACTGAGTTAATCGAAAAGAATTGCATAATTTTTGTCAATAAATCTGCATTTTGTTAATTTTCTGGAATTCATTTGGACTGGATTTTAAATTTCTTAAACTTTTTGGACTAAGGTTGGACTTGTACTGAGTTTTAAAAATTCAAGACTGGATCTGGATCGAAAAATATGGTAGTCCGCTCATCTCTGGTGACTAGGCACTACTGGACGTCTGGTCCTGAAACAAAAACAGCATTATAAAATGAAGCAAATGATGAAAGTCCATGTTATGCAACTTGTTGATGATATTTTTGCATCGTACTGGTTCTTGAACCCGTGTGTATATACTGCATGTCCGACCATGCAGGTGAGTGCCTGCTTGAGCGTAACTGTGACCTCATTCTAGTCAGGGACACTTTAAAGCACTAGTGTTTCTTTCAGGGATGCGGAAGCGGTGGAAGCGGTCCTTGTTCAGTGGAAGCGGAAGCGCGAAAATTCTACCGCTTCCGCTTCCACATAGGTTATTTGACTTGAGTAACTTAAAAATATTTTTCAATTTCCTGATGTGGATTAAACGGTAAAAATAGCACTGTAAGTTTGATTGAACGTGCGATATCAGCAGCACGAGAGAACGAGAAAAAGCATAGGGGAAAGTCGGCACCTACGTGCCACGTTTTATGATATCGAGCGTAGCTACAACACGGTGGAATATGTTTTTTTCAAATTTTTCTAGTGTCTTAGGGTTGTGGCATGCTTTGTGGGAATTTGCGGAGCAAAATACCTGCAACCTCAAAAATTACATAGACTACTTCATTCGTCACTCAAGTGGATCAAGGGTCTCCATGCGTCGGGACCCATGAACCGGCTTGAGGGACCAATGAACTATGCTTAAAACTGTACGAAACTGTTGGTCCATTGTTGCACGGTTTATGTGCACCATTCCTTAAATTAAAAATAAAACTAACGAAACTTCAAGCAGCTAACTGAACCACATTAATGGGCTTATTATCACTGGCTGTTACCAACTTATGGAAAGTAGATCTTCGGCTTAAATATTTGAAGGTGAATCAAAACGAAATGTTATTTCAAAGATCAATCCTGAAAATTTAACAATACTACAACAAGGTATGTTTTCATACATCTTAAGAAAATCGATCATCAATGTATATATCCAGTGAATGTTAACAGCAAACTTTTTATGCCAAACCTCTTTTGGTTGAACTTGATAGGAGAGTGAAAAGAGGGCGATAGGGGTCCGCATGAATATCTTTTATGTTAACTGCATTCAACACTGCTGAGATGCTTTTTAAGAAAACTTTCCTATAAATAGCTATATTCATACTTATTTTCAGCACCTGTCGAATGTATAAAAAACTTTTATTTTTGCAACTGTTAGCAAAAGGACACAACTCTTCTTTTGGTTCTATTGAACAGGACCGTAACTATGGGGGGCACAAGTCCCCTTGCAAAAGTTTTTGCCTTCCGGGAAAAAAAGTGTTGAACATTGTGTAAAATTATTGTACATCTAATTGGTCCCCCTCAGAAAAATCTTCCCCGCATCCTGGTATCCCAAGCTGGCTACAGGCCTGCTACTATAGCATCGCTGTCTTCATGAGATGATTTTCGGACTTCTGTGCTGCTACTATTATAAGTTCAAGGGCCCTAGGTCTGGTTCTGACGAGGCTTCAAAACAGTATCGCAGTCAGAATGAGGTCGAAAAAGCCATGGGCCCGCGAAACAAAATTGCTAAGATTACTGGCGGTTTTCCACCAATTTTCAACTGTTGCAAACTAAAGGATGGAAGAGTTGGACCCAAGGTGCCGTCAGTGACTGACTATGTCATTGACTGTCTAAACAAAATTATTGGCTGTGCTACTGCTTCAGAATGTTTACTTATATCTGTAACTTTTCCATGAACAAAAATATTTTTTACTAGCTTTTGGTTTAATAGGGTAGGTCGGTGATAATGGAAACACTTGTGCTTCTTCCTGGTTCGTATTTTTGTGATATCCTGACTTCTGGCATATATTTGTATTTCTTGAGTTATATTATAGCTGGAGGATGCTACATTTTGAGAATATATGTAAAAAATTTCTTCAGCATCCCGATCAAAATCCTTTTCTGCAAAAGTTTAGGATGGTCCGCCACGAAACGTGACGGACAAACGTTGTCTGTAAAAACTGCATATGTTAATGAAACGGGAATATTTTCATATTTTCTGTATGCTTTCGAGGAATCAGTCGACTGTCATCTGCTTTCATTTTTTTGCGATGATTCAAACTTGCACAGATCTATATTCAAGTATGTACTTTCCACGATGGGTGTAAGCAAGGAATCGATCAGCAAATGTTCAATAGGAAATCGATTTCACGTAAAATTACGCATCTAATTTTACGTGAAATTGATCTAGTCAAGGATTTCCACTTTTGGGAATTTGCAGTGGTGCAGTCGAGACCTTTGAGACTGAGACCGAGACCCAGATAAAACTTGGAGACCGAGACTACATCAAAATTCTCGAGACTCGAGACTTGAAATTCGAGACCGAGTCCGGGACGCGAGACTTCCAAATTTGTGCATTTTGCCGAAAGGTCTTTAAAACATGTTGTCATCACTTCTAAGTTGAATTTTATTCAAATTTCTGACATTTTCCGACGTGTTTTGGTTGTTTCATACCTTGCAAATACAACTAATAAAGAATGTTTGAATTATAGAAATTTTATTATACCATTTCTTTGCAATATTCTAAGATTGAGACCTGTAGACTTCGATCCTTCTTTTGTGATTTTCCTTTGATCGCACGATCTGGAATAAGTCACGTCACTATCAGTTTGATTTGGTGTGCGCTGCACATCTAGAGCATAGGTCCCTGGCATTGAAGAATGTGAGGATTACTGGCATTTGATTTGAAATGCTTAAAAACTGCTAAAGTTTCGCGTTCTCATTGGACAACTCCGATGCAAGGTACCCTGGATATTACAGGCGCGGGTTACGAATACGCTTTATATGCTTATATACCGGTTATGCTATTCTTGCACAAAGGATACAACTCAGTTCTACAACAGTGGTGTGACTGACGGGGTACAAAAGTGCAAACCTCTCCCTGACTAGTTAAATGCAAAAATGAGGTCCCATTTTGCTTATATTTTGGTATTCAGCACTTTTTCGTTTTCATTAAGTTGTTGTTTTGTGCGTTTTGCGGGAAGTTTTGGAGAGGTTTCCGGCGATTTCGGATTTTAGTATACAGAAACCCAAACCCGGATCCACTTTCATTTCAAAACTTTTTTTCTGAATGTTGGCGATGGGCCCTTATCCTGGCTAGTGTGGGCCTCTTTCAGCTATGTTTCCCACGCTGGCTAAAACCTCTAACTAGGCAACAGGTCTACAACTTAATTTTCCTGAATAATTTTTACTACGATATACTAAAAATACTTACAATCAACATGGACTCAGCAAATGTTACCTGCACAGCAGCCAGCTTACCAAGGCAAATACTGACAACGAAGATATTCACAATGCATTTCGCAATGGTTGGCTTAGGAAGTTATGGGTAGTGTGAAGATCAATTTCTTTGACGCATTAGACTTAGATAAATATGACTATTGAAAGGGGAACTGTATGAAATCAGTTCTTGATGAGTTCAGTTCTAGTGTCTCTATATCCCGCAACAAAGGTACTCAGTCAGATTTAGGGGCCTCCTTTTAGCCCGGAGACCATCTGCCGGGAGTTACGGGGGTCCATTCCTCTGGCTCTGCATCTAATAATGAGTTTTTGCAAAACAAAAAGACTTTTGGGATGTTACTGTCTTGAGGCATAGTTGTTGTTGGTGTTGCTTACAGGAAGCATTTACCTGGGTTTTAGCGCTGCCAGTGGTCGACGATACACAAACAGGATATTACCATTCATTCTTCTTCCCGAAAGTGGCTTACTGTAGTCACTGCACAGTGCACTGAGAATTTGAAACCATAGGTAGCTGACTTGAAGTTATCTGACTAGTAGAATGCTTTCAAGGCTGAAAGTTCAAGGTTCAAGGCTGCAAGTTTAAAGGTTTGTTAACCAACCATTCTTCTGTACGATATGAACATGGTATCAGCGTAATATGCAATACTGCTTTGACTGTATGGCAACACTGTTTTGACTGTATGACATCTCTCCATTCATAGTATAATACGTAATTCAATGTGAATGAGTTTTAAAATTTGCACACTTTGCCATGGTGACTAGATTTGGGCTAGCAGCTGAAACATCTAATGCATCACATGATCAATGCTTAATTGTAGCACATATGGAACACACGTTAAGTTTATATAACTTTGACACAACGCAAGCCGGGGATATATGTTGGTGGAAGCAGGCCCGTCGCCAGAATTTAGTAGCAGGGGGGACCAAAAAACAGAAGGAGGGGCCAAAATCCAGAAGGGGGGGCCATATTTTTAAAATACAGTATTGGATATATGCAGCAACCGGTGGGCCAAACGTGAAATGGGGGGGCACCGATTTTAAATGGGGGGGCGGGCACCACTGGGCCTCCCGCTGGCGACGGCCCTGGATGGAAGCAGTGCTTTAAAGAAATTTCTTCTTGTGGGTCAGCTCGTGTAACTGCTAAACCAAATATCAAACTTTCCTTAACTTGTGACAGCAAGCTTGCTATGGCTTTGTGCACAGTAGCAGGGGGATATGTGGTGTGACAATTTGAAAGGATTAAAAGCATTTTGTAAATTTATATGCAACTCTTATACCCAGAGTTGGTATTAAGGAAATACATTAGGGTAAGCACAGTGCTTCAGGTGAAGGGGCACAAAAGGTGTTTTTTATTGAAGAGTAAAACGCAAAACGTGTAGGGGTTTTTCGGTGTAGTGCGGACACGGACAGGGAAGAGTACAAGATATGCGGTCACGGTTAGGGCAGAGAACATAAACTGCTGTTGCGGTGAGCAGTGGGGATTCTGAGGGGGGCGTTGGGGGCCATGGCCCACCAGATTGGATGCTCCCCAGTTGGCCACCCAATTGTATGCTTTATGCCATGTTCAATTTCATTTGATTGGCATACACAGCAAATAACTTTCAGCTGTCAATATTTTAAACGAAAATTTAAAATCCCTGTAGCCTGCATTCAATATTTCTCAAATGCATGATAGGCTGGGCATTTATTCTTGACGGCCAGAAATGGGAGTTGTTGATGACGACACATGCCAGTGGTTGCTCGTAAGCCTCCGATCCTGCGTGAAATTTATTCAGACCGCGGTCGTGGTGCAGGGGCGAAGCAGGGAATTTGTTCGGGAGGGGCCAGTCACTGACGTCGTCAGATTTCAAACTTAGGTATTTTGCACAAAGATCATTTTGATGTCACTGGTCAATTTATGACGTCAAATACCTTCTACCAGGTCAATTTATGACGTCAAATATCTTCTACCATTTATGACGTCAAATATCTTCTATTTTCTACCAAGATATGACGTCAAATATCTTCTACCAGTCGGCATCGATAAATTTTAACAAAGACAAGAAAACGTTTGCTTTCGCAGTGATCATTATCAAGCAGTTGTTAACCAAACAATTTTCAATGAACATTAAGAGTAGCGGAAAGCGAAGCTCCGTGTAATGTTGTCCTCGAGAATATCACTGATTATGCCTATTGAACAAGTCAAAATCAACTAAAAGTATGTAAGTGGATTCATAGGAACAAATCAGAGGATGCCATTAGCCAAATTTCGACTTTACAAAATACCTCCTAGCACAATTAAAAGATAAAATTAAGTCTGCGTTTCTTTTTGAACAACTCGTCGATAACCATCTCAGGATCAACTATCACATCACGATTATTCGTCAAAAAAGCCAATCCATCAGACGGTTTTGCCCAGGCCCGTAACCAACTTGGGACACCAGGAGTGGCGAAGAGTTTTCTGAGAGTTGCCCAAAATTTTCAAACTATGTCCAATAGTTTTCAACTATGCCCAACAGATTTTTCCAGGGGGAGTGAAAAGGTTGGCATGGGAAGCTTTACCCCCCTTTCCCTCTGGTTACGGGCCAATGTCCAGTAGTTTTAAAGTATGTCCAACACATTTTTACAGGGGAGCCGAAAATTTTTCTAGCTAGTTACGGGCCTGGTTTTGCCCCATAGTGCTGCGTAGATAGGCTAGCAAGCTTTGAAAATATACGTTCATTTGTTGCTGTTGTGACTGGCAACGTTGCAAATAAGTGCAACAGAGTGTGAATGTTTGAGAAAAAGACACAATTGGAGTGTCCCTATAAGGTTTAACTCGCAGCTCAGAGTTTGGGTTACTGACTCAGAGGTTATGAGAGGGGTCCAACAGGTACATTGTTCCGGGCCCGATAGTTACGGAGTTCTCACCGAAAAACATAGCGATTTTGGGCAGTTACCTTAGATCTGCTGGACTTCCTCTTCAGGCTGATGGTTATTATTAGTAAGCAGTTACGCCTTAGCGCGTCGAATTCTTAGAAAATATAAAGCTGTGTGCAGAGATCTTTCTTGAAATAATACAGAACTTCAGAGCTGATAAAAAAGATGATTTTCTATTATTGTATTTCTCTTCTCTTGTGATATCACACTGGTAATGCCATGATTGTATAAATATTTGAAATGCACCAATTACTATGTATTAGTTCGTGATTGTAATTAATGTGCGATCTGTCACTCTAAGTCAATTGTGATATGAAATGATTCTGAGTAACTAGACACTAGCGCTCATATTAGCTTCCAGTGTTGGATTGGACATGCCCTTCGGTGTAGAAGGTTTTAACGTGGAGTCGGATTGCTAAGAACACTACGAGTTGGTGTCGGACTTTTAATCCGACTCTGACTCTGGACATCCAATTGAAACATTTTTTTACATCGCGCTCCTAAGTTAGGAATCCTTACTCGTGCCTGTTGAAATGGTACAATTTCTTTTGAAACCTTTATTGAAACAGACAATTCTTTCTGTGTATGACAGGCAAACTTCATTCACGTTATGTGAAGAAGTCGGAATCCGCAACTCTGTTTCTAACGGAGAACTTGGGGAATTTAAAAAAAAGAAATATATTTTAGCACCCGTATTTGCCTCCCCCTATCCCAAACACCTGGTCGTGACTCGTTACCTCGTAAAAAGTTTGATGTGAAAAGGTGTTGCACTACTACAAAGTTTGTGAATAACGATGTGCCGATCGGCATTTTTATCAAGAGGCACAGATAAGAAAAATTAGATGTATGACTTAATGCAACATATCAGCTATGTGTTAGGTCAAATATTTTACCGTGACTTTTTCGGTTGGTTACCTGTGGAGATATCAATTTGCGCAAAGTCGAAAATGACGATATGGAAGATCAATAAAAAATTAATGAGTCTTTGCTAGAGTTCCCACGACGACTGCGTTTGTTGCTGCCTTCGACACAAAAGCGTTGTGTGTCACGGAATAGTGGAAATCGTGCACGTCTGGTGGGGACAGGATTTTTAACACTTTTCAATTCTCCCCAACTCCTAACAATGTTAGTTACTGTGTATCGATTACAATATAACAGAAAACCTGGGCTTTAAACAAGTAAGAGCGTTTCTGTCCCCTCCTATTTGACCGTCCGGCAAACACCACGTCTGGAGGGGCTACTGCATAAAGATTTTGACCTGAGGTGGTGTTGCATGTTCCTGAATGCGACAATCAGTAATGTTAAGTTTGCTATTTACCTTGGTGCTAGTGGCTTAATATTGCTTCAGTGCTGTCTTCAGGATGGCATTTTGTTCCTTGTTGTCAATGTCGTGCCGAACTGCTTCACTTCAGAAACGAAATTTCATGTCATCTGAAACGTGATGTATAGTGTTGCTATTTTCACTCAATTTATGCCTTTTCACTTTCTTTCAAGGCGAGTGGCTGTGGAGCCTTCATGTTTTTGCTAAAATTGATTTTGTGTGTCTAAGATCAACCATTTACATTTGCATATTGCTCTAACTCATTGTGGAAAAGCAATTACGAAACGGAAAAAAATACAAAACAACTGCTCTGTCAATTCATGGAGTTGTTGTATTTATTACTGACAGTGTTTCACAACACTTGTTCCACTGATGTGGTTTTGCTGTGGTGCTGTTCGAAGTTGAAATCGTATTGGGGCGACGTTTGTAATTATAGTGTGTTGCAGAAACATCCAGAAGCTTCTAGCACAGTGTTTATTATGGAGTTGTAAATGCTAACTTATAGCTGCACGAAACCATTATGAGCAAGTGGCATCTTGTGTTTTCTAGTAAATGTGTGTCTTTGACACTGCGAATTTCCGCAATGGTAAATTTTATGTAGAATGCAAAGCAAACAGTAGTGATCTTTGAATTCTTTGTGTCATATTGCGGCAACTATACAGGAAAAATTTAATGTCAGTTAAGACAGCAGCTGGAAATCACAGAAGCTACTTAGAAAAGCTGTCATACTGAACATCAAACAATACACCAGCATAACGTTGAGCGCATAATTGGTGATCATGCATGATATCTACCGTAAGCGCAAGCTTGACAGATGTTTTATTTCCTGCACGGTTGTCACTAGATATTGGATTATTGGGTGATGTTTCCATGTGGGACTTTCCGTATTTTACACGGATATTGTATGATGCATATATGATTCGAGGAAAATCTCTGACAGTGACGTTTCTGACACGGTAAACTACTTCTTGGAGATCGATTTATGCAAAGCGCTGCCAGTTCGACACACACTTCTGTAATAACCATTTGCATAATTTATCTTTGAGTATGTTACTAGTAATAAAGTTACTGATATTCATTTATGTGAAGATGACACCGATCACGTTAATATTGTTTTCAGAACAGGCCCGTGGCCAACCCACGGAGTCCTTGCTGGCGAATCGGTGCCCGTGGTGATCCCTGCTCTACGATGCATGACATGCCACACGATTGTTCAGCAAGGAACGGCAACGAAGATTGCATTTTACCAATGTGTCAATCACGTATTGTCTACGTGGCTTTTGGAGCCTTTTTCAAACGCACTGCATCACTTTTGAAAACGAGACGTATCACATTCGCATAGAACGTACGTAAGTGTATTGGTTTTTGCGACAAAATAATTGTTCACACAGTAAATAGATCATACAGCGTTGCGTAGAATATAGGCTAATGCAGAAGATATAGCATAATTTAAAAGCAAAGTTCTAGGCAAGCAATGAACATTCGCAGGTTCCTTTGTCACAAAGGATTGGCGAAAGTCCATTAGGTCTTAGGTCATCTAGTCTACCAACCCTGCAATGCAACTTTCAGTACTATCATTAGTAGTCATGTGAAAAGAAAGACAAGGTGATAAAAAACAAAGACACATGATATTTAGAGATGAGTGCATGCCTATGTATACATAGTTGTCTAGATGAGATACTTAATTTCACAGGTGTGGAGAGAACAAACACTGAAATTAATGTACGTAGATTATAGAGTATGTTTGACAATGCAAATGATTATAGGATAAAAAAAACAGCAAGTTGGAAAAGCATCAAATGACAGACAAATGAAAAAGATTAATCCCATTATAAAGGGAAGCTTTACAGTGTTTGTTAAGTATACAGTAAAATATATCGCAAAACATATTGAAAAAAATAACATTATACAAATTACAAAGAATGGTCAACACCAGATGAGTTAAACAAATTTCATTTGTTACTTTGCACCAACAAACCCAGAGAGTAGATAATTTTTGTGCAGATGTTTGAAATCAAAGCGAGATCGAAACTTGATAAGGTCAAGTATTTCTGACCATACCTTGGGCCCAATGAGTTTGACGGAGCATTGCCTTTGGGAAGAGTTTACCCTGGGTAAGAAGAAATTTTTGGAGGTGCAAGTCTGGTGGGGTATTTGTGAACAGTCTCAATAGATTTGAAATATTGGTTAAAATGTAATAGAAGTTGATTGTTTCCATAAGAGTGCATAATCTTAATAGCAGACATTTCAAATGAATGGTTGATTGTTAGAATGTGATTTTGTATATATTTCATCCAAGTGACTTTGTTGGATGTTTTCAGAAAGTTCACAGCTTTGCTTTGCATATTCACAAGAGTTTGAACAGCAGTTTTTGAAGACCTGCTCTAGTGCAAGACAGCATAATTTCGACAATGGTGTATCAGTGCATTATACACAGATTTAATACAGGTTGGTTGGTATAATGTCTTAATTTGGATAATACTCCTTATGATTTTAGAGATTTCACATAGGTTACAACACTCTCTCTACACTTTTACCCATTACTTACGAACACGTGCAAACGCGTTGAAAGTTTCAAGGGAAAGAGAGAGAGTTAAGTGATACCGCGGACTCGGTATTAATTTTTGCTGAGACTAAAGTCTGCTTTTACCAAGTCAGTGGTTCTTAACTTTTTTCTACCACGCCTCCCAAGGAAGCTTGAAACAA
>Ga0210059_1001152_pt1 | contig 38723 bp, 21 predicted proteins | sample Ectturendosymbi2_FD_188042 | JGI IMG/M metagenome (GOLD analysis project Ga0210059, IMG submission 188042) | Ecteinascidia turbinata endosymbiont from Florida, USA - Sample 2 (SPAdes) (version 2) | ecosystem: Host-associated > Tunicates > Ascidians > Unclassified | place: Key West, Florida... | reverse complement strand
CTTATCCATCCTTTAGTGAATTAAATTGTCGTGCACTCGCCTGCGAATTCTACTAAACACTATCTGCAGAAAGCCAGGCTTTAATTCACTGAGGACACCGCTCAATCATGGAGCTGAACAAGCGAGCAATGAAACTCTGAACAGACACAACAGCGTAACTGATCAAATGCTTCCCAGGGCGGGCAAACTGCACTTAAAGAACACGTTGCAGTATTGCATTACGAGACCGCAAGCACAACGCAACAGCCGCGGGGCGAACACAGGGGCACAATTAAGGATTGCAAGATTGCAGGCGCCACTACGTGGCAACGACAAAGTAATCATACATTCACCACACACTTCAAACACTAGGTCTTCGTAAAATTCCTTCTTATTCTCGGATGTAGCCTACGTTATGCAAACAATAGATAGGAAAATCGATTGTAGAGGGTCACATGAAACGTGTAGATATTGGAAAAAGGTTCACAAGAAAAAAAACTTGGGAACCCATGGTCTACAGCGGAGGTTTTCAACCTATGGGCCATGGCCCAGTAGTGGGCCATGACGCTGTTTTCAGTGGGCCACAGAGCTTTTTTACCATAAACTCAAAATTGCGTGTTGCAACTTTTCTTTCTTTATCTTGGTGAAACTTACAACCGTACATTAAACACTATTGTGGTAAAATGCTTCAAATATGAACCATTTCTGTTAAACAGTTTCAAATTAACTTTTCAATCCAATGACAATGCTAGAAATCTGGGCCAACGCCATTTCTTACTAATTTAGTGGGCCATGAGCAAAAAAAATGGGCCAACGCCAGTTCTTACTAATTTAGTGGGCCATGAGCAAAAAAAGGTTGAAAACTCCTGGTCTGCAGCAATACTGAAATCCATTTTCACCACATGAAATATCACTAGTTTTCCTAATTCCTATATGCCATTTAGTCAAGCACATTTAAAGAAATGGCAAATTCAAGACCGAATCATAGTTCATGTTTATAACTGACTTTCAGCAAAAGCAATAGTCATGATACAAATGAAAACATCAAATCAAGCACACAGTATTACAACAACTCTTCAAAAATCAACATCTGACTACATCAACAGACTTTCTTACATTAAAGATGTAGTCATCACGAATTCCAGGTGATTTGTAAAATCGGATGATCTGGTACTCACCACTGAAATTTTATCACGGATTCTTGTAAATTGTTTCCACTTTTTCTATCAATAATCGATCATACAAAACATACCAAACAGCACAAACATTCTTACATTTTCATCACCAGAAACACTGGCTGTCTAGCCACTTACATTTTTAGAAGCAAAAAGACTTTACAAACATATGAAACAAAAACATTAAATCAAAAATGTAATAAACACCACAATGATTCATTGCTCAACCACCTATGGATATTTACTCTAGTTACTTCCATGCAGGGAGTAAGTACTGTGTACATTATGGAAACAATTTAACTAGAAACATATCAGTCTAATCTAAGTGGTCATCTTCTTAAAGTAACCATTGAATGTTGCAGTCAGACCCAGAAGTATAACTTCCAAATGAACACAGCCATACCTGTAGTCCAAAGTTTCTCCAGTCATGCGCTTCACAAATCGTAATGCAGAGTGTTGATTTACCCACAACTGATTGAAGAAAATCAAAAACATAAGCAACTGCACAACGATGGCTAAAACTGAACAGTAACGGAAAGCTAGCTGCATCTGATTCGTTTTTTAGTCACTATATTTTAAGACATTTTTTCACTTTGTATGTACACTGTCACACCTAAGCAGATTAAATCCTGTGAGAGAAAAACAGTGTGCTTTCTGAAATGCTCAATTTTGCTGCAAGAATAAGGTAAACCTTAAAATGGCACTTTGTTTGACAATACGAAATGAAGGCGAAATGACACTTTGTTTGACAATATGAAATGAAGGCAAAAAGCATTTAAGTATGTATTCAGATCCTATTGCAGTGCAAAGGAATATAAGGGAGGTGCCCTGCAGGATCAATCTACCAAGTTCTGGTAAAATGTCAAAAACAGGTACCACAAAGCTATGCTCCATGATCCAGTTGAAATGAATATGATTGATCCATCTGAAGTTTTGCAGTGATATGGAAAAAACATTTAATGTATTACTCATACTGCATTAACCTAAATACCAGCATAGATACATTAGTATGGCAAAACAAACACGCATGAAAAGTTTTTAATGGGATTATTCATTTGGTATAACACTAAAGTGACTAAACCTCTTATTTAAAAACTTTCCCTGAAACATGCTGCTGGCAAAGGTGAATTTCAATATACACATTGCCTGGGCTGATTGCATTGAATATTTTTGCAGTCTTTTCAATGTGCTTAATGTGTGATAAACTTCCTCACGAATGCATGAATACAAGCAGTGCACCTGTTTTTCACAAAATAATGATAACATAAGTGATACTGGTAGTTCTAGGTCTATTTCTCTTGCAACAATCTCTCAAAAACCCAACTATTTGAATATTACATCTTAATTTTTGTTTCACCATTTGTTACTGCACTAACTAGTTTGGCTCTAAGTCAGATGTGTATATTTTTATGGTATTGATTCATAAATATTTCTAATTAAAAAGGTGTCCTATATGTAAACACAGGCACTGCAGTGTTTTCAGCTTTGCAAAGGTATACCAAAACCTGTTGCTGTTAATGTGTCTACGTGCATCGTAAATATGTTCAATGGTGGGTATAAGAATCAGACTATAAAAGTTAGTTGGTGCACTTGTCCTTCAGACTGTTTCATTCTGATGGACGATGTAAGTAAAGAGGGTGTTAAAAGGTTATATATGTATGTATATTGTGTGTATATTTTGAAAGATCTCTCAGTTCAGTTTAGGTTAACCAGAGTGAGGTGTATTGTTGTAAACACAACTGTGAATTACCTGCTGTTTGCTGTTATTTATGTGTGCTTGTTCTCAGTAACCAGTGGCGCATCTAGCTTCGAAAAAGGGGGTCTGTTGCGGAGGGACAGCTTTTGATAGCGTTTTTCAACATAAAGCTACATTTTTTCTGAAGACGAGAAATCTACCGATAAATTTTGTGATGTTGCCAAAGTAGCACCTCAGCAAAATTCTGCCGATATACAGTATATTGGTGATATTTGCTCAAGCAAACCACTAAGCTAGTTTTCTGCACGGAGTGTTCAGAAACAAAGTTGCTACTTTGTCTTGGATTAATTAACGCAAATTCTCTGTACTGTTTCTTATGATGCGCAGCCCTTCGACTGCATCAAGTTATGTAATCATAATATTCAGACCACACTGCAATCGTCCCAATAAATCGGTGTATGACGTAACATTCGCTCTCAGGTTTTTGTGCGGTAAGCAGATGGATGCCTTCGAACAAATCAGGGTAGCCAGTGGTGCCACTCTAGTGTTTTCCACTAGATCTAATGTCTTTTTCATTTCATCTAGTGTTCTAGTGTTTTTTTATGAGTGACCTGAATGTGATCATGTGCAATTGTAACTGTAATGCAATTGTAATTTTCTAAAAATTATATCTCTAATTAAATCTTAAATTGCACAAGACAATATTTTATGTTTTGAGATAAACCGCTGCGAAGTCACTTGGTCATTTGTTAAAATTTTCAGTGACCTTTACAAACAAACACAAGCGCTGCTGCTATCTCCCATTTTCTTTGTCTCTGGCTTATAATGAATTGCACAATGTCCATGGTTAGCACTGCAACACATTTTCTGGGCACTTCGACTGTGTGTAAGTTTGCTTTTGTAATCTAGTGTTTTTTTATCATGAAATGCAGTACTTTTCCGCAACAACAGAGTGGCAACACTGAGGGTAGCCTACATGACATGGTGATTGACTATCTTAGTGACTCAGGTTTGCGCAGAATTCCATGTTATACGCTTCTTCATTGCACTGAAGTATTGTCTTTCAACTGTGGTTTGAGTGTTGCAAAATATCTGCATCGTTCATCTGCAATGCAAAATTAAAACATGGGTATCAGCCCAAAAAACTTATTGATCGATTTCTCCCAATAAACTTGGCTAGTAGCCTAGGGCAAATAACTGTTTAGAATAGATAGTGGTACTGATCTCTTTGTCAAAACACATAAAGATGATCTCCAAAATATTATTGCCTTTGGTCACAGCTCATTTGTTACATCACAATCGCTGCTTGTTCCTACGAACACGGTGCTGAAAAGATACTTAGCTTGTCGAAGATTCAGAAAATGTCAGCCACAGCAATGACAGCTGTTTATCCATACGTACATACACTTAAAAAATCAATGCTTACAATCAGCTGCACTACTGCATATGTGGAACACTGTTTATCAAGATGGCGGTGTTATAAATATACTTGCGAAATTGCTGCTGAGAAGAATGATTGAGTTGCAATTGCTCTGGTGATTTTACATCGTAATGTAAAAGTGAATTACTTGAAATCAATATAGGACTTCTTGCACAGCAAACAACATGGTCAACTGCTCAATTCTAAAAAGGCCGTTTGCGAAATACAATGCTTGACAGATATTTTTTCCAGATAATGCGATGTTACCACAAATTCTGAGGCATGCTGTTGCACCTTTCGTTATGAGAAATTCCTTGTAAAAAATAGCTTCAGTGGAAATAAACCCGTGTTTCTTGGCATGACCCTGAGGAAGACCTAAACTCACTTAATTTTGTCATAACCTAGTAGGTGTAAAGAGCAGATGAAATTTAGGTCGAATCTGCTAAACAACACAATCATGACTGGAGAATGTGTCCTCTCGCCATTAAAGGAAATATTACAAAACAGCTCTGCATGTGCATGGCAGTGTACAAGCTTCTGACAGCTTTGCTTGCATTGGAGCTGGCACTGCCATAGGAGGAAATTCTGAAACACGTGTGTTCAACGCAATATCAATTTAGTGTTAAAAAACGTGGAATGTTTCATGTCACTGTGTCATTGTGCAGGCGCTATTTAGATAAGGCAAGGGTGTTATTGTTTTGCAAAAGTACTATGCAACGTTGTAAGGGAAATTGTTGCCTGTTCCAAACCACCCGCATTCGAGGCCTGCAGTGACAGCATTTAATATTTTAGTGCTGAGTACCTACGGCACAAAGAGGCCTGTCGTGACAGCCAAGCAGACCTCCTGGATACGCCCCTGTCAGTAACAATGGTCTTCCATAACCTGCTAATACTTGTTGTGACTATGCTGATGGTAATGAAATTAGTTTTAACAGCAATTAGACAGTTGAAGTTTTTCCTCCCCAAAAACAAACAGTCTGCAGCACCAGATGCTTTTTTACATGATGTGCATGTTGAATTTGTTAAACAAGCCAAATATCTTAGCTTACTGCTTCACTGAAGGATGACAGTCAATGGCATTATGACATAAGCCATGTGTAGCAAAGAGGATCAATGGCACCTTCCTCAGTGCTCAACTGCAGCAGGACTACTGTTTCATGCCTAGTGAATACCAACATATGCCTGCCAATTGTTGAACAAGTGCACACAGCCTTGTATTGAAATTGTGGAAGTAGACCAGGGTTTTTTTAAGGTATTTTAAGGAGACAATTTGGGTCCCTAAAACCAGAGAAAATGATCATCGGGTTCCCAGAATAAGAGAAAATCGGGTCCCTAAAATCAGAGAAATCGGGTCCCTACAGGTGCATAATGGGTATGTAACATTTTCCTTAAAAAAAAGCCTGAAGTAGACACAATCTTGTATTAATCTAAAAAAAACACTTAAACTTTCGCATCACATTTCTGAAAATTTAATTGTGTGTTGCCATTTACTAATCTATTTCATCAAAACATTTGATGCCTTGATTAGAAACATGTTTAGTTCACCTTTGTTCAGCAATATGCATATTCACGTAATGTTTTCTGTGGGCACAAGTGTCTGATAGTTCTTACTTTTACATGCTGTCATTTTGGTCTCACTATGCAACACGCAACAACCAACATTTACCCTGTGTTGTGTCATTTGATTAGGCATTTTTATATTCTTTTGTGCTTTTATTCACCCTGTGAAATGTAGTATTAGTCTGGACCAAACATGTGAGTAAATAAAAGCACTGAGGCAAATGCAAAACAAAAGCATAGTGGTTTTCATTAACAAATATTCTTACCTTGGTAGCAATGTTATGCTGGTAGATTTATATCAGCAAGCCAATGCACTGACCAAATCTCTAACAGTTATCTCAATAACAAAAATTAGAATGTTAACATTTAAACAAAAACGTTAAATAATTGATACATAAACTACAGTATAATAACCTTATTTTTCATAATAGAAGCGTCAGAGAAAAAGTTACCTCAGAAAATATAAATCACATGGCCAATGCTAAAAATAACTTCACCACAACAAGTTCCCTGAGGGTGTATGTCATTAACAACATGAAAAAAGATTGACTCCTTCAGAGGTAGACAGTTTTCAAGCTCTTTTTGTAGCAGACACAGAAAAAGCATAGCGCAACTAGTTTTTAGCTCTATGTTGGGGAATGTTGAGTTTTGGATAACTGATAAAGCAGGAAGTACTAAAATAGCAGACTTTTAATGGTTTACAATTCCTTGAGTTTAAATTTTAGACAACCTTTACAACTGAGAATATTAGGAGTTACTGTGTAGAAATGATTTTACACTACAAAGTCTTCCCATGAAATTTGCAAATGAAATGCTATTTTCAAAGTTTTTCCAAGTAGACTTTTTCAAACAAATATTTGCATGTAATGAAACCACAGTTCCAAAATGCTATAAAACTGGTTGTCATCAATCTGAAAGCAGTTCCAAAAATATGAAACAATACAAATACAACTCACAGAAAATATATTTTGAACATCATTATGTCTTGTACAGAAATATGAACCAAAAAACATGCCATGAAACACTAAGATATCATCATGACGATGTTTGTCAATTGTGAAAATTGTTAGCACTCATTGCAAATGTCTTGGCTAACATCAAAGCTTGGCCAGTCTCAATCTACTGTGATCAACAAAGCTGTTTGTTGTAGAAAGAGAAATAGACTTTCCATAAGGGATACAAAAAACAGAGGAAACCTTACCAGGTTTTATTGTAGCAATAAAAAAAATACATATATATCCAATTTTTGTTAAAAAATATTCAGCCACAGAGCAGTTTGAGTTGTGAATGATTGTAAAAATTCAATTTTAAGCTGTTTGAAACTCAAACCTACTATGGTAAGATTTGCTGTTTATTGCCATTTTTACCACTTCATTGCCACATAGATCAATTTCATTTGGATTAGTTAAGGTCACCAAAAATAAAGCACCATGTTACTTAACATTTCTATTGTAACAACATTCTTGTTTCGTGTGTCCATGACATGACAACACATTTTTTGTGGTTGTGGCTGACTTTTCACAACTGTAGCAACTGCCTGGTAATCAGTGCATATTTCTCTAGAAAAACACCTCACAACAAAGGCGTTTAAACAGCAAATAGCGAATGAAGATGAGATGGTAATCATGAAAGCTGAAAGTATGTTTGTACAAACATTTACCAATTGATAAAGATGCCTGATACACAAATTACATCACATATGAATTGGTTAACAACTGCAACTAGAACAGGATGCATTTCTGAAAAGAAACTGTACAGTCAATGAAACAAAAAGTGAAAAACAGATTTGGTAATTAATATAAACTTTGTGTGTAAAAAATATATTAATTGCTTTAATCTGTTTTGTAGTATCAAATAAATACAATGTCTGTGCTGTGGATCCTTATGGTAATGATTTTAATTCAAACAACCTCAACAGGTACAATGCTTGACAAATTTATTAATAATGCCATCAATGACATAAACTCAAAAATGCATTAAATTACTTTACATATTTTTTATTTGAAGAAATTAATTTGAGACTGAAACAAAGGGATGTAAATATTTGTAATTGAAACCTATGCTTACTCTTTAATAAGCTTTAAGTTTCATTTCTACTTCATGAAGTTCAAACATTTGCAAAGATTATATATTCTTAATATTGTGTTGGTATTTTGTGAGTAGATGGATTTGAGAAAAATGCTTTAACATATCCAAAAAATAACTTCTATTATATTGAAAAGAATCTTTGTACTGCTAAGAATAAGATTCTGTAATCTTATCAGAGTATGAACTTCATCTACCGTGAGCCCATCATCAGTGTTTTTGCAAACATATATCACGTTTTCAATACATTACAAATGATGTTTTAATAATAAAACTTTTTAAAATTTTTTTCAGGCAAACCATCAACATGCTGTAAAAGAATATTTCCACCAAATGGATCATTTCATTATCCTCCCAGTGATGCTGCCCACAGAAAACCATGTGTACAACCATATCAATGGGAAATAAGAGTGCACAAAAAATTATCTTTGATATTCTACTTTACTAACATACACTTAAGAGGAAGTCAAATTGTGGTATATGAAAGACTTGGTCAATAGCCATAATATTATGTTTTGGTTTGTTTATTTTTGCCAAAACCATTATTTTATACAATTTGTAACTTTTGCAACACCTTCCTTATCATATTCAAGAAACATGAATTAATTGTTTCAATGCAACATAAAAATACTTTTCAAAATAAAAATGTACATGTTTTCTTGCTGTATTTAAAAAATCTTTCCATTATCATTTGCTTAGAATATTTCACTACAAAAACTTTTTATTGTATACATCTTCGAAGCCAGGCAAATTTTGCTTCAAAAGGTATAATTTGCCCGTTTTGGTCAAGTCTTCGCAACTCCATAACTTGCCAGCCGATCTTGCCAGAGAGCTCTTCAAACCCTCAAAAGAATCAGTGAGTCTTCTGGTTTGTAATGAATAAATAATTTAGGTGTTGAGCTGGGGGTTTTTGTGGGTGACATCATAAGTGGGGTAGGTTTAATCCTTTTTGACCAAAGTTATCAGGCCCTGGGCCCTAACATCAAGAGTGAAGTATTTCGTTAAAGTTTTTAGTGCAAACTAGGCCAAAATCCAAGTCTTTTGAGCCTTTGGTTAGCTTTCTAGCGTTTCTGGTTCAAAAGTTATGGCCAAAAAACATAAAATTGGTAATTTTACCAAACATTAGTAATTTTATCCTAATTCTTAAACCAGAATCCCGAGAAAGCCAATCATGGGCTTAAAAGATGTGGATTTTAGCCTAGTTTCCAATAAAACATGAGCGAAATACTTCTTTCTTGGGGTTGGGACCCAGCAACCTCAGCAAAAAAGGCTTGAACCTACCCCACTTATGATGTCACTCACAAAGAACCTCAAACGCAAAACTTAAGAAATTTTTCTCAATGCAAACTAGAAGACTTGCCACGTCTTTCAAGGGTTTGGACAGCTCTCTTAAAAAAATTGACTAGAGAGTTATGAAGTGGCGCAAAAATAGTGGTTTAATGTGTTTTTTCAAAATACGCTATACTTGTACACCGGCTCCCAACATGTTCGTTTATAATAACATTATTTTCATGATTTATTTAACAAAAACACAAAAAATTAAAACAATTAAAGCCTTTGCAAATAAGGTATAAATTTTAAATGTAATTTGCTAAAGAGTTTGTGGAATGTGAATTATGCAGTATCTCAGGGATATTTTTTCGTTAAACTTTTCAATCACAAGTGTTATAGTTCACGTGGCCAACTTTTTCAGAAAATAATGGATAAAAATCTTACAAAATTTTTGATCCATTCGCTATATATCATGCCTAATCATTTTGTGTTTCAGATATTTCGAAAACGGTGGGCTCGACAAACATATAAGAAACAAGAAATGATAACAAAAGGATCACAAACCAAAGTTGTTGTGAATGCTCCATACAAGTTTGTTAAGATAATGATGAATGGAAGTATTGGACAGTTTGATTCTCAATATGAAGGTTTTTAAGCAGTTTCTCACAATTATCAAACGATTAGCAGCAACAGTCAACTTTTACGAAATCTATATTGATGGATCAAGCAACTTCTCCAGATAACTTTTTTTTGGAAGTCACATATAGGATGTTTAACATGTTTTCTACCTGGGTATGATCTACTAATACTTTGAAACCAGCTTAAAACAAGCAGTTTTTGGTTGCCTTACCAACTGCGTAGTTGCTCCACCGATTGCACTGGAGAGCTGTTCAAACCCTCAAAAGATTCGGCACATCTTCTAGTCTACAATGAAAAAAAATTTTTGGTTCTGGGTTTTTTGTGAGTGACGTCATAACTGAGGTAGGTTTTAGACCATTTTGGCTCAAGTCACTGGCCTAGGGCCCAACCACTAGACTTGTGGTTCTCAACCTTTCATGGTTTGCGTTTCATTTCTCTTTTCAACTGGTGTATATTGTTACACATGGGTTTTGCAATATCACGGTAGAGCTAATTAGCACAAGCCTCTGCTCATAGCCCTCAGAGAACTGCTTTGTGGCCCCAAAGGTGGGCGAGGGCTCCTCTTGAGAAACCAAACCCTGCACTAGATGAAAGTATCTAGTTGAGGTTTTCATTGGAAACTAGGCTAGAATCTGAGTCTTTTGTTGAGCCTTCGATCAACTTTCTAGCATTTCTGGTTCACGAGTTATGATCTGAAGTAAACAAATTAAATAATTTTCTAATTTTGGAATCAATCAATTATTTTAGATCATAACTTTTGAACCCGGAACCACAGCAAGTCATCCAAAGTATCAAAAGACTCGGATTTTCGCCTAGTTTACAACAAAAACTTGACCGAAATACTACCATCTAGCACTTTGGGCCCATGGCCAGATGAAGTGGGTCAAAGAAGCCTAAAAGTACTCTACTTATGACGCCACTCAAAAAACCCATAACCAAAAAAATTTTTTAGTGCTGACTCAGTAATTTGCCTTGTCTTCTGAGCCTTTGAACAGCTCTCTAGTGCATTCTGCGCCTGAGTTATGCCTGCGCAAAGACTTGTGCAAACAGCTTGATTTCGCATGAACCGCTTAAATTAACCCAGCAGCAAATTTGTTAACATTTTGGGTACTGGGTGGATTCCCTATAGCGATATCCATGGGTACCGAGCGTTTTACCTTTAAGGCCCGCAACAGCCACTATTTTGACAGAACTTAGCAACACTATTTCTCGCCAGCTGATTGAGCTAAGGATTTGTTCAAACTCTCTACGGATTCAGCAAGTCTTGTAGTTCAAATGGAAAACAAAATTTTGTTTTGCGTGTGGGGTTTGCTTTGTGTGATGTCATAATGGGGACATGTTTTTGCCCTTGTGGCCGAGTTTACCTGGCCCAGGGTGCTAACCCAACAGGCCATTTTTTTGGCTTAAAATTTTTTTTAAATGTAGCCTGTCATCCAAGTCTTTAGAGCCATTGATTGGCTTGCTAGCATATCTGGAGCCAAAATTATGACTATAAAACCAAAAATTGGTAAAAATTATTCTCCCATAAATGCTAACCTGGTGTGTTATCCACCCCAGCCATAACAGCAAGAGAGTTGTTCAAACCCTCTAAAGATAGGGAAAGTCTTGTAGTTCACAATGAAAAAAAATTTAGATTTGGATGTCAGTTTTTTTTATTGATGTTTGTGTGATGGGAGTGTGTTTATACATATTTTGTTTACGTTCGGATGACGACATCGGGACCTGCACGCCAACGCCACGAGTCATTTTTTTGACTAAGTTTTTTTTGGAAACTAAGCTATAATACGAGTCTTTAGAGGGTTTAATGGACTTTCTAACATTTCTGGTTGCAAAATTATAGCCAAAATGCTACAAATTAATTAGGGAAATCCCCACTAATCCTCTATGGCATTCCTGAAGTATTCGGAATTTTTTTGCCATAACTTTGGACCCAGAAATGCTACAAAGTCGATCAAGGACTCTAAAGACTCGTATTAGAGCCTAGAATCCAAAGAAGTTTTGAGCTAAAAAATTGGCTCATTGGATCAGCCGATGACATCATCCAAAAAAAACACAAAACCTACCCCCATCCTGACGTCATCAACCAAGCACCCCAAGGCCAAAACTAAAATAAAACGTTTTATTCTAAACTACAAGACTTTCTGAGTCTTTAGAGGGTTTGAGCAGCTCTCTAGTTCAATCAGCTGGCGAGTTGTGGCTTTTAGCCAAAATGACCAAGGTTACCTTTTGTGGGATTTGAATTTATATCCAATTTTTGGTTTGTGGGCCATAATTTTGGCTCCAGATATGCTAGAAAGCTGATCAGGAGATCCAAAGACTCAAATGATAGCCTTATTTTGAAAAAACACTTGAGCACTAAAAATAGCACATTGTTTTGGCTCCCAGGGCCATAAAACCAGGATTTTCATTCAGAACAGATATATACGTGGCCCAGTAACCTGTGCATAATTTTTCCCACGTATGTATACGTGGGCCAGTACCCAAAGTATTAAATAATGAGTTTTATGTTGAGTAAAAGCTAAGCATAGTGTTTTTTCATCAATTTGAACCAACATGATTCAAAGTTCATATTTACGACTTTCCAGAGTAGCATTCAGCCTGATTCATGCTGTTTTATATTTTTTAAATTTACGTTAACCCAAAACAGATTTTGTATAATTGATTTTTTTAAATAATACAAAAGGCACTAAAGAATAATGTGAATTATGTGTGCTTGCTTTCACATGCAGCACCAAAAACAGGCAAGACTAAAAAGGATCATTAAAAAGGTTTTAAATGGTTTTTTTCTTAAGGAAACTTGGCAATTTAACTTGTTTTTGCCCTAAGGATATATAGTTAAACTTGCCTAGCCCAACATTTCACAAAGAATCGTATGCTTCCCATTTCTTCATTAACAAGATGACCAACCTCTCCAAGTATCTTTTTTTAAAGAATGTTTTAGGCCCAAAGATAAAAGAAATTGCACTACTTAAAAAAAAATTCTTGCATATTTGGTAGAGCATGAAAAAAGAAAATGTAAAACTTTAAATTACTTGGTGCTAACACAGCGTGGTCCAACTACTTTTGACCTACGGGCCATTTTACAAAAATGTTACAACTTGTGGGCCACTTCCAATAAAATGATGCATAAAACAGATTCACATTCAAAACAAAAATAAGGAAGATAAGTGTGTCATTGAAATTGTTACACAATAGCAAATAGCAATTTATTACAAATCTTTATCAGTGGGATACCTCTGGTCTTATACTCTAGGTGTGCAGCGCACATCCAGTCAAACTGATAAATATGTGACTTTTTCCAGATTGTGGGATTTAAAAATTAAAATGGACTTATAATTGATTTTCTAAGCCAAATTAAAAAACTGTCCTATTTCAACTAGTTTGATTTAGCTAGCTTTTTGATGTATTACTAACTTCCAGTTTCGTTTTCAATGTGGCCACCCTGGGGTGTATACTAATACAGCTGCAGGCGGACGCCTATGCTTGCAATATGTGCATCATTTCAAGCTTCGTCATTGTCAGTTCAGTTGGGTTGATCATAACAGCTCATGCAAGCTGGTATGTAATCTGCTCCCTAGTAGTTCTACATGTAACAGCCACATAATAAAAAACAAAAGTTTTCTTCTGTACTTCATACACATTCTCAATTCTAGTGTAGTTTTGCAAAGTTCGAACTGTCAACACTGGGTGTCCAATGTCCGCCATCCCAGTCGTGTATCTTCTCTGTTCAAGTGCTATTATTGACATAACAGCCTGTTTTTGCAATTGTGAACTCCCTGTCATAGCGTTGAACGTGTTTTATTTCACTGTTTTAATGCGCAGCCTTATATGTTTGGCAGTTGTGAACTGCACTGACTTAGCACTGAGTGTTCTATTCACCTGTTTTAATGTGTTGCCGAATATTTTTGCAGTTATGAACTGCTCTGTCCTAGCATTGAATGCGGTGCTTTGCTCAGGTCTCCTAGCGCTGATAATAAGTTATGTTCATTACAGTGACAAATTTGTACAAAAACCAGTAAGGAGAGTGCATGTAAAATAATATGCATGTTGTGTCAACAAACTTTGTCAAAATGTTGGTTTGAAAATTATGATGTCTATTGTGTTGTCACAAACAGCATATGTCCAGTAACAATGGCCGCCATACACCACTGCTCAATAATAGAATTTGGTAGGGGAGTATACACTCAAGCAGTCGCCCCACGCATCACCAAACCTCTGCATGCCACTGCTGCAGGCTAAACTCCATCAAGCTCAATGAAAATTTTTAAAGTTACATCCCTGTTCTTATCATTTCTTGATTTTTCCTAGCTGCGCCTTTTTTACTGGAGTAAGTGTATGTCGAAGACTTCACTAAATCATGTTTCAGCCATCCAATGTTGTCAGGTTGGGAAACACTGCAGAAACGCCAGCATTTTTAGCACCAGTAGCCTAGCTAAAGGGTCCGCAAATATTTTTTTGCATGACCTTACAAAATAGTTCTACATTCTCGCAAGTGATGATCCAAACATTTCGTGACCATATAATTTTGTAGAAAACACTTTAAAATTAAATATCAATTTTAAGACTACCAAGAAAATTTTATGAAACTAAGTGCATAAAGATTGAATTAAGGCAAATTTCAAATGTAAGTTTACGATATTTCATAACCCAGAGTCACAGGCATTGCCAGGGGAATAGGGGGCCCTAATTTTTAGCAGATCTAGTCATTTCTTTCTTTGATAGGTGGCATCCCAAACAAAATACTATTGTACACCTAAAATCAAACATTTGGCCCACCCCAAAATTTTGGTCTGGCTATACCAATGCCCATAGTGGAAGGTCTCACGACCCAAATTTGGGGCCACAACCCATATATTGCGGACCCCAGTCTTAGCTTACCGGTCAGATTTCAATTATAAGGCGCATCACCATAATTTATGTAACAAACGTATACCAGCTTGCACGCACCATAACCAACATGATGACCTTCATGGACGTGAAAGGTTTGTTGTGCATGCAGAACGTCGTTGATTTTTACAACATTAGACTGTAAAATGGTTTTCAGAGGCCAATGCTAAAATTTTTGTTTGTGTGAATGCTGTAACGACTCATACTTGTTTAGATGATATTTTGATGAATTTGGTATTCAAATAAACTCGGCATGCATAAAATAAATTACTTTGATGAAAAAAAATTGTCCTTGAAAGGTTTTTCTCTGAGGGAGTAGTGTTGGAATGGATCTTGCCGTGGTGCCACCAGGGTCATTCAATGTCAGATGATCCAGCAAAATGGGGATTTTTCATCTGACCCTCACCATATTCACGAAATTTTATAAGGGGAAAGATCTCAGGCTTCTCAGCTCAACAAAGTTGGAATTTTTGAAATTGGACCTGTATTTCTGAAATTATGAACATTTGAAATGTTGATGGTTTTCAACAGGATTGGACCAAAAAATTCTTGGGAGTTTTGCTGTTGGATAAAACAAGAATTATTTTCATACCAGTTGACCTTTTTGAGTTATATGGTCATGCATGAATGCACACAAAAACTATGTCCAACTTGACCTTGATTTACATAAGTTAAAAGGTCATAAGTGCCAATGATTGATTTTTAGTAAACATACCTTCTGACACATTCTCACAAATTTCCAGCTAAAAATGGTCGCAGATAAAAAAGATACAAGGGTATTTATGTCAGAGCACTAAATTCACAAAAAATATATGCATAAATTAAATGGGAACACTGCAAATTTCAACCAGCCATAACTTTGCAAATACTAGTCTGATTTAAAAAATTCAAAATGTTTTGAAATCAGAATGATGAGATCTCTGTGCTTATGAAATTTCATAGATTTTGCTCACGGTCAGATATATAGCTCTGGATCGCCTGACATGGAATGACCCACCAGTAATTTTAAGATGAGTGAAGAGAATGTTATCTGTTTACGTTTACCATGTACAGCTAGTAGGAAATTTTGCAGAAAGGTCCTGCCATGTTTGATTGCATGACATCATAAATTATGAGAGTGTGCTGAAAATGGGTCTTGCCTAGGGCACTGGAATAGCTTGCGCCAGCCCTTTGTACTCTTTCACACATATTTATGTGTTTCCAAACATCTAATACATTTTAGTACGAGATCTTTTAGTTTGGTAAATCTGTCTTTGCTGACTAATTTCCAAAAGCTATTTACAGTCTCTAACACTGTTAGTACTGTACATTTTATTAAAAGATGTTATGCTTGTTCTCATTAAAATTACCTATTGCAAGGGTGGACAATTAATTTGGCTCAGGGACCACTTTGAGAAGATTGTGTTTAGCCAATACAAGACAGTACTAAGTTCATTGCGCCAAATGTACTCTTCAAGACAACGAACACCGGGGCACTGAAAAAACACAGAGGTAATCCAATAAGGTAACCCAGCATAGGGCCATACCTTCTAATTTGATCTTAAAATAAAACAAAAACAGTAATGGTACCCAGAAAATGTGGTATTTATTGATCTGTGCAAATGCATTTTATCCAGCGCAAGCAATTCAGTGAGACAAATGTAATCTCACACACTTTACAACAAATTTCAGATTTGAAGATTTTTTCTGAATGCTTTTGTGGGCCAATGAAAATGCTGTGGCGGGCCACATGTGGCCCACGGGTCTGTAGTTGGACCTGTGCTAACATATTTTGATGCAACAATATGCTGATCAGGCACTCAGTAGTCAAAACATCTGAAGCTATTTTTAGCAGATGAAACTTTATATTGGTAGTTTGTTGATATATCTGCATGGGTTGACATGCACAACTGGTCATATAATGGGCATACATCACCCTTTCAAGAGCACCTTTATTAACTTTGGTTCCCTTGCAAGTCTATTCAAGGTTGTTGAGAATATATTTCTCTAGCATTTTCTCACCAAAATCAATGGTCACTCTTGGCTTGTCCTTGTTTCAAAAATTGTGAGTGTACTCATGGTGTCTATTCTTGAAAATCTGCTTGCTGTAGGTGTAGAATAGCACAAACAATATGTTAGAATTTTTTAAGAAAACATTTGCCTCCTGATAAAATATATAGCCAAACTAACTTTTTCCGTATGTTGAAAAATTTTAAACAGTGACTTTTTATCAAAGCTATCCATGCTGTCTATGCAGACCTTTGGAGTGATAAGAAAAAAGTTTACATTAAATCACTTTAAATACAACAAAATAGTAAGGGTCTACAATAAAAATCTTTGTTGGAATAGGTGTTGCAAAACGCTCATAAAAGCAAAGCTGTATAGCCCTAAAACCAATTTTTGTTTGTTTCGAAATATTTTAAGATAAGCACAATAGTAACAGAGCATTCAACAAAACAGCTTTGCTAGTACATAAAAAGGTTGAGTATACCAGATCTGTTTCAAACTATTGAAACAAAAATGCAAATGAAGGCTGACTGACATAAAACTTAGACTTTTATAAGTTGGAACCCACAGCCAAAGAAAACAAGCTTTACTTTATTCACCAACAGTTTTCTACTGCCCTTTACCTGGTCCAAACTTGTCAAAAATTGGCTGTTCAAAAGGTTACAGAAAATACTCAAGATGTCAATTCAAATGTGCGAAAGGGTTTTACCCTCAAGATAAAAGTTCTTTGATCATCCAGTCAAAATGCAGGTATTTTTCCATTTGTTTATTCGTATCAGAGTCCTGCGCAGGACAGGTTGTGGGTACCCACATTTGCAGTATGGGTATGGGAACCCACAAAGTTATGTGTACAAGTTGAACTTGGTGCGAGGTAGGCAAAAAAAAGAAATTCTTTGTACGGGCAACTGAATATTGGCCTAATGCATGTATGTGACATGAAGAAAAATCAAGGGTGTAACGATATTCTCCAGTGGTAACGAGACCACAGATGAGAGTTTCTAGCTCACAGTTATCTTGCAAGAAATACATTATGCATGATGTCACCTAGCGCTACTAGTGAGCGAGTACTTAGTATGGCTGAGCATGTCATGAATAGAAATATGGCAAATTTAACATCTTTACTGCCAGTAGGTATCAGCCTAAATCAAGCAGTTTGCACATGTCTTTGCAGCTGCAAAACTTGCCAGGCGATTGTGCTAAGAAAGCTGTTCAAACCCTCAAAAGACTGGGCAGGTCTTCGAGTCTGCAATGAAAAAAGTTTTTTGGTTTTGGGTTTCGGATCTTTTGTGAGTGACATCATAAGTGGACTAGTTATAAGCCTTTTTGGCCCACTTCATCTGGCCCCAAGCACAAACCACTAGATGGTAGTATTTTGCTCAAGTTTTTATTGGAAACTAGGCTAAAATCTGAGTCTAGGAGACTTTGCATGACTTGCTAGGGTTACGGGTTCAAAAGTTATAATCTAAAAATAAAAATAATTAATCCCATAATTAGATATTAATATAATTTGTTGTTTTTAGGCAACAACTTTTGAACCACAAACGCTAGAAAGTTGATGAAAGGCTCAAAAGACTCGGATTCTAGCCTAGTTTCGAATGAAACTTGAGTGAAATACTTACGTCTAACGGTTGGGTCCCAGGCCAGATAACATGAGCCAAAATGCTCTAAGGCCTACCAATTATTATGGCATCACTCACAAAAAAACCTGAAACCAAAAAAATTTTTTTTCATTGCAGATTCAAAGACTTGCCAAGTCTTTTGAGGGCTTGAACAGCTCTCTAGCAAAATCAAATGGTGAGTTATGGAGTTGCAAAATGGTGTGAAATTGGCAGCTCAATGCGTGATTTTTAGGTGCGATATATTCGTACATCGGCAGCAAAGGTGTTGATAAGTTTGTCAGTGAATGAAACACTCTTCTTCAACAGTGCTCTTGAAGCTAAGAACGGAGTGTTCAAGGAGGACGAAAGGGTTTCACAGTTTTACTTTGCGAGCTTCTGTTGGCTTTCAAATGAACCACTGAATAAATTGTCGCTAACTGAAACATGTTACATGAGTTTAGTGTTTTTTACAGACACACAATGACTACTGATGCAGGTCTGGCATGAAAATGGTGTGGGGTGATGCAGGCACGGATTGAGAGGGTGCCTGGGATGGGTGCAAACGGACAAGATTTTTTAAATTCTTCCAAGTGTGAGGTAGGTTGAAATTTTGCAAGCGTGGGGCAGGAGCAGACAAACTTTCAACCTGCGCAGGACTCTATTTATACCTCGTCTAGCTAATCATAAAGCTTATGCTAAATGCTACCTTGCTGCGAAAAATTTGGGTAGTTGTGCATTACATTTAATGTTTTAGAAAGTAACTTTACAATTAGGAGATCACTAACTAGTACGAAACAAAAATGTTAAGAAAAATATAAAACAGCTGTTTGAAAAGGAAGAGCTACACAAGAAGTAATTTTATTCCAATAAAGATATTTTTTGAAGTAAGATGGAAGGCAAACAAAAATATTCCTCAACAATTATATTACTGAACACTTTCAATATAAACAGGGCTACCATCGATCTAGAACCAAAAATAAGGACGGCTGCGCAAGATTTGATTTTATAAACCTAAAAAGAAAATAATTGTTTCTGTTTGCACAACTAATGTCAGATCATAAGTTTGCCTATTATTTCCAGTGAACCATTTGTTTCAGCAATGTCTTATTTTTGACTTCCTTCTTGTAATCATCACGGAATCAATTTTGGCTTGCTTTTTTTTTAATCAATTAAATGCTAAACCTTCACTACAAAACCAGCTTTCCTGAGAATCTTAGTCAGTGTAGATAGTTTATGTGCTAACAATGCCTGAGAGCGTGTGACATCTATGTGCAGCAAGATCATAGCCTACTACTTTTATGACATCACAAAACCTTGATTACGACATGTTTAAGATGAGATATTAATGGTATGTGTGTCTATCTGAAATTGCTTGTTTTGAAATTTGTTATGCTACAGAAAATAATTAAAAAATAAGTATGCAAGTCACAAGTAGGGACATTTCTTACAAATAAGGACAGTAATATTTTCTAAGACGTAGCACTGCAAAATGAGGACAAATCTTAGAAATAGGGACGATGGTAGCCCTGCATATAAATAATGCCATGTCTTACAAACTGTGTTTCAATTACATGGTCAGGTCATTTGTACAAAAATTTTAATGTAGAGCTTTCAATCACAACTCATAACTATGCTTGCCTTCACAGAGGAAACCAAAAGTGGTCAAAAAATATACAGTCAAAGTGTCTGTCTCTAGAAGAATTTGAGAAAATCTGTTTCACATCAAACATGGTACGTAGTATTAGTAGTAATTAGCTTGAGTTTGCTTGGCCAAAAATACAAACTTAAACTTCACACGATTTGTGCATGCCCTTTGCTATGTAGCATCATTCCTTTTCAGACATGTCCTTTCAATGACCAAGAACTGCTTGCACTATTCCCACCTCAACAAGCACAAAAAGAAGTAAGCCAGTGCTACCTAGTATGATGGTAAATCCAGTAAAAAATTTTTAATAAATATAGTAACTGAGATGCATTTAACATCAGCTATCTTCAGTTTAAAATTGCATTGAAGTATCTCAAATATAGGTTCTGCAAAAAGCAACACACATGTATGTTTACTGTTTACACAGGTCTATGCTCAAGTTCAAAGGAATTTAAATACTTCTGCTGGCAGGTGGTTTGCTGCCAGGTCAACACCTGCATGATGCTAAGAAATTTTTAGAGTGTTATTTGTCATGCTTGTTTAGTTATTAAAAAATGTTGTGAAATAAGTATCAAAAGTAAAAAATCAAAGAAGCTCACAAGATTTTTAAATAACTTGAGCTTGATAACCTATGATTGCTGGTGCTTTGTTTAAGTAGTTTATAGCTTGGATATGTTGCTTACCTTTTCCCTGTCAAGTTTTGAATTGATTCTTGTACTAGAAACTAGCTGCAACCACCATAAACCATAGTGAACCAGTCTAGAGATTGACATAGTTACTTACATACTTATCAGAAGGAATTGCTTACCCCTTAGCATTCTCTGGCCAACTATTTTGGAAGTACATTGATCAACTTGCTTTGGCACTGACCATCTTAAGACAATAAGAGCATTACATTTATCCTGCAATCCTATGAACACTGAAAAATGGTGTAAGCTAGCTCAGTACAAATAAATCTGTGATTAGTGTTAAAACAACTCTACTCCGTACTGTTTTCTGTCTTGGTTCAAGTTGTTTTACTCCTCATGAAGGAATGAAGCTTGTCAGTGTCTCAAAATGTCCTATGCAGTACATTTTTTTGTTGCAGTTTCCATTTTCCTTCCCAAGTTTCCCATTGCCAATGTTTGTACCAGCATCTGCCCAGGCAACTAATTCTACAGAGGAGCGACCAGTATTAGCAGCAGCAGCCTTCGTAAGACCACGTAGGCCAGTCTTATCATGGAATCAAAGGTGCACAAAAACTGGTGTCTGCCAAAACAGTCAGTTGAAATGTGCATATACACGATGTAAGTATTTATTAAAACTAATCACATTTGCCTAATTTTTTGTCATTTATTTCGAATTTAAAAGTTAAATTCAAAACAAATCACAAATGAATAACGATTATCAATGATAGGTATAAATCTGTACCAGATTTAGGTAAATTACAGTAAAAATATAAAGAAGTCCATTTTATTTGCCTTGGATACATGTCATGCTAAACCAAACAATAGTAGTATCAAAAAATTTCTGTAATTTCATGACATCTCTTAAAAAAAATTTAAATGTTTTTCACTCTTGGCTTCCGCTAAGATTTGGGGATTTTCGGAAAAAAACGCTTAAACGCATGTGGCTTTGTGTGGGAATTTCTCCGATCCGGTATGCTCTAAAGATGCGGCAAGTCTTCTAGTCTGCACTTGAAAAAATATTTTTTGCTTAGGAGTTGAGGGTTTTTTGTGAGTGACGTCATAAGTGGAGGTCTTTTAGGCCATCTTGGCACACTTTGCCTGGCCCTGGGCGCCAACCATTAGGTGGTAGTATTTCGCTGAAGTTTTTACTGGAAACTAGGCTACAATCCGAGTCTTTTGATACTTTAGATGACCTGCTGGGGCTTCGGGTTCGAAAGCTGTTATGTAAGTTAGTAAAAATATTTGACTATTTAGCTAATTAATCAATTTGTTTATTTTAGAACATAACTTTTGAACCAGAAACGCTAGAATTTCGATCAAAGGCTCAAAAGACTCGGACTCGAGCCTAGTCTCCAATGAAAACTTCAGCAAAACACTTTGGCCTAGTGGTTGGGCCCCAGGCCAGGCAATATGAGGAAAAATGACCCTGAAACTACTTCACTTATGACGTCAGTCACAAAAAATAAGTATCCCCCAACCAAAAAATTCTTTTTTGTGTGTAATCTACTGGACTGGCCGATCCGTTTGAGCCCTTGAACAGCTCTCTAGAGCAATCGGCAGAGGAGCTAGGGTGTTGGTAAGGCAACTGAAAACTGCTGTTTTTTAGGCCTAAATCAAAGTATGAATATATCGTAGACCGGCTCTGAAAGTGTTAAGATTTAAATAAAATTTCACCTTGCAAAACTTAAAATAATGTTCAGAAAACCTTTTGAAATGCTGCTTGTTACATAGAACTTACTATAAATGTTACTTAGAGAAATCATTTGTGGTGTTTCACAGGGTTGCACTAAATAATCAGCAGATAATTAATAATTTGCCTTATCAGCTATCTCACCAATTAATTTGTATTGGCTTGTGGCTATTCCATTGGAAATATATATGTCAAAACTTGTTTCAAAGGGCAACATGAGTAACCACAATTTTTTCTGCCACCAAGATGAACAATGATCCAATCTTTTACACAAACTTTTTTGGCAATGGGTGATTTCCTATGGGAAAACAGGCTGGCACGCTGGACACTAGGCTGTTTTTGACGATTTACTGCTTGAATGGCAGTTTCCTAAAACATCTTGCAATCAAAACTGAAACATATGCTTCATTTACTAAATATACATTTGTCTTCACAATGTTTGTATGCAAATGATATAAAGATCACAGCTGATATCTACTCGAAGTCAAAGATGTATGGCTGCGTGCTCTGATTTTATAAACACCATTAATACACAGGTACATCAGCCAATGTCAGAAATTTTGAAACAACCTTTAGGTATTTTCCAGATTTTGTATGGCTGATATCTTTCACTACGGATACACAACATTGCTTCTGAGATTTTTAAATGTCATTCATCGCATGTTATTAAAGTTAACTGTTTTTTTCTCCTCTTGATATGAATGCATCGTGCGAAGCACACTTACAGATACCAACACTAATTTTTCAATGTTGAATAATTGCCACACAATGCTTCTTTGAACCAAAATGCTCTGTCCTTATTTTACCAATTTGGTAATTTTACCCTAACTTTTGAACCAATAACACTAGAAAACTGATCAAAGGCTCAAAAGACACTAATTTTAATCTAGTTTCAAATAAAAACTTAAGCGAAACATTTTATCTAGCAGTTGGGCCCTGGCAACCTGAGCCAAAATGGTCAAAAACCTACCCCACTGACGTCACCCACAAAAAACAAAACCCTAAAGAAATTTGTATCGCCAACGAGAAGACTCGCCGAGTGTTTTGAGGGTTTGGATAGCTCTCTAACACAATCGACTGGCGAGTTATGGAGTTGCAAACTGGCATGAAATTAGCACTCGATGTGTGATTTCAAAGTAGGATATACTCATATACTGGCTCCAAATATGTTAACGACCAAATGTTCTGGTCAGATACTGAAGATATTCTTTTACAAAAAAATAAACCAATCTGTATTTTGCTAACAGAACAATTTAGCTCTGCTTTGATTTGTCCAAAATCCTAATATAAATGCAGATATAACAATTAACAAGTTCTCAAGAAGTTTGTTTTGATACTGACCACGATATAAAGTTTAGACTGTGATAAAGTTGTAAACCAACCAGTTATGCATCTCTTATCATAAGTTAATAATGATTTAACTTAAATTTTTTGTATTTGTATTTTCAGTTCCAAAATTGTGCATTGTTTGTCGCTACATCATGAAACACTGTTCCAAACTCAGCGTGTTTGCATAGACAACTGATCCGAAGTTCCCTCCACAACCAAGCTGCAACGGCAACAAGCAAGATGTGCTAAATTATTATCATAGAAAATAAACAGCTGAAACATTTAATAAAGATCAATGAGTTTTCAAGAAGTCTGAAGAATGTGACAACCTTTGTAGTATATTTTCAATCCTGCGAATCTGTCATGAATGCAAAATACACAAGACGAAAAAACAGTGAAGTCAAAACACGAAAAGAGTTAAACAGAACACTGAATACTTGGCATGTTTCTACAAACTGCAGTAAAACCATTATTTTTCAAAACCTTTAATAAAAAATTGTTGTTTTCACTACTCTGACTTTGTTGAAGCAATGATAAATCAAAAGCACTGTGTTTTTTGGACCATAAGGCGCTGTATCAAAAATTGAATGCTAGCTTTCTTTTTTCATACATAAGGTGCATTAAATGAAGCAAAACTAAAATATGTCAAACTGTACTCAACTCTTTCATAACTCCCAAGTGTGGGAGTATAATCGGTCATTACATACAAGGGGGTTTAATCTGTCACATGTGCTTAATCTGCTAATCATGAATAGAATAAAAGTTATTCAGTGTGCGCCAATGCAGTCAGGAGCCTTGTAGTGTGATACCATCTAAGGTATGTTCTACAGTAGCTACTCTGGGAACCATGCACATTGCTCATTGCAGTCATTGTTGGTTTATTTATTACATAACACGATCGTCTGTTTACAAAAAAATCATAACTAGCAATTAAACAATAGCATTTACCACACACAATTGGTTCTGAATGAGAAATCACAACCAGATTTATACACTGGATTCACTGCATTATAAAGCGCACTTTCCATTTTTGAGAAAATTAAAGGATTGTAAGTGCACCCTATGGTGCGAAAAATACAGTACATATTCATGAATTAAATGCAGTAATGTAGTTAATATCAACAGCACCTGAAAATGAAATCAGCTGGCATTGTAGAAGCTAAAGTCTTGGGTAATTGTTCTATGATACTGTATGATGTTTAAAATGAAAATCATACTTCTGGGCTTTAGCAAAGTTGCTTTGTAATTTTGAAAGTTCAGATGAAGTTTTAGAGGAAACCCTTTCAATGCCAAGATCAAAATAAGTTACAAACTGTGAGTCTCAAAGCGTTGCAATTATTATTATTGGAAAAAAATAAGCTAGTGCAAAAATTTAGGAAAAAGATCAAGCTTTCATCAGCATACAACCAAAACTAAGCTTTGAACAAAAATTTTAAAAGAGGAGCGATCCAGAAAACTTTTATCAAGATGGTTAAGATGTGAGTATTTTTCTCCATATACAAAAATTATTGACACAAGGTTAACTTCAAATGCCTTAAATTTTGTAGCCCAACATGAATTTGATTGTAAATTTGTTTGAAACTCATACTGTACAAGAGTCAGTTTACAGTCATAGTATGATGCAGTGATGAGCTTGCAATTCACTCATGTCCCCTCCTTTGTCTGAGGAGGCAGGTTGCGAAAGTCGTGAGTGGATTTTTCTACTGTTGGTCTTTATTGCGTAACAATAACATGGTAACAAATCTTCAAAGGTTCACATTACATTACACATCTTGGCAGGTAATGCAGCGAGACAGTGGCATGCTGATAGTGGTAGGTGACGTACATTTATACTTTGTGAAAAGAACCATGAGTGAGTCTATAGCAATGCTTTCCACAAGTTTGAACAATCAATTATAAAACAGAATCAACCAGCTTCTTGTTATTTCATCAAAATTACCTGCATTAACAAATGTTATACACAAATTACTATGGGCGTTGCAGACTATTCTAAACGACAGTTAAAAACTTTAAGGTTCCCCATTCGAAGAACACTGATCTAAACTGCATCCAAGTGACTACGCATACTTGCTGCAACATGAAAGTCAAACAGCACTACTACACTATGCTGGCTTAGCTACTGCCAGCGGTAATTGTGCTGCAACAAACGTAACCTACAATGAGAATAAGTATATGTAGTCATGTGAACTGTTTATCTCAAGGTACCTGCGCTGATGTCAGTGACTACGTCATCAGATCGTTGTTATGTGTCCACCTTGCTTGTTGGTTCCGTAGCTGTGCAGTGTTAAAGTTTGACCAGTTTTACCACTCAAGCTTCTTCTAAACCAAGTTTAGACTTGTTTCCTCAGAAATCTATGTAGGCCTATGCGAAAGTGATTGATTTACGCAATATGGTCCTGTGAAGCATTAGGTTCATTGCAAATCGATATTGCATCCCCCCCACCAAATTAGCCTGTGTCCGCTACTGGCCACTGCCTGTAGCCACAACCAAAAGGTACAACACTACACTATTCAACAGATGCAGAATTATAAACAGTGATTGCAGCCTTAACTCAATCAGTATTACAATGTCAAGTTTGTGGAAAGTGTGTAGGCTATTCTTTGTCAAGGGTAGTGCAGATGATCACTTGAAATGACCAGTGCATCTACACTTCACTAGCAAAAATCATGTATGGTTTACATGCATGTACCATGTCCACTGGACATACTGCAAGCATAAAAAAGCTAATGAAATTTCCATTTGAATTGATTATAATCAAGAAAACACAAAAGCCAATCTGCATTCACATGTTCTAATCACAATAGCAGCAAGGGCAAATTTCCCTTTTCCTTACAAAATCTATACTTCCATTGTAACATGTTTGAAGCAACATCCTTGAAAACTTTTTTCTGTTGTCTGGTGCTACTAGCCCACTTTTTTCTTAGCTGTCAAGTAGCTTAAGAGGACCCAATGCAAACAAAGCTTATATTGTGGGTTTTTTGGCAGTGGCTAAAGAACTGCCTATGGATCCTCAAATTTGAATCTTATTTGACCACCTCCTGTAACATGACACTTTAGGCTTGATAGAAACATAGTAAATGCAAAAGGTAAACCTAAAAGCTGATCCTAACCTCAACCCTAAAGCTAATCTAACACAAACCCCTGAACCGAACCCCTAAAGTAAAACTTTGGAAAGTTTTGAAAAAAATAAATATAAAGTGGTCCCACAAAACGAAATGTGCAAGCAGTCACTACTACGAAAACATAAGTTGCCAAGGTGAGAGGCAAACCAAAAACCATCAGCACAGCAGACATGAGACACATCTGCTATGCTACCAGGACTACCTCACTTGAGAGACATTCTGCCTGCTTTATTCGAACCACATCATGTGAGGTGGCACTGTAGAAAAAGTTTTGAAATAAGAAGATCCATGGGCGGTTCTGTAGCCACTTCCTAAGTATAGACCAGGGGTGGGAAAACATTTTCTACCGAGGGCCACATTGAAGATTTTATTGCTACCGGGGGCGCATGCTCGTATCACATATATATAATCGCTTTGAAAACTTTAAAAAAGTTCCACATTAGCTAGCACAAAATGAAGGTAATAATAGTCACTTCTGGTTGAGTAAAAATGCAGTTTCGAATTAAACGTGTGGAAAAAAACTTGATAATTCTCATCTAATCGATAAAATTACTTTAACATAGACTCCACAAATGTACTATCTATGTACATGTGGCTGCCCTGCGGGCCGCACACAATGCCCTCGCGGGTCTCATGCGACCCGCAGACTGTAGTTTGCCCACTTCTGGTATAGACTATTGGTCTGAAAGCAATTGTGCAGCAAACTAGTTTCCAGCAAAGCTAACAACCTGCAAAACAGAAAACTTGCTGCAAAACAATTTGCATTTACTTTCACCTAGTAGATTAGACCTACTTGCCTTTACTGACTTAGTTTAGGTGTATCCTAGCAGAGATAAAAGGCAGGAAATGTTTTGCCAGCAGAAATGGTCATATGACAAGAACAAAGCACTTGGATAAGCGTATCGTCCTTGTCACATGATGTAAACCACTACTACTAAAATGGAAGTTGCCAAGGTAAGAGCCGAACCGAATACCATTCACACAGCAAACATAAACACATCTGCTACGCTCCCATGACAAACTCAGCATTTTATTTGAACCGTGTCATACACACTACAGTGGATCTGTAGCTATTACTAAACCTAAACCCTAAACCTAAGCCATGGCAAACCATAAACATAAATCTCAAAATATTTGGAAACTTTTAACAAGCAAAAAGTACTCCCTTGAAAAGTGTCACCTCTAGTAAAATATTTGCAATGATGAGAGCCGAATTGATGACCACTTGCACAGCAGGCATAGACACTTCCCCTTGATTAGGCTCACCATGCCAATAGTGTAATGAATTTAACATTATATCTGGACAAAAATGGATAGGCTTCAAACAGGTTCAAGTGTGTTCGAACATCAAAATATATCCAGCAAAGCTTTCGCTGCTATCAAAATAAAACAATAGCCTTACAATGCAACAATAGTCTTACAATGCAGTTCAAGCACAGTCACACGGCTAATTCAAAAGATAGCAATACAAACCTACTTTGCAACGACACAGAATAAGAACTGCAGAACCACATTGACAACCTTTTCAAACAAATAGCCTACGCATCATTATGGACCCAGAAAGTTGAGACCACAGCTAAAACCACAAGCATATTTGAGGAAACCTCTGGAATAATTCACTCTGAATGAATTACAGTGAATAGAACCAGTGCAAGTTCTCAAGTGGTGAGAAGTTCGCAGCTTTCCAGGGTTGTTGGAAAAAAACACCCAAAAAAAACCACCCAGGTTTTTTTAAAAAAACCAACTTAAAAAACCTAATAAAACCCATGAAAAACCCACTTTTCACTTTTCCTTTAAAAAATCTACTAAGTAAAAAAAAATAAAATAGGCAGGACACTTATGCAGTTATCTGCAATTGTTTTTTTTTCAGTCAAACAAAACACACAATAACGATATTTAAAGGACTTGAAAAAAGAACAAATTGGACAGTTTAAGTAAATTCTAATGGTTATCTTTTTCAGTTCTGCAAATTTGGTATATTTTCACCAATTTTTCTGCCGTCTCTAAATCTAAACATTTTCTGATTTTGGAACATACCAAATCATATATTGAAAATATACACTCTGTAGATGCTTAACTAGCAGGGCATGCACATAACTTGACATGAAACTGCAGAGTTTGTGTGGGAGTGGTTTTTCTCTGTTTGCTGTGTGCATGCTTGCCAAGCCTTACCATTTAGGAGTGAACTGACAAACAACACATTGTGAATCAAAGGTGAGGTAACATTGCTTTACCCTACTTTTGAATGCCATAATAGGTATAAGAAGTTGTTATTGCGTAATTGTGAAAATAGTGATATTGCATGATGGAATAAAAACAATTCAGAATGGGGTTTTTCTGTTTTCTTTGAAAAAAGAACAAAATTTTGTGTTGTTTTAAAAGACCTAACCCACCTGGTTTTTTAGTTTAAAAAACATAAAAAAAACAAAAACATGTGGGTTGATTTTTTTTGAAAAAAAACAGGTTTTTCTCAACTGCAGCTTTCACAAGCCTTCTCAGCAGACAACTGAACAAAGATTCCCGGGCAGCTTCGAAAGACTTCACATTAGTCTAAACTCTATTACAGAACCTTGCTACTCCACAAGAATGGCATCTCACAAGGATACGTCCTAGCACTCCTTCCCCAAAAAGTATGCATACACTAATAATAACCCTTGCAATCATGCAATGCATGATGCATGCTGATCATAATGGAGACTGGCAGGTAGTGGAAAGGGTACTGAGAAAAACATGGTAACCGTAGGTAAATAGTAAATACCTCCAGACATGGAAGCTAAAGCTCAGCACTACAAAAATGGTATCGGCAGTCTTTCAACTTAACAAGAAAGCTAAACGTCAGCTAAAAATCTACTTAGAAACAACAAAACTGTACCCTTTAGGTTTTGCTCCGAGCCTAAGTAAATACAGTACCTTGGAGTAACATTGGACAGGTCGCTCACATATTGCCGACACCTTGAGTCACTTCGCAAACACTTGACATTACATGCTGCACTCTTGGGGTGGCTTGCTGGAGTAACAACGTTGCAAAGAGCTGTCTTAGCCTTGTTCCTGTCGACAACAGAATACTACTGTGCTCCTGTATGGTGCTTAAGTACTCATATCCACCTCGTTGATCCTGCCGTCAACAATGCCTTGTGGATTGTGAGTGGATGCTTACATCCTACACCAGGAGGGAACAAACGCCCTATCATTGCAGGCTTTCAACCTGCTGAGCTTCATCACAAAGCAGTCATTTTGTCTCTAGCATGCCATGCCATAGAGCCTGAACGTCTGCTCCACTCAGCGCTCACTTCTCCATTGAGTGGGAATGCACAGCACCTAAAATCGACACACATTTGTAGCCGCCACACAACAACTCATCAGTTCATCTAACAACAATAAGAAAAGTACAGCACTCTGGGCAGAACACCAATGGAATGCGGAATAGTAGAACAACTCTACGAGACTCTGTACTTTCATCTAACATTGTCATTGGCACCCACCCTCCTGGAATAGCCCTGCCAAGAACAGCATGGGTCCAGCTTAACAAAGCCGGCTTTTAGCCAGTTGGACCGATTGCTTCCAATCAGGCCCCATGCCCAAGCCCAAGGGGGCCTCGTGCTGCGCTTAAAATTTACACTTTCAATCGAAAGTGTTTGTGTAGTGTCGGCGCAGGGCCCACAGTATTTTTTAAGTATGGGGCCTGCTGCCATCGAAAATAAATTGACTGCGCCGTTTTTTAATGCTCTCACTCATCATAATTCGTTCTTTAATCGTAACAATGTTCATTGTTTTTCGGGCAATGTGTATCCTAAGTTATTTCAACAGCAACAGACTGCAAAGAGGATAAGGTTTTGAAGCTGTTTTCTGTTTTAATTACAAGCATTTCGTATTTGGCAGGTCAATTTTTAGTAGTTGCTACAAGATAGGGTTTGATAGATAGTTATTGCTGTTTCAACAGTTACTACTACTTGTCTTCTGAAAGTTAAGCTTAGTTCATAATTGCAAATCCCCTAAACATAACTGTACTTCACTTGTCTTTAGCCGAAGAAGGTGGTTCTAACACTTCTGCTACTTTGCAAATGGCTTAACTGTTAACATTAGTTAAAGAAATTTTCTGTTGAAACCGCTACTTTCTCCGCACCGGAAAAAGTCATTTATAATTAAAACTAAGTTTATTTCAAATGGTATTGTTAGGCAAAAAAAGGCTAAAACAGAAAAAGAAATAAAGAGAAAGGTGCTTTGTACAAGTATTTTAGAACAATTACCACAGAAAATGCACACAAACCTCTAGAAGATCCAAGCCACTATGGGGATGGCAACAACACAAGAAGCCTACCTGATGATGTTATGCCAAATAGCTAAAGCAAAAGTTTATGTATGAAAAGTGGCATAAGTTATTTTGAAACTGTTGAGTCTGACAAAGAAAGAAGCTAGTGCATCTGATGAGGCTTGTGAGGATGAAAATTCAAAATTTGTTGGAACCATTGCATAAAAAAAACAATCCTGCTACATGCCCAGGCATGAAGAGCCGGAATGTTAGGGTCTGTTTTGCCCAAAGAAAACCACAACCAAGACAGAATTTTTCCAAAAATAGAATCTGTTGCTGCTACTGCAAACGCTTTAGCTATGGATGTGCAGTCGCACTTCACTCAATACCTCCTCTTTTGAGAAGGTATTGTGTGTAGTAACTCATGAACTTATTGGGTGTCACAAGGTTGTCCGTTGAAGTCGCTGCTGGATAGGTGAAATTGGGGGTTATGCCCCAGACCTCGCTCTTTCACATCAACGATTTGGATCATTACGACTTGATGCCTTACCAAATATTTTAGCATACATCACTAAGTGGGGCCTTGCAAAAGTGCTTCCACTCAAGCCTCACATTTTGACTTGCAAAGCTAAGGCCAGGCCGGGCCTGTGGCTTAACCAACTCCACACTGGTGTCAGATGTTTCCACTGCTATTTACGCAAATGGGGTACTGTATCTATCTTGATGAATCCTTCTACAACCTGTGAGTGAGTGTGGAATAGAAGAACAAGTTAAAAACTGCCGACCATGTTGTCCTCCAATATTCAATTCATCAAACTCCCCACAGGCTGCCCAGCCTGACAGTCCTAGATGACAAAAAAATTCAACAACTGCTCAACACTACTACCAGCACCGAAATCTAGTAATGTATGGCCAAGCATGGATTGCAATGCTAACAATTCGCTCAAACAACTGAGTCTAAATTTCTAAATCTGATTCTAAACTAGTGTTACTGTTACCACAGACTTCTATGCAAAAACCACTAGATTCTTAAAAAAATTAACTATATTTGAAACAATTCACTAGATTTAAATTTTTTGCATCGAATTCTGCAGTTTTGCTTAAAATGACTCAGTTATTTACTTTATTGCCCAAAAACCTACTTCATTGCCAAAAACCTTTGCATCATTATTTACAAGTTATTAAAATAGATGATGCTGAAGCGTGGAATATCTCATACCAACAATCTTCAGGCTTTTCTCTAAAGCTGGAAACAACACCACTCAAAGAATATTTCAGAGCAATCAATCTTACATTATCGGAAGTGATTACGGATACGCCTGGCCTGACACAATTCATATAAAACTAAAAGGGTCAGTTTGTCATTCAAACGGTGTGGGTCTCGTGGTGCAGTGGTTGTGCATTAAGTCTGCCATGCCATTGCCAATGATTTTCGGTTTGACTCTCAACTTGCCGACTTTACTTTTTTTTCTTCACTTTGTATCAGGCTTACGGGTTGGTGTTAGGTTAGCATTAGCGTAGGATTAGGTTAGGGATAGGTTAGCATTAGCTTAGGGTTAGAGATAGGTTAGGTTAGCATTAGCATAGAGATAGGTTAGCTTAGGGTTAGGTTAGGGATAGGTTAACATTAAGTTAGGGTTAGGTTAGCCTTAGCTTAAGGTTACGTTAAGGTTAGGTTAGGTTTATCTTTAAGTTTACTTCGTTTCTACTAAGCCTACTGCATTCCCTTCGTGCATTACTGTTACGTTGCAGGTGGCTTATATGAATAAGTTTTCAACTTTCAAGATCCACAAGCGTATCTATACTAGCCACTGCCTTAATTATTTCCACTGCAGTTCTCCTGCAAAGAAATGAAAATACCGTCATGGCCAACAATGCAGATGATGAACAGCACGGAAGTGAAAACTATAAGAAACTCAAATAAGAAACACTTGTTCGTTCTGGTTTGATGACGTAACCAGAGTCACTAAAACCGATATTTTGCGTTGAGCAATGAGAACTATAATGGTAGTAAAAATAATTTTATTGCAAAAGGTGATATTTCACTACGGCAAAAGAAATCTATTCTGAAGTTTCATAATTTTTGCGTATCTGAGTTTCAAAACGGTTCGGGGACAAAAAATAGGCTTTAACAGTTGTGAATGTATGCAATTTTTAAACATCGCAAACATCTGGGGGAAGCGCATATTTATTTGCAATAAGAAAAAATTTTTCCTTTGCTTTTTTCCTGTTTATTCTTTTTGCAACGCAACTTTTTTCCACTCCGGTTACGTCATCAAACCTCCGCAACCTAGTTCCGCTATTTACGGAGCTCCACCTTTTACAAGCAACCCAATTCGCATAATCCATTGTTTACCAAAAATCTTTAGAGGGCTGGAAAGTAAAGTTAGAAAAAATGACAACAGATCTTCAAACACATACTTTGCAAAAAATCGTTAGATTGCAGTGAAAAATCACCAGATCACTAGATCTAGTGAAGTATGTACTTTCCACGATGGATGTAAGCAAGGAATCGATCAGCAAATTTGCTGATCGATTCCTTGCTTACATCCATCGTGGAAAGTACATACTTGAATAGAGATATGTGCAAGTTTGAATCACCGCAAAAAGACAAAAGCAGATGGCAGTCGACTGATTCCTCGAAAGCATACATACACACTACTGCTTTTAAGTGTAGATAGTAGATCTAGTGAAATATCACTAGGCGTGGCACCAGTGTAACATGTTCTAAACTGGCCCCGCCAGTTATTCTTTCGGTGTTTCCCCAAAATAGGAACTTCTTACCAGAGTTAGTCAAAACTTGGGATTCAGTTTGTTTTTGCAGATGCGGAGATTAAGAATGTTTTTGTTGGTAGAGGCAGAGCAGCTTGATTTTTTCTTCTTTTTCTCTACAAGGGTCACTTTACTATTGTTTTAAAATTTTTAAATAAAATTTTATAGATTTAACAGGCGTGTTAGGGATCCGATTCGGGTCCCTAGAATTTCCAATCGTTTCCCCAGAATCAGAGAAAATTATCATCGGGTTCCTCAAATCAGAGAAAATCGAGTCCCTAGAATCAGAGAAATCGGGTACCTACAGATCCATACCGGGTACCTAACATTTTCCTTGAAAAAAAACTGGATTTAATCTTACTTGAAAGTTGAAACATGCTCGCTACTGATCTTGACACAGCGTGTGTTCAGTTTTTCTGAGGTCAAAGGTTAGTTTTGGCAATTCATAGGTGTAGCCTACAGAGATGAACGGATTTAGGTTTTTCAAATCCAAATCCAATCTGGTATTTCATTTTAAAATCCATATCCAAATCCGAAAACAGACCATTTTAAAATCCAAATCCTGTTTAAATCCGAAATCTTATTACTTCTATATTAGTCTACATGTAATCCAACTCAATAGGCTGCGTGAAAAAAATTTGCATCATTATTCAAATTAACTTATGCTGTACCTTTGTTTTACAACGCCATAGTAATTGAAACTTCAAAGACTTCAACGTAAATCGCCAACAATTTCAGTAGCAATGCATTGAGATGCTCAGTTAGTCATACGAGTCAGTTTTAACCACCCTAAACTAGAATATCCTGCAAACAATTGTAACCATTATGACCAAAAATCGAATCAAGTTTTTGATGTACACATGCAACACCTCTAAAAACAATTCCATGAAAAAGGCATGCAGTGGATGACATTTGATCTATTCATATTTTCCAAGGCCATGTCTCTTTTTTAGTCCATTTTTGGCGTTATAAAAATTTTATTTAATAACAATCCACATTAGGCCCTCATTACTGCATAGCCTGTCGGCCAAATTGAATTGTATTAAAAGCTTAACAGGCAAAAAGCGCACGCAAAGTTTTGGCACTAGGCTACAGAGATGAGCGGATTGTGAAATTTTTCAGTCCGAGTCCAGTCCTGATCCGATAAAATTGAATCTGATCCAGTCCTGAACCGCCCCTTTAAAATTATGGGTGTTTATTTTGCCTCATGAGGCAAAACCACTACTGGAGCTATTTTGACTTCAACGTGATTGGTTGAAGGCAAAATAGTTCCAGCAGTGCTTCTGCATCATGAGATAAAATAGACACAGACTTTTGGCACTTCCAAAACACAAGGCAGTGTCTATTTTGTTATCAGAGACAAAAGCACTGCTGGAGTTATTTTGCCATTAGGAATAATGCGATTGGTTGGATTGGTCAAATCACAAGGACCATATTCTTGGATTAACATAAGGTCCTTGTAATATGACCTAAAACCCTAACCTACAATCAAGCCCAAAATGTAAATCCAAAACCTAAATCCGAACCTAAACTCAAAATTAAATGTACACTCAAAACCTGAACCTGGAACCTAATCCCTAAACCTAATCCCTAAATGTCTAAGCCAAAACCAGTGGTTTTCAACATTTTTCAAGCAGCGAGACATTTTGAAACTCAGTTTAACCTATCGACCCCCTTCCAAAAATTTCTAGTCGGACATATGAAATGCAATTGCGTTTGCACAATCGAAAGTCACAATGACTCAAAAATAACGTATGATATCACTATGCCTAACAAAAACTCATTTATTAAATTCATACAATGTGAAAGTAATGATACGAAATATACAATGTGAAAGTAATTATAAATATGTTCATCAGAAGCTTCTCGTGACCCTAGAAAAAAGGAAAATGGCCTCCAGGTTGAAAATCACTGCCCTAAACAAAAACCTCAGACTTCTTGAAAAAGTAGCCTACATAAAAGCATTCTCATCAGAGGAGTGATCTCTACAAGTTAAGTCAAAGGAATTTGTGAGAGAACCAGCGAACACTGGCAAAGCAGGCGTAGACACTAACCTAACCAGCTAACTATATTCACGTTGCTACTAGAACTCAACGTTATATGTGGGCAAAGGTGGATACAGTTCGAATTGCACAGTAATCTCAGCAGAGCTCAGAGTTGCCAGATCTACTTTTTGCCAAGGGGCCAAATCTAGTCCAGTAAGCAGCCAAATTCTAAGATAAGTGGCCAAAAAAAGAGCCAACCAATTTTCCTAATTTGTTAGCAGTTACAAAGTCATGAACCAATACTTAGCAATTTATTGAATGGCAATGTTCCTCAATCACAGTTGTAACTCAACAGCAAAACAAGTAAATGATGAAAGATCGGGAGAGAACAACTTAATTTCCATGTATAGCCATAAACTGAGATAAATTTACAATCATCGCTAAGTGCTAAAGCGATCAACAACAGTCTGAACAAAACCAACAAACACGTGTACCACCTAAATAACAGTAAGTTAGGTAATGCAACAGTTCTCACTACTAGTGTACCTCTGCAACTGCAACAAGTAACAGGTACTCTTATGAACTTACTAAATTTTCATATCAAAACTCATAGTTTCTAAGGATCGTAACAATGTTTGGCTATCGAAAACCTTCAAAATATAGGAATTTGGTGAAAATCTGCATTCAATTAGTCAAAAAAGTGAAAAAATTTGGTTTCTCAAACAGGACTCAGGGTGGTCAGATCTAATCCTTGCAAGGGGCCAAGTCTTTCCTGGAAAAGGGTCAAAAAAGAGCCAAAGGGCCAAACAAAAATTTTGGGGCCAGCAAGTGTTATTTGGGACCAAATTTCCAAATATTGGCCTCCAAAAGATCTAACCTGTCAACCCTGGCATAGCCTTTGCCATTGATGGCAAAATATACACTACCATTTAGCAAATTTGTAAAATCGGGTCACAACTAAAATTTTTGGTATGTTCAGGATAATCATATCGAAACAACAAAAATTTTCTCAATCCGATCCAGTCCTGATCCGCCAATTTTCAAAAAAATTGCAGTCCGATCCAGTCCTGTGCGACAAAAATTGGCTTCAGTCCTGATCCAGTCCGATCCTGTCCTGATCCGTGCTCATCTCTGCTAGGCTGCACAAATAAATAATGATCTGATGAGATGTGCTAAATGTAACTTAGTGGTAGGTATCAGTGATGTAGTCGAGACCGTAACCTCCGAGACCGAGACTTGGCTCAAATTTCGAGACGAGACCTAGACTTTTTCATAAAAACCGAGACCGAGACCTGGAAGTTCGAGACCGACACCGAGACTCGAGACCTCACATATCTCTGATGGTAATTAAAGCTAACTCCTTGAATAATGCAGCAACAAAATATCTGGCACATTGCCAAATATCAAGATAATAAAAATCATCCGAAATTTGTGGAAGCGGTCAAATACTGCAAACGTTTATTTTCACTTTCCTCTTAGGAATTTACAACCTCAAACTTGTGGCGTTATTTACAAATTCCATGAAGAAATGCATGCACATTGAAAATGTTGGCAGCGTTTAGAACAGTGGTTTTCAACCTGGGGGTCGTTTGCCTTTTTTCTAGGGGTCGTGAGAGCTTCTAAAAAAAATATTCATATTTACTTCTCTATTTTATATTTCTTATGGAACTAGTTTTTGTCGTAGCCAAAAAGAATAGGATCACAAGGCAAAAATGATAGGCTACTTTTTCATTCAAAACTGTTTTAAGTGTGATTATGACCACCACAATAAAGAATACTGTTGCGTTTGGCAACGCACGAAAAACTTTGTGACGTTAAGAATGTGATGTGTTTGTAAATTAGATGTCTGATTGCGGGAGATAAGGGAGTTTTTATTTTGGTATTCAATAAGTTGTGCTGTGGAGTGATTTGTGTACGGCACGGGTCTCTCTCACTGATGCTGCCATGAGCCTTGGTTCCACACAGTGATATCGTACGTTATTTTATAGTCATTGTGATTTTTTATTGTGCAAACACAACTGAATTTCATATGTTTGACTGGAATTTTCGGAAGGAGATCGTTAGGTTGCAAAATGAGTCGTTTGTTTTTGGGTTGCAAAGTGGGCCGCCGCATGAAAAAGGTTGATAACCACTGGTTTAGAGGTTCTACGCATTTTCACTCGAAAAATGTTGGTGAGCCAATTGAATATTCGAGGTGTTTGCCGTTGCCATGCTTCAATAAATTTGTTTTGACGCAGAAAAATTTTAATTGTTTTGTTCGTCACAAAATAATATCAACCCTTCTGTGTAAGGACAGGAGGCGATGCCCTGGTGAAGGTCCCATGTTCTGGTATCCTACCTAGTATTGAAGTAGGCCTATGTTATTTGAGAAAGTGGAGAAGAGGCGAATCATTACCTTTTATTTTAAAACAAGCACAGTCGTTGTAGGCGAGTGTATACAGCCCCAGCAGCACTGGCCAAAACAGCAAAGTAAAATGGTAACTCCACAGGAAAGGCTGCTTACCATCATTCAATTTTTTGCCAAGGTGTTTCGTTGTTTACATCATTTGCCAATGAAATAACAAACTTTTGCAGTTTTTTACTATCTACCACTTACCTGTTTCACTACATTATTTTTATTTCAACAGTGGGAATCTGCACTGACACTCAAATTTTTCGCCACATATTTTGTGTATTTTGGCTAACAAAGCTTTGCCATTTTTGTAAAGTTATCTACACCTTTCCAAATTACTTTTATCCTCACACGACAAGTAATTGAGTAAGAATTCTCCACAGATTTCGAATTATAAGGTGATGAATTTAGAGATTAAAAAAACGAAAGCACTACTTTGAATTTCAAAACGCAAAATTGTAACTAATTTTTCATCCATCCAAACTTGCTCACTCTGTCGAAAACAAGTTTTAAAAATGTTGCTCGTGATTCTGCTGTTGACGCAAAGAAAAAATATTTAGGCCTATTAGAGCA
>Ga0210059_1001151_pt1 | contig 38730 bp, 17 predicted proteins | sample Ectturendosymbi2_FD_188042 | JGI IMG/M metagenome (GOLD analysis project Ga0210059, IMG submission 188042) | Ecteinascidia turbinata endosymbiont from Florida, USA - Sample 2 (SPAdes) (version 2) | ecosystem: Host-associated > Tunicates > Ascidians > Unclassified | place: Key West, Florida... | reverse complement strand
GACGCAGAATTATTAACAAACATGTGAAAAAACGCCCTTCATTTCATAACATGTAGGTGGCCAGTGTCTGGAAAAAGACAACGAAGGCAAAACAAAACACAAATATCCAGCGAATTTTTACGAGGTAGCAGTGTTGACCATTCTCATTGCCAGACACGGCACGAGTATAAATCAATTCTCCAATCAAAATAATCGAAAGACCTTGAGCTGCATGATAACCAACTCCTACAACAATACCGTTTCTGTCCCGATCAATTTATCTTAATGCACGAGGCTGGACAGACCGCAAGTACCGTTTTTCAAGTCTTCGGTATGGCCCGGCGGGGAATCGAAACTAGCTTTTGTTGGCACGTGCTCAACCAACTGAGCAAATGAGCGGCATACCCAGGTTAACTGTTGATGCGAAAATGGCGCTAGGTCATTCGCAGCCTGCCGCACGAACTGTACAAGCAGCTGTTTTGTGAATTTTGTCCCAGCAGCACAAGTTTAATTGCCATTTCTCGTTTGTGATTAAGCAGTGATGTAATAGCGCCCTATAGTGTCAATCATGTGCATGCTTTTGTTCATTCGCAACAGACGTGACTGCGACGACTTCAACAAAACATATCTACCTAAACAAAGCCTGAGAGGATACTCAATACAGATGAGGCAGTTCTGAAAGGATCTACGCTCATCTGGTGACGTTTTGGTGATTCGCACTTTCTTCATAAAGTTATGACGGCATTTTTCTGGTGCCAAGAAGTCGTATCAACAGCTACAGTAAACATAAGCTGATGAAGTTGATGCTGCATGTGAAATGACGAGAGTAGTGGAAAGAACCTAGCCCCCATAATCCAAACTTTTTAACAGGAAATCGATTTCACATAACACTACGCATCTTCAGCCCTAGGTGGAAGTAATGATCAAACTCGCATCGTCACAAATTAATTAGAACCGAACTTGCCGGACAACCTGATGGCCTTTGGAACTGCGTGAAACCGTTCAACTTCAAAGTCTTGATCGTGAATGTGAGCGAAGATTGCTGCGTAGAAATTCAATCTGTTGTTGCCATGCATCTTCCTGAGCCCGGCAGTGCGGAATTACTTGACCTCCCCATTCAACTAACAAAGAGCCAACTGTGGTAATCTTATTCAATGGGCTGTAAGGTGGTTCAATCAAATGCCCAGCACCAGGATACCGCAAAACGGCCCAGTTGTGGTGGCCAGAAAGATGCAAAAGACGCTCGAAGCGATTGGCGTAATGCTCCGATGTGGTATTCGCGTCATCTAAGCCTACCACATGCATAAAGCCGACATCGTGTTGGTTGTAGAAATCCAGCTGGCGATCGGACGCTGAAGGCTCATTAATTAGATAGGAGTTCTCAAATACGGCACAGTTCACACGCCCCTTCCACGTGTATACGTCAGTCTGGTCACTGACCCACAAATCATCGCAGGTTTTCATTTCATCGCTAAGAATCGGGAACTCGTGACCACGATACCACAGGTCGTGCGCCGTTAAATGCGTGGGACCGTTCATGCTCACGACGCATTTAACTCCTGGAATAAACTTTGCCATTGCCATGCCTATCGCGCAACTCATGGAAAGTACTATCAATCCCACACCGAGTTGAGCGTCGACATTCTTGTGGGCAAGAAGCAAGTCGACCGCTTTTTCAAAATACTCTATCTTCAATACGCTCGCCGTCGAGAATGATGTGAAAAGCTTGGGCAGGCCTGGCGCGCCGAAGAATGCAAGAGCGAGTGCAGCGAAACCGTGGGAGGCCAGCAACGCGGCTTTGTACTCCATGGTACCAGGATGGCTCCCAAACATTGTGATGACCGCTGAAAAAACAAAAACGTTTATTGCATTTCGCTTCCTGACTGCATCACGTGGCGAAAGTAACGACAGAGAAACTCTGGCAGCTCCACTATTTGTTGTTACGTCTCGTACACCAGAAATTAAGGGCAGTTGCCGAATGTGGCAAGGTGATGTACATCAGCATCTTGAACAGTGTGCAAGAAAAATTCCTACAGTTAAAACCTGGTTAACAGCAAAGATGTTAAAAGCAAAATGTCGATTTTCAATGATATCAAGAACCTTTCGGATAAAATTGAAGCGAGTGCAGTTTGAACGATGCCTTCGCTCTGACGCCAAGACTCGTGCATTGGTCTGTCACCAAATGCATGAAATAATTTCATGTATAGACAATAAAAGCTGCTGATCTAAATAACTGGAGTTGTGATACGCCTGCAGAGGCGAAGAGATAACGTCTATGAAAAGCAAAAGAATAACAAAATAAGAACATCAGAGGTGATTAGTGGACACACAAGCAGGGTGAGACGTCACGATATGCAAAAAAACGTTGCGCATAACGGCAGAATTGTTTGGTCAATTGATAATGCAGCATTATCGTTTGCGTTAGCAGCAAAAAGAATTTGAAAAACATCGAGGAGAGATACTAAAATCATTGACGAGAGATACCTGAAAAACAGAGCGAGCCAACGAGTGCTTAAAAACCTTTGGGAAATCTTAGCAGTTGTCATTTCACACAAAAAGCTATTCCTTCCCAGAGGAAGCCACATTCAAAACTTAAAAATCAAATAATAAAACAACGTATGCGGACAAATCGAGCGGCGCATTCTACTATTTGAACCTGGAAAAGGCCCCTGGCCAGGGGGAACAAACAGCGTGCCGAGGATTCCATCCTTCTCCAACGTTAATGGAATTCTTCGAGTTCCAGGGGCCATGTACCAGCGATTAATGGTAGTTGATGCAACCCTTCGCTGCTTAAGTTCCTTAGATTCCTTTAAAGCTTCAATTTCATCAGCTGATTCGACGACGGATGAATATACTTCCAAAGTATAGAGCAAGGGTGTGGTGACGCGCAGCTTGGCAAATCGTGCGTGCGGCGACTGCGAAAAACACGCCTGCTTCAAACGGCCCCGAGCAAAATCACCGAAAACGTGGTTGAAACACTTCGATATGAACAACCGCGGCACTGTTCCACACAATAAGACCTGGGCAACAGTTTACCACATACGATCTGTCTGGAACGTACTTTGCTGCGACTGGAGCATTTCATCGACCAGAAAATACCCATCGGTTCGATCCCAGTGTAGCTGCCTGAAAGCGCTGGCTGGATGTTCAGATCGATTCGACCTTTCGACAAGAAAACTGGTCGTTAGTTTTGGGAATGGTATACACAGATCGAGGTCACAGTCGCTTCACATATTGAGAAAACAGCCTAATCTTGTATTGTATTGTATTTTTATATGAGCACGAAAAAAACGTTTTGAACCAAACGGCGCACTTTCCAACAAATCATTAATTTAGTGGAAGCGAGCTGCACATCTTAACTTGGCAGGCAACAGTACCTGCACCCGGTTTTCGATACCGTTTTGTCAGACAATGTTCCTTGGTAACACTTGGCTTTCTAGAGGTACAACACGTGTTTGGATATTACAATATATATTGCAATATTATTTTGCAAATGCTGCGCTTAGAATTTAACTACTTTTACTATGGTTTTAGAATTAATACCATGCAGAATAGCCCGGAAATCAATGCGGTAGGGTATAACAGTATAACAGCGCAAATTCGCCACTTTGAGCTTTTCTCTACCAACATTTATGATTTTTTGTTGAAATCACGTTCGCAAACTGGCCTACGGCAAAAGTTAAATAACATTTGTCAAATGGCATGAACTAAAATCTTCGGAAAGTTCTGTAAAGAGAGCCACTGTCTCATAAACAAACAGTTAGCTTTAGTCAAAAAATTTTGCGCGTTTTTCAGTTACTTTTGGTGACTTCCCAGCTTCGCCGCTTTGGATTGAGCATGAGGGATTGAAACTTTTTAGCGGAGAGTGGCTGTTTGCAAAAATCGAAATAATTCTGCAGAACGTAGCAGCGCGCTATTCAGCGAACTTGACGCATGCCACAACCAACGGTATCTGAACATCGACAAATATTAGAATTTCATTCCGCCTTTTCAGGTGGGTGCCCAAAATATGAAACAGTTCAAATATCAGCAGCAAGATTATCGCCATACAGTTATTTACCTACGCCGTCCGAATCATAGCACACCAAACTTTCAAATAAGTTCCCAGAGTCAATAGTTGTGTATGAGTAAAGGGTGTAAGGTTTGTTTTTCTGCAAACCTGCAAAACATTTTGTAGTAGGAGTGCAATCAATTCGTAGTACTTGTGGCATGACAGTGGAATGCTACCTTTCTTCATGAAAAACTGCACATAAAACGAAATTGAAAACGCAAAGGTTTCACACAAACAATACCGACGAAAAAGACCTGCAATGTGTTTAACTATCTCCGCACGAAACTTGTGCACACTTTGAACTTTCGTGACGCAAAGGTTTAAAAAAAATAACTTTGCTAATTGTGATAGAAACATCGCTTAAAAATAGTACATATCATGTTTCAATTAATCAGCAGTTATCTGAGATGGGGTAAAAAGGTTTGGTATCTAGTTCACATCACACACTTATGAGCACAAGACAGCAAAAACGCTGCGTGTCAATTTCTCGTAACACTAACCTGTGATGCAGATTGAAATTTTTTCATCGACCATGCTGTCAATTTTGCTGACGCAAATTTTCGGTGTAGTTCCCATAAAAACACCCATGGTCAACAGCATTAACCTAAAGTCTTACAATATCATGACTTAACACACAAATCATCTACGAACAACCAATTTAACATTAGCTGTGGGCCACTATGATGAAAGCCTCAGTAACCAACAGGTTGGTTCATTTTTGCATTCGCTTAATGCAACCAGCCCGTGCTAACACATAAGGCATTTTAACTGTCGATCAATACTGCTTCCATTACAAGCAAAACAAATGAACGGTTTCTTCACTGTTTGTTGAGTTTCGAATAAAATCTTTACAGTGCATGGTCAACCCGCACGTCGTAACATTTTTCATCATAATACGTTCGAATTAAAAGTAAAAAAAATCTAACTTTGCAAACAGTAGGGATAACAAAAATTTTGTTCAATTCAGTACACGCAAGAACCTCATGGCGTCAAAAAACGGGTTGTTTTTCGAAGTTGAGTATGACAAGCCAATATCGAGCTTCTGCGTAACAATGAGTTAAATTTTGACAACATCCACATACGCTTAAATGTCCAAAACACAAAATGCATTTACTAGAGCGCTGAACCTCATGCAGAATATTGAATTCAAAAGCTTTTTGAAACTTGTGCTTGTTGTGCGACCTGTCCAAAGCCTCCACATATCTTTACGCACGATAGGCTGAAAATCCATCATCGACGGATGCAGCTCAATCACCATCATAGACAGCCTCTAGATTTTAGCAACGATCATAATAACTTTACGATTATTAACCCAGGCATAACGGAACTTCCAAGCTGAACTCTAGCCAGCTCAGATATCTCACTGTTTACTTCAATGAACTGTATCTTTGTAGCATATCAACTCAATTCAGTCGCACTTTGTTTTAAAGAAACTTGCTAGTTCACCAATTCTCCGAAAATAATTGGAAACTGCACAACTGTCTTTTGTTGGGCGTAACACAAGGCGAGCTGCAGTTACCACAGACGCCAAAAAAGCATTAACATCGAAGAGTATTTTTGTAAGAGACTGTGAAAGAACATTTTTCCCGTTTTCAAGCACAGTGACCAGAACACCCTGAACGTGCAATACACCGCAAAAATAACGCAGCAAACGCAGCTTAGAGCCTCAATAAACAACACTAAACACTACATGCATAGTGCGCCTGTGCAACAGTTTGTATTCGCTACGAAGAGCAATACCTTGGTGAAAGGGTGTTTCTTGCAGGATTTCATGTCTGAGCCCCAAGCTCAGTTCAGCCTTAGACAATAGACAGCATGGGTAAGGCAAAGTGTTCTCCTAGCAAAAGGCGTTGCATAAAAGCATGACGAAGAGTCAAAAAGCAAAAACAAGCAAGAGGCAATTTGCATGTGCACCGAAAGCACTTCAAGAACATGTAAACCGTGGTAAAAATAAACGTGGTATGCGAATGCAACTGGCGGCGTCGAGAGATCGATTGTGAAATACGTCACAAAATATCTGCAACTGGCTGCATACAGAGAACTTGATGAATTAACCACTGCGCATCACCTTGCAATTTCAGAAGAACTATAGGCAAAGCCCGTTATGTAAACCATGGTCCAAACAAAATTTCGTTAAAGAACCTCCACGACATCGCCAATAGTCCCAAATGTTCGTCAAGTTAAATTCAGGAAATGAAAATGAGTTATTTACTGTATGTGCTTAGTGATTTCACACGCTCAAGTAAAGGTTAGGACGCAGGAAGTCGATTCCCCACAGCCCTGCATGTTTACGGGTTTTAGTAGGCTCAACAAGTCCATCACTCCAGTTGACTAAAACAACTTCAGATCCATCAGTTTTACTCAAAGGAACTGAAGGTTTCTTCCGTTCCACTCAAAAGGAAGATTTTGTTCCGCTCAAAGGAACGGGACTAGTTTATACGACCAGATGAATGCGAGGTTCGCAACAATCGACATGATGTTGTTGGGCAGTGAGCCAGCCGTATTCGCTAACTTAACATGACGTTAGTTACACAATTATGGTTCTAAATTGTCTGAAAAAGACGGTTAATGTCATGCAACTATGTAAATACGAAAAACTGGCTCATTTCCTACCCAGGTTTGTCATTTTGCCTCGTCCATGCTTCGTATGCTCATATGATCTTCCAGGGATTACAAACTTTGGAGCGACACTTGCACCCTTGATAAAGAAAGGGACACCGCACATTCACACATGACATGACACATGACTCGCTCCGTTTACGATGGTCCCACTTTTCAATATTACGTTTTTCGCCATTGCCAGCGTTACCCACTTACCGAAACCGACAACTGAAAAAATCAGTTTGTTAAGACAGACTGGCCAGCTGTTTTTGTACCTTGCGGTAATCCCGGATCACCTCAAGAAAGCACGTGCGCGGGTGGAACTACGTCACAAGCTAATGACAAGGTTTGGAACACAACAATGCAAGGGTTACTTCCAAAAATAGCTACGTGGAACAGCTCCATATATCCTAGTGAAGTGTTTTCTCCGATACAGTAAAATCAATCGGAGATTCTATAACGAGGTAAAAAAGATAATAGATCCGCCAGCTAAAAAAAACATACGCAAAACATCATAGCACAGAGTTCTTCGAAAAAATCCCCTCTTTCATTCGAACGCTATTCGCTTGCCGCAACATCTAACGGCACAATTACAGAAGTTCTCTAGCATATACGCAACACGAAGTTCTAAAACCAAGTCAGAAGCTTTTAAACAACCAACGTGTGTCGTACACATCATGTTCGCATACGATGCGAATGTTGCCAAGCTGCAGCCAAGACTAAAACGTCGCAAGCTATCCTGTAATGAAACATGAGCACGATCAAGCTAACCAACATGCAACAGAAAAACTTTAACTTCCGCAATTTTTGAACAATCGCACGCACATAACACCCATCCACAAAATTTATACCTTAGGTTTGCCAAACGTTATAAGTTTACAATCAACAAAATACGACAGTTTACTAAAAACATTTTGTCCCGAAAGTAACTGTCGCATCTTGATCAGCGAGAATGAAAAAACGCCGAGGATTTCACCCTTTTTGGCGTTTGAAGTAATTAAGCTCCTTGAATTGGTTAAATCTCTCAAATTTTTTTCGAAGTTTCGAAGACGGCGGCGTACACATTCTTCGAAACAACCACCTACGGTTCAGAGATTTGAAAAAATCTAGCAGATTTTTTTTAAAATAAGGTATACGTTGCGGTTGAAAGCAGTGAAGACATAACAAAAAATTATGGATTTGAAGCAGCTTTCAAAAGTCGGTGAAGATGCAAGAGCGTTATTGCCAATTTTGCATGAGCATCGGAAGTGAAACGATTTACTTGATACGATTATTCTGGACTTTTCAAAAAAAACAGCCACCTACCAACCTGGGACCACGCACAAAATCGATAATATTTAACGCAGCTTATTGGCTGCGCAATCAATCTCATGATTACTTTGTACGCCAACATAACATGTTTCCAATGCGTTTCATTTTGAATTGAATTGGATTTTATCAGATTTTCAAGATATTTCGGTCACACGGGCACTTAGCGTTGAGACGATTTAACAAAATAACCCGGCGATATCTAAAACACCAAATTGTTTACCAGGGCGAAGCACAGGAATGATACCGCAAATCAAGATAAAATACGGCATTTAAAGCATTTGAGAAATTCTCTTTGCAAGAAATACCGTAACCAGTCATGGCTTCGAAGGTGAACAGAAGGCACGACCAGAACGCAAAGTCAATTTCGTTTGCCCATGCACCTTCCTAAGCTTTGCGCAACCACGTGTCCACCCAGACCCAGCCAACCAGAAAACCTTTGTGCGAGGCGTGTTTGATCAGCAGGCTGTGAAGCTGTTCGATCATATGACCTGCACCTAGCTATCTTAAAATCAACCAGACACTGACGACGTAAGAGACGTTCACAACGATTGGCGTAAAGCTCTGGTGAAACGTTCATGTTCATTAAAACCAGCTGCATACAAAAATCCGACATGGTGTTCGTAATAAAACTGTAAATCCGCATCGTGTTATTAAAGCGACTGCATTTCAGACGACTATTCGAAGACGGGAAAGGAGCAGCGCCCTCTTCAGGCGACATATTCGGAGACAGCGTCGCCAGGTCTGCATGCGTTCACAAGAGGGCATATGGGAGTAGGTTAACCGGAAAATCAAGAGCACGATGCGGCAAATTGGGAGTTGGAACTTGAGTTAAGCCGAGTTAACAACCAAAATCACTCTTCCACACATAATGCTTTTATGACTCACTCATAAAACCAATGTCAAGTGTTACGAACGCAAGTTAGCCAACCGCTTCCTATATCACACAACTTTGGGATTCGGACAAAATATATGGATCTTTAAGCCACATTGCGTATTGCACGGTAGCCACGCAACAAATTTCACGTATTTCATCCGTACACAACTCTTTCTAATTAAAACTCATCCTTCCACAGCGCATTAACCCTACATTATTGCGTTATTTTTTAAAGCAATGTGACACAGCACTGCAGTGGGAATGGTTCACAAACATCAGGTATGAAGGGAGCGCCATGCACTCTGTTTTATTCGACGGTGAGTAGAATTCTTTTGGTCCCTCGGTCTCTGTACAAGCGATTAATGTGGTTGAAGCAACTCTACGATGGTTAAGCTCGTTAGATTTCTTCAACTTTTATTTTCTTGTGCGTTTCGTAGGCAGCGCCATAAATGTCTCAAGTGATAACCAAATGGGTAGTAACATGCGTTTTCAAAAATTTTGTGAAAAAAGTCTGTCCCGAAAAATAAAAGCAAATTCTTTAATGGCGCTAGTACCGAGCTGTAGGCTTTTCTTCAACAGATTTGCTCCGCAAGGAAATTTATATCAATCGCCCAACCTGGTGAAACTCACATCAACTTTGGTTCAGGTTCAACACAAAAAAACAAGCTTTGAAGAATACTTTCATTTGGAAAATAAGAACATTAATTTTTATTGTTCACAGTCTATTCCATGGGTGTCGGAAGGAGTTTTTCCAGGGGGGTCAAAAGTGGTGAAATTTGTTTTTTCCCACCCAAAACATAAGAAAACAACCTTTTTTGCTGAAAATTTCAAAATCCAGGGGGGCCAAGGCCCGTTGCTGTCCCCCTTCCGACACCCACGGTCTCTTCTATCAATTCTGTTCCCGAGGCACTTGATTATCTCCAATACATTCGAACAAAACGCTAATCTGCGAAGTCTTATTTTTCCACATACAGTATGTAATAAGTAACGATGTCAACGTTTTTCTCTATTTTGCTCATACACAAGGAAAAGAAGAGTATAGTGTTGCGCCCGGAAAGGCCGAGGGGCAAGTGCGCAAAGCTTCACACTGTGGCAGCAAGCAACAATAGAGATCACCCAACGAGATCACTGTATTATTGCTTGTTTGCACCACATACAGCATACAGGTGTTATTCTTCGCGCACATCACGTTCGTGGTGAATCGCACATTCAATGCAACGCCAACCGAGAGGTTGCAACAATAGAAATAAGACGCAAAGCAATCACTTAGGTGGTCACTAAAGCTGCAGCATTTTTATGACCCTACAAAAAATTAAGAAAATTACTTGGTATTACAGACAATATGACTTTGCACGATTTAATTTCACGACTTTCTGTTTTTGATACATTGGTAGCACTATTTAAATAAACACGGATTTCACCAAAACACTACTTTTGTTGAAGTAGATTTTTATGTGTAAGATATTCTGGAGTGCAAAAATTCATATATTTAACTGCCGATTTTTATCAGCTAATGGTTGCGTGTCCACTTTAAACCCCAAATTGTAGATTTCACAGCATTTTTTTCTGACAATCAAAATAACTGTTTTCGAAATGTCCAACCTGATTCCATCTCTGATTTACTCGTTAAAAGTTGAAGACTTTGTCGTTTCTGTGTTCCCGTATAAACGTAATTTGTATGTGACAAATCAACAAAACAATTTGCATGCAACCAACTCATAACAAGGAAAAATTATTTGAAGAAGTAGTAACTTCCTATAGTGTCAAAGGTACAAAGCAAATGCATAAATGAAATCGTTGCGCTGCGTGATCAAGCCCATGATCATTCGCTCTTTCTTCGATCTGAGTCAGACAGCGGCATATATACTGCAAAAGATCATCGTTTACAGTTCGACATGCAACTGACGAAAGTTTTGACAAAAACTTGCAGGAACCAAGCAACACTTCACCGACATGGCTAACCAAAAATAGGCACCTATCTGTTTTGCAATAAACGCATTCGAAATCGGAAATAAGTCCAACGGAAGAATTCCACATATTTTAATCCACTATTGCGCCAAATCCTATGCAGATGCACTCGTTCATCAAAGTACCTTGTTCTATTTCGTCTCTTTTGTCGACTAAAATATTCCCAGATCGGCTCAACACCGGCGTAGTTACCGGAGAGGGTTGGATAAATGTTCAAATCGATTATATCAAGCTTGAAAGATGAAAAAACTGCATACACGACACGACAGTCATATGCCATGAGGTTGCAATGTATCTACGCAAGGTACGACATACAAGATGTAAAAGCGCAAAATTATTTATACCTCGATAATCTCATATACGCTTTACCGCAAAACAAACGAATGCAAGTTCGTCGCGATTGACAACTTTCACCAGTGTGTGCAAACACATCACACTTGTTTCTCAAATCACTTATTTTGTACAAATTCAACTAATGGCAACATTAATTAGAACGTTAAAGACTGAAGAAGTTGTTACAAAAATATAAACTTACTATGAGTTGCTGTAATTCTTGCAGACGCCTGGAAAACTGTGGCTAATCACTAAAACGTGCATTGTAAGTGATGGCCTAGTCTGGCATGACAATAGAAGTGATTTGAGCAGAAAATCGACTTTTCTTAGGTGCAAAACGATCGAAATTTGGGGGCTTGAAAATACAGATGATTATTCCTCTGGCAACTGAATTTTGTGAATAGTAAAATTACCTAGCGAGTGAACATTCCATGTAAATTGCCAACATTCAAGCATGTAGAGTTTCACCAGGTTCACAAAACTTGTTCAAAAGAATATTTCCAATAATATTTAATTTTACATTCAACAGAATTCGGAACGGAAGTCAATATGATAAATTAAGTGACATAAATTTCTAGGGGAAAATGTTGCGTTACATACAGCAAAATTTCAGCATGAGATATGTTCCCAACCAAACTTGCAAACGTCTTTGTAAAAAATACGTCGGTTGTACGAATATTAAGCTAAAAGCCTTCTTCCCAAAGCTCAGTTCTAGTAGTGACTAGCCTTATCTTGTGCATATTGGCGGTTAGAAAGATTTTTTAGTTTCTTATCGCACAGTAAATCAAGCACAGAAAAATCTAGAGGTGAAGGAATGCTTCATTTCCAGGTCAAGCATCTTAGACATCGAATTTGAAGTCATAACATGCCAAGAAATAATATTGTGTATTTACTCGCTAAGCTCTTTCGTGCCAGTTGAAATTACTTTGAATAAAACTACAAATACAAACATCAACAAAGAAAACAGGGGCGCAACCAGCTCTTCATTTCGGGGGGGGCAATTTTTATGAAATTTCATTCGATGACGTCGTCGTGCTTATTCAGCCATGGTACAACTTTTTCGCAAACGGTCGCATATAATAATAAAGTCTTTTGCCCGCAGACATGAAGTCCATAGTATACAGACACACACATTCTGCACAACGCTGGTTAATAAAAACAGAGCGTTTTACAAGAGCGTTGGAGGCTGAATCACCAGTGTCAAGCGAAATTTCTGACTTCACGCCATATACGCATCCACAGAGCAACATTCTACATATAAAATGCGCAAAAAAAACTGATGATTAGGGCTTAGGGTTTGGTGTTTAGGTAAGTGTGTCGGGTTAGGATTCATGTTACAGTTACAAAAAGAAAAATAATTAAAGTCAAGGATTAAGTGCAGTATTTTTCACTGGTTTTACTTATTCCCGTACTGTAGCTTGTTGTGGGTATCTGACATCTAACCAAAAAGTTTTAATTTACACAACACACATTAAAAAGTAATCGCCAAACTTTATTCCGTTACTCTGTGAAGCAAAATAACTGACAAAAATAATAGGTCAGAAATTTCGCTTGACACCGGGCTACAGAAACTTACTTAACAGAACGTTTTGTAACGGCGTTGGAGGCCGAGCCTCAGGTTTACAGACGCATTCTTAACACTATTTGTTCACTTTGTACAACACTACTGCAGAGCGGGACGCTAATTCCTAAACTGGTCAAGACCAGGTAAAGTACGAATGCATTGTGACATGCACACCCTCAAACCAACAAACACTGCAATGTTCGAGCACTCAGTCACAAAGTAAAATGCGGTTGTAGTGTTCAAAGAATAAGGACGAATATAAAAAATCTGACTGCGTCAAAGCAGGCAACCATACGTTATTAGACCTAAACAAGTAGCCTACCTATTTTTGCGTACTAATGCCTCAAATGTTGGAATGTTACATTGAACCTGATGAGTCATGACTACTAAAACTCGGTGTCCAGGGCAGGTTGTATAGAGCTCTGCATCCAAAATTATAGGCCACACGCAATGTTTGATTGCATGACTTTCTGAAATTTCACCATATTTGTGATGCATACATGGGCGTACAAAAGAAACGAAAAAGTACATTTTTACTGCATTTGAACATTGGCAAAAAGAGGCTCGCAGCTTGTTTGCTGCACAATATTTTTATCGCAGTCATCTCTGAATGTCTTTGTCATCTGAGAGCTCAGTTTTCAGTACTGAGTACAGCTCCCACATATTTGTATTGCTTAACAGATTTTAGATTTTTACCACCCATTTGTCAGTAATGGGGTGATTGTGCTTTTTGCACTCTTAGCCTTAAACGTCATACCAACAGTTTTGCTGCAGTTGAAAATATTTCCATGCGATTCTGCATAATCCTGACACACAGATAACAGTTCTCTTCGCAACATTTCCGAAAATGAGAATTTTCAGTTTTAATCAAGATGCAGACCGAACGATCAGGACAAAGTAAAAATTAGTATCCTCATACAAACACGTGGTTCAGTACTCAACTAGTGTAGTCATGGCTTTAGTGTGACAGATGTATAGGCTGCTACAGCAGTAAACCTGCCTAATTTTCGTCTTGTTTAGCAAATTCGTTCTAGCTCTACTCTTCTAGCATGTGTTTGAACTTCTATCACAAATGAAGATCCCAAACTTGAGGGATAGCCTATGTCAAGGGTGAGGGGATCTTTGAATGTTACCATTTTGGGCAAAAAAAACACATCAGGTGTCTTGTGTAATTGGCGCACAACGGTTCAAGTGTGTTTGGGGCAAAACGGCTTTTTCTGGCGTCCATGAGTTGTGTGAAAGTTTTTAGAAGCACCTTGAAGGCTATGAGCTTTCAGAGCTTCCACTGGTTGCAAAAGTAAGGGTCTTGTAGAGCATCAGTTGGAGCTAAAGTGGTCTAGTAGGTAAGTGCGTTCAACACTTGACTAGCACTAACATGACACTTTAAACCTTTTTCCCAATCCGTAGCACAAGGATCAACCCAGAAAGACACTAAAACGTGAAACAGTCCTCACGCTAAATTAGCTAAAAACTATCACGTTTCGAACCGAAAATGCAGCTAAACAACATTTTTTAAAGAAATGTACTACGTCCGCTTTGCCTCTAACAAAAATAATCGAAAGGTCGTAGAAGAACAAGAGGTTTGACGTGGCACTAACTGTTATGTGAAGATTTCTCTAATCAATTTGAAAGTTTCAGCAATTTGCACGGTTCAACAGTACCCAAATGTTATAAAGTTTCATGAGGTCAAATTGAGGCCTGTCTAATAAAAAATAGTACATGAACAAATAGATAAAAAAATGCCTACAACATTTTAAACTATCTCCCAAGTTTTGACACTTCCTGCATATTTGTGGTTGACTACCAATCATGTACGAAATTTTCGATCAGATAACGTTGTCTCAAGATAAATCTTGTAAGGAGATAATTTACCAGTAGGACAAAGAAAAATTCCAATAAGACTTCTTAAAAATGATTAGAATACAAAATTTCATCTTTGTTCTTTGAAAGTTTCTGCAAATGTCAAAATTGCTATGCAATGTTTTGAAAATTTCGGGGGGGCAAATGCCCCAAATGCCCCCCCCTGGTTGCGCGCCTGAAAGAAAATCTATTACAAGCGAACTGCAATTGCTTTTATCCGGTTGAGTAAATTCACAAGCTTTGCAACCTTCCATTGATGTAAAAAAGACGCTTTGAAAAAGTTGAAGCTCTTATGAAGTCACACAACGGTTCAACTTGTAGCCCAGCAGCAATATATCGCAATACAGTGACACAGTGGTCTGCATCAAAAACATACCGAGTAGTATCTCACGATTGGTGGAGCGACAACACAGGAAAAGAACACTCTATTTCAAGTCCAAATCGCACACGTACAAAAATAAGCACATGTTGCTGTGCTTTGCTTTTATACTGCTGCATACCTGCACAGTATGATTTCATTGTACCACTCATACAAACATAATTCTGGCCTAAGACCTGTGTGCGAGTGTAAGGTGTACGCTTGGCTCTTTATAGCACCTGTCAACAGAAAAATAGTTTTGTTTAAAAACAGTTTATATCTAATTCCAACAACACAAGATTGACGCCGTGTTTTGTCCATATTGCATCAAACTAACAACCAGGATTGACATCCAAGCGTGTCACAATAGCCGCAATGCCACATTACAACAACAATGTCGCACCATCAATTGAAGTTTATCACCACTTACTACATGTACTACACAAATAAGAATAACAGTAGTTTCGAAAAAAGACATTAACTAAAGCTCGTTTTAAGCCAAATATTTTCGCAATCACAAACCTCTTATAGCTTTAACAAGTAATATATCTTCGACAACTAAACCGTCCGCCTTGGTTATGAAGATGGAAGGGTAACGTTTACGTATATTCAACATTTCAGCAGAATTAATGGAATTAGCAGATACTAATATGAAAATAACTAGCTGAAATGTAACCAAACATTCATTGCAAAGAGCTTAAGTACGCTTAGTGCGAAATTCAGAAGTTTATTTAACAACATTGTGCACACCCAATTGTAACATAAAACGTGAAATGGTGAACAGCGTCGCAATGTTTGGAAGGTGGACTGACACAGTCAACCACACCCCTCACACGTTTTCTCAATCCCCTCACAAAGATAACCATAAAAGGGGCAGCATCAGCATCACAATCTGGAACATGGATCGCAAGGAAATAAAAAAATGGCAATGAGATGTCAATGAAATATTGCACCTTTCGGGCAAATTACACCCAATAATCCAGAATTGCATGCGAAAGCAATTCAGCAAAGTGTAGTTCAGAGAACGTATCAGCGATTAAAACCTGAAAAAGCTATGTTACACTTTTCTTTCCCACAATTAGCGTGATCCAAAAAAGCGCTGTGGGCCGCGAATTCTTTCAGGGAGCCTCGAAGGACGTCAATATGATACAAAACTTATGGTATTTAACTAAAACGTTTCCTGGAAACTAGCCGACTTTTGTTCATTAGATCGAGAAATGGGAACCAGAAATCCGTCCATTGTTGGATCGGTAATATTATGTTATGTCGCGTTAACAATCAAGGCGCGTTCACACCAGTTGTGGACTGCACGATTTCTGTAACTGATCACTGTGAATATGACTAGAATTTCAGTCTTGAAACAGACACTCCGAATGCTACGTTGCTTGTGAGCTTGTCTTCTACCAAGCTTCGATTTTATCTTATCATGTCTAGAAAGCAAATTCAACTTTTCCGCTAACAATAAATTGCACGCCTAGTTAACATTTATTTATTACACATATCTTAAATTTTTCGTCGTCGTTTCACCGCAATACCTCATAGTGGGTCCCACACAAAATTGTCAATAAAAGTGGGTCGCAAACTGAAAAAGGTAAGGAAGTACTGGTCTAAAGCATCACACTAACAGCTTGCTCCCGCTCAGAATTCCATTTAACATAAAACGTAACTCTTTTACCATTTCAAACAGGATGCGTGTTTTTCGTTCATGAAAAACTGTATTTACGGCGAAGTTAATGTTTGGGTAACAACTTTTTTCCACATGCCCATACCTTCACACGAACAAAGGTTGCCTTAGTGTAGATAGAAAAAAGCAACAAGAAAAGTAAACTGCATTTAGATAAAGATTTCTATGCCTCACATGTTAGGCACGCCAAATATTATCCTGCATATGAGACCTCATAACCATGTGTTTCCTATGAGAGCTGACAACTGCCGCAGTTACACAGCAGGTGCTATTAATCAACACCGAGTATATGTTTCCGCCTAAGGCGATACGTTCGACCACAACACAAGTACACCTCGCAGATACAGCACGACAGTCAAAAGATGTGCATCGGGCGACTTTTTGCATAAAAATTATTAAGTTTGTTTCATGTTTCATTCAACAATCGCATTTACTCTGCTTGCGTTAGTTAATTTCCACTCGCTCCTTTGACTATTTCCCTCACATGGAAGTTTACTGACGAAACAGACCGTGATTCATTTCAACTGACAAAAACAAAGTCGTGATCACACCACAATTGTCGCCACCTGTAACTTCGACACTTCCTAATTTTCGAAACGTCCACCGGTAGAGGGAAATCCTTGAAATTTTAAGCAGGGATGTTCAATGCAGGCCACAACGAACTAATCTCAGAACGCTGCGCCAGACAATAAAAAACATCACGATAAAGCAGCCGCACATACAGATGCATCGCTTCGGAGCTACATCACAGCCAAGAAACTCAAAGCAGAGATGTACCACGTTCTTGCAAAATCTGTTGGTTTAAAAACTGTATGTACACAGTTGCGGCAGCATTGCAACTAAAGAGCTTTCATGTTATTGTACAATAGGAAGTGATCGCGATACTATATAACATGCAGCAGTTTACGACTTCACGGGCACGCGACCAAAAATGGATAACACAAAATTATATTAAAGTGAATAGTTGTAGAACTACACCTAAACTTCGCTTTAGCCACCATTTCAAAACTAAAAATATGTGTGCAGGTATACATTTAACATTCTACATTAATTCCGGGTGTGTACTGACCAAAAAGATAAAACGCTTGGTGGAAATCTGCATACAAAACCATGACACAATGTTATCACTCAAGCAGTCCTCACTATCACTTCCAGAAACAAAACAATCCAAGTGGTACAAAATAAAGAATATCGTTAAGTGCAACAAAATGATCAGACCCTTTTTTGCTGAACTTATTACAAGCATATAGTATAATAAAAACACAGCGTCAAAGCAAAAGCTGTTGTCAAACTGTAACGTGCAATATCGAGCAAAACAAATTAAGAACAGAGAGCAACACAATTTTTAAGAAATTACCGCAAAACGAAACATTTAAAGGGCCTGATATTTTAACATGGGTCATTCACTTGTTAAGTTCTACCCGAGTGGTTGTTGAAAAGCACGAGAGTACAACGTTCGAATCCAAAATAAAATAATACATGCATCAATGCACTGTTCCTTCAGCTATTATAGCAAATTTCATTGAAGAAACAGTAAGTCAAAGACAATTTTCACTAAGGATATATTCTGAATGTTGTATTTTGCCATTATCCTTTACTTTACATCAAGCAATTGCATGTCATTGCAAGGATTCAATTTCAATTTGTCAAGCCGCATCGACATAGTGGAAAATCATACTATCAAAACCACAGCATAAAGAAGCAGCTAGACAACATATTTGGGTACTCGTTACAAAGTTACTTACGGAGTGACAACATATATTTATGGTGTGCAATGCCTCAAACAGATATACCTCGTATTCCGTTCAACTGAGTTTAGTTCCCGATAAATTAAGGGCATGGCGTCTTAACAACAGTAAGTATTGCTTCTAAAAAACTAAACTGAACAAAGGAAACGGTGGCAGCTTTTAACGAAAAAGTCTTTATTCTTTCACGCACTGTCATTCCGCTAATGATATCCTTTCAAGAAAGATTTAATATACAAAAAAGATTTCCATCAATTACTTCAGCGAAGAAATACAGCAGCGACTGTCAAAAATACAAGGCACTGTTTCTACAGTTTTCCACTTACAATGTCAAAACTTCACCATCAAGAAAATATATACCCGGCAAAAGAAAATCTGAAATGACACCTCAATACCGCATTACAATAACAAAAACTTAACTCTTATCAAGTACCTCGGTGCACAACAAAATGGTTTGTTACATTCATTGTGTCTTCACACTTTTCGAGTCCCATACCCCAGCAGCTGGATTTGCGCATGCAATGGAAATGCACGTATGAATAATGGCAGTGCTGCCATTACGCTATTTGACAAGAAGCGCATATACCTTCTCAGCATACTTTTTATATCGTTACTTCTGCCATTAAACAACATAACCAAGTACGTAGAACTGCATAAATAAATACGTACGGTTGTTATTTACACTTGCGCGTACTGCCACACAATTGCTAACAGATCTTCAGTGTTTGTGAACAAGAAAACACTTCATTTGGCTGAAGAACTTTTCTGTTAGCAACAAATCCTGGCTCGACGCAAACCATATGTTTGTATCCATCATCAGCAAAATCTGACATTGAAGCAGCTTTCTCTGCCCAAGGGTTCCACAGAACTGCGTAACAACCAATGCACACAGGTGAGCAGTGATTAATCATTAACGACCAATTACAAACCAAAGTTTCATCAATATACTACACCCGTGTGAAGTTAAATGAACCAAGTTAACAGTTATGACACACTTCTAAGGTTTAACCACTGCGAACGATTTAATCTCCAACTTTAAGGAATTGTTGCGAATAAATACAATGGTTACAGATCTAAGCAAGACCATCGTAGTCAGGCTGATTGCAAGGTTAAAATAACGATATTAAAAATCCATGACCAATCGATGTTACATCTGACCTCTACCCTGCGGTAGCCAGTCTTCGTTTTTGGTCGTCTGCAGCAACGCAGCATAACGGGGGACGAGGCATCCCGCAGCAGCATTGCTGGTTCAGGCAGTGGCCAGGAGGTAACGTGGCATGCGTTTTGTAACAAAGCACGAAGACTGGGACTTCATAACGTTATCAAAAAATCAAATGCCAGTAATTCCCACTGCAAGGTGCTACAGCACTAATTAATTCGTTTCCGATCTCTCAAGCGACAGACCAAAATGGCAGTAAGTAATAAATATCCGCAAAAGTCGAGGTTTATTTTCCACAAATGCAATTTTTCTATTCTATTTCCGATAAGGCTGCTATACCTAGCGGATCGAAATTAGGTCGGCTGTAAATCTTTGATTAGTTTTTGAAGCTTGTTTGAACAGGAAATCATTTCGTAGCAAACGAAAAAACTAATAAACTGTAACGTTTAATCGTCTCACTGCTGATCATCTACACCTCACTTCTCAACCTTGAATTGTGGTATTAACACATGATTAACCTTATCACAATCGGAGTTTTGTTTCATGATGTCGTATTATTTCCAGCCATGTTAAATTTTGTACTTAATCATGATTTTCAGGGTAGGCTGTGCTTGCCGTTTCAGAGCTGCTTGCCTTTGCAGCGTGAATTATTTTACACTACTTATGTTTGAACTAATACCGCAATCAAAAAACTCCGCAGAAAAATTACCTGTATCAGGCAAATTATATTTCGAGACGGAAATGTTACCATCTGGCCAGCATACATCGTGGCCATCTTGGTTTCCACAATCCTTGTAAACTCGATCTACATTCTCATTAATGGCCACTTTGGCTCGTCGTTCGTAGATGTCCGTTTCTTTCTTCACCTGACAGATACACATGAAAATATCGATGTTGGGCAAGCCACCGGTATGTAAATTAAGGTATTTCAGGCCCAACAAAATACTGTGCAAGTGTTTCCACCAATTGCAAGCAAGTAATATGAAATTGTTAAGGCGTTTATGCAAAAACCACCAAGTGAGTAAATGTTGTTTTGTATTTTTTTATACTACTGCTAAGCTATGCAATACTGACCTTGAGTTTAAGATAAAAACATTTATACAAATGAATTAATTGAATATTTAACCTCTGTGAAATAGAAAGATTACTGGTCATTCATTAATTGACTTTGTGTAACATTCAGCAATATGAAAGTTAAAAATAATACAAGTTAAAATTAATGGTAGATGAAATAAAAGAGCTACAGAACAATGTGCAGTTCTGCTTACAAAAAGTAATATGAGTGACACCGGGGTTGCGGAGTCGGATTCCTAACAACACTAGGAGTCGGAGTCGGGATTTTTTGTCCGACTCCGACAGTCCAATTCGATCATTTTTTACACCATGCTCCTAAGTTGGGAATTCCTGTTAAAATGGTACAATTTCTCTTGAAACTTTTGTTGAAACAGATATTTCTTGCTGTACACCACGATTTTCATTGATTGCTAATTGCTATAGAATTGTTAACAGCCGAACTTCATTCCCTTTATGTTAAGGGGTCCGAGTGACACGGAAAATTTGACAAGTGATCTTATGACTGCAGTAGCTGATCAGCATCATAGCTCTCAGATACAATAAATTGCACAAGGTTCCAAACTTTTTTTAAGAATTAAGTGAGTTTGCAATTTATTTGGAAACATGAGCATAGATAGGACAGATTCCGAAAATTAGCTATCTAGATTAAGGTCAGACTCTTTAAGCCAAATCTACACTTTAAATTCCCCAGTATATTTTGAGGACAAAGATAGCAGTGATAGATTTCTTCACCAAAAATAAGTTATTGTTGCAACTCCTGCAACGTTGTGAAACCATCATAGGCCACGTGTTTAAGTGTTCTGCATCCAGTGCGAATGACATTCTGAGCAGTACAAGCAAGCAGTGTCAGACGTCTGAAACCGCAATGCCGCGTCTACAGCGGCGAACACCATATTTCATGAACCCTCTGCAACAGGGGTTCCCAACCTTTCTCTGACCATGTACCCCTTTAGCATTCCGACAGATGAGCACGTACCCCTTCAGAATTTCAAAAGATAAGCATGTACCCAGGCCCGTCACCAGGATTTAGCAGCAGGGGGGGACCAAAAACCAGAAGTGGGGGGGCACATTTTTAAAATACTGTATTGGATGTATGCAGCAACCAGGGGGCCAAACGTGAAATGGGGGGGCACAAATTTCAAATGGGGGGCCGGGCACCACTGGCCCCCCCACTGGCGACGGCCCTGCATGTACCCCTTCAATATTTGGACAGATGAACATGTACACCTAAAATTTCTTATGACAAAATATTTTGACATGGTTAATCACAGATACTTTTAAAAATAAGCACATAGCGGCTTTTTCAAACCATGTTTACTGATATGTACTGTGCACATTTTTGGAAATAAAATACATGTAAATATATCTTTCTCTTCCATTGCTAACCTTTAAAATACCACTTAGGATAGGCAAATGTACCCCAGGTTGGGAACCACTGCTCTACAATGATGTTCATCTCAAGGAACACCTAAAGCATCAAAATGCTTTTATTCAGTTCAGGTGAAAATCTGGGCTAAGAAGAGCCTTCGGGTGAATTCAGTGGTCTTTCAAATAAAAGAAAATGTGAATCATACAATTCGTGCAACATTGTCAAGATTCAACGCACGAGTGTCTTGCAGTCACCGCGATGAGGACTAACCACTTGTCGAAGCATCACGTGCAGCAAACATCTGGAATTGTAGCATAAAACTAGAGGTCTGAAACAGTAGCATCGAACCAAGAACGGCGGTATTCACTGCCCACTACATAAAATTCTCAATAAAATTCAAAGATGACTGTTGCACAGCAAATCCGGCATCACATTTTCTTATGAGCATTCACTTGGCCCCTTTCATAAAAAATTAGTTACAATTAATGTTTGAACCTAAACCAAATTCAACTTTTAATTTTGAAAAATGAGTCCATAACTTTTCTGAATAAACAAAACTTTTCTAAACTTGCATGCACCAATAGCTAGATTTTCACACTCTCCTATAGAAGCTGTCACTCGAGTGACTCGACTCTACCATTAATTAAAACGTTGGAAACCATGTTTAGATATGCGGCAACAAAACACCACCCGTAGATTTTGCAGTTATCCGAAATTACTGCATTGAAAAATGTTTAAATCTTAGCCATACATAGGGCAGAAAGAAGCAATCCACAATTCATGTGACCCACTGCATTTGGCACTCACTTCTCATCAGAAGGTTCATGATTCAGAGTAGCCATTTTTCAAACATGTTGACTCTATAACAACTAGAAAGAAATGACAGTTCCAGATATTATGCCATACCTCTGGGAAGGACTATCTGAACTTCTTAGACAAAACAATATAAACAAAGCTTTTAAAAATCAACAAACAGTTGTTTTTTCCTGTGTGTATTTGAGACCATAGGTAGCGGAATGGGGGCCCGCATGGGCCTAGGTCCCCCACTTTTAAATTTCGAATTTTGCCTAAGTAAGTTAATTGGGCCCATTATTAAAAGTAAATCGTTTGATGAAATAAGTGTTGCAGAATTTTGTCAATATTTTTTGTAATGTATTGTTTGTAATTTGGCAGGATTTCGTAATCGTTTGCCATAATACACTGTGCACAGTTTGTCACCCTGCTATGGCTTGCTTAGTGCTTACCGCATTGGTGTTGTTGAAGGTTCTTGCCAGATGATGTAATACAACACATTTTTTTGCAAAAATGGTGTAATTTTACGTGCTTGTGTGCATGCGCCTCGAAAAGATTTTTCCTGGGGGGAATTAGTGGATTTTTCAGTCAGAATAAATCGTATTCTCAGCCCAAGTGACGCTGTTCACCTGGGTCGCCCGTGTAACAGCCTATTTGAATTTCAGGTGGTTCACCGATGTGTTTTCATAATGGTGAAATTTTGTCTAAAATAGTGTGATTTAGACCTTCATACAGTGTATAGGTAATGACTTCCAATTTAAATGCTTGTGACATCACAGTTGCCAATTCAAACCACAAAAATTTTCTATAGTTTTTTTGACATGCACTTGTGTCCCCCTCACTTTAAAAAAAGTTTCGCTGCCCATGTTTGAGACCCTTAGCTACAATGTTCTTCTTCATCGTTTGTGAGCGAGTTCTTGTAATCCACTGCTAGGCCGCACTAGGTCTCAGGGCAAGTGTTGAGCCGCCATTGGATTGCCTCGTCATCCAGAACCGTCAATCCACGTACTCTATGGTCGATGGATTTGACAGTGAACGATAACATGGCCAACAGTCTGTTCCTCTGTGCCACACTCACAAGCCACAGAAGGGGTCACACCCAATTTGTGTAAGCAGGAATGGAAACGTCCAACACTGGTTAAGCGGAACCCATGCTGTTCTTGACAGGGCCATTCCAGGAGGGTGGGTGCCGATGTTGAGGATGAAAGTATGGAGTCTCGTAGCGTTCTCCAAACACTCAGCATTCCATCGTGATCCGTCCAGAGCGCCGCACTTCTGTTGTTATTATCAGATGAACTGCTGAGTTGTTGTGCAGTGGGTACAATGAAGTCCCTTTGTAGTTCCAGTGGTATCAGCTCACAATAACATCATTAAAAATTGGAGACGCTCCATCAATTAAAAACTGCTCATAACAATTAATAAATATTACTAAATGGCTTACAAAAAAATGCACCTTCAACGCAAAGAAACAAACCTTGTCATCAAACAAACAACCTTCAAAACCACTGACTGTAACATTTTTGATATCTGAGACTTTTATGTAGGTGTGAAGAAGAGCTGTAAAGTCAAAGTCTGTTTCACTGTTGTTTTTTATATCAAGTTGGGTGCTCAAGCAGCCCTTTCCAACAACAATGGTGTAGTCCAAAGTGAACCTGCAATAAAAGCAAATTTTATTTTACTTTACGTAACAGTATTGATATTATAAACCTGTTATGGGCTGTCACCTTGTCTACATCCCATCATTCTCAAAAAAGCTTTGAAAAAACTACTTCCTGTAATTGTAGCTACCCTGTCCCGTTCGTGTTTTACTTATGCCTTGACAAACATTTCTCCTGATAAAATTCAAACACAGTCCTATTCACATGGTTTTGACAAATTCTGTAGCATGTGGGGAAGCTGCCCCCTAACCCCCACCTTGTGTACCTATGTCAATATATGTCCCACATAGGTTAATGTGTCCCATAAGTTTTTTCAGGTACAACAAGGTGAAGTACAGTACATATATAAAAGCACATTTGAAATGTAACAAGAAGCAAGCAGTAGAAATTGCAAAAACACATATAAACAGAAATGTACAAGGATGAAAAAATCGTATGAACAATTATAAAACATCACTGTCTGACACCACTATTCAAATATAAAACTTTCTTCATACTTGAAATTCCACATTTTTCTTGTTTTGGTGGTATCAGCTAAGCTGAGCACCAACTTGCAATCACCATCTTTTGTCTGAAAATCATTTATTTCAGTTAAAAAGATCAAAATGCACCCATTCACTAAAATGCATGTTTTTTAACCAACTACAATTTAAATCATCTCAAACACTAGAGTGCAATTGTTTGCAAACTGAAAATCATTGCTCTGTGGCTACAACAAAAAATTGGTTGCTAGCTTGTAGGCAAAAATTTGTCAACACTGTTCAGCTCATGCAAATCAACATGCCTTGGTCACATCCTGAGCAATTTTCCACCAAGAAATTCTTGCGAAACCATGTTGAGGACGATTGTCCCAAGGACCAAAGTTGGCTGAAATGTAATGTGCAAAAAACGATTTAAGTTTCACTACCACCACATTGCATGTTGATTACAAGAAAACATTCCAAACATGCTGAGCAATTGCAGGCTACAAAACACACTTTAGCATAGATTTTGCCAAAATAGAAAGCAGGGGAGTGTAGTCCAAGACATTCTGTAGCACTTTCAAGAACTACTCTTCCCAGTATGTTGTAACAAATTGATTATATTTTTTTGCTGTGGTAAGCCCTACAAAATGGCATTTTTCAAGCAATTGGCAACTGCAAATTTGATTGAAAGTATAGACATTCCTTAGTAATTTGAACTGATTCTAACATACATGCATCTACAAAAACACAAGCAGCTATAGTGGATGGCACTGAACACTCTACAACCTTTTTCTATTCCTAAACATCCGATGACCACAGCTCACACAGATGCATTACAACTGCAAATAAAGTTCCCCTAGGCTCAAATTTTTGTGTGCAATTTGACCCAGATTACCCTCAGTCAAATCCAAAAATGTTTATCTTTGACACAAGAGTTGCTTCTCTACAAAACAACAGCCCTGATTCTCTTTTTTCAACTCATATAGGCACCCTACCTCTACTAAACTGAATTGTGTGAAGATGTCATCCTCACAGTAAAAACTTGTTGATCTGTTATACCACTTGCAGTCTAATTATGTGACCTTCAATTGCCCCACAGCCTTTTGCTGTGCTGCACCTATAGAAAAAAGACCAATCATTACTAAGCAACAACTTACGAAACACTAAAGGAATTCCTCCTCGAATAGCTTTGGAGCCTTGAAGTTCAGACAGTGGACTAAGGTAGAGCCTTTCCTTGCTATCAGACATCCATGATACCACAGTAGCTCCATATAAATGAACTTTAACAACATTGCTATCATCTCTTTGCAAAGTGATAACGTGATTTTCCATGATATGGCTGTGTCTACTGGAATTACAATTACTGGTAAGCAGAACACAAAAATAAAAACAAATTACAGCATCAATTACCATTAACCAAGGAATGCAAGTGATTGTCATTGTGGTACGTATGCATGCACTTTAATTTCATGTTAAAATCTTCAGTTCAACAAACACAATGCATAAATTAACATTTTCAACCAAACAGAAAAGAAATCATGTGAAACAGAACTCTGTTAAGTATTTGCACCAGTGGTGAGGTGTGCAGTATGTTTTGATATTTATCTAGCATCACCAACAATTACAATTCTATGCATTACCCTTTGTTTCTGAATAAAAGCAAATTAACTGCAAAGAAACAAGACACAAGTTTATGAGGAATTTGCCTGCCTGATTCTGCTTTCATCCTTTCGCGATGATTCAAACTTGTACATACCTTTGAGTAACAATTGTAAATAACTTAGTGACATACACAAGTGATCCATCACAATTTACTTGCAAAGGGGAAACTAGTTTTGTGTATTTAAACACATCTTCAGTCCTGTAAATGCCATATTTAATGAATTCCCTAATTAGATGATTAATCAATTTGTTGTTTTTAGGCCATAACTTTTGAACCAGAAATGCTAAAAAGCCAATCAAAGGCTCAAAAGACTCAGATTCTAGCTTAGATTCCAATAAAAACTTCAGTCAAAATATTCCATCTAGCAGTTGGGGCCCAGGGTCAGGTAACCTGATCCAAAATGCCAAAAACCTATCCCACTTATTACGTCACCCACAAAAAACCTGAAACCCAAAACCTAAAAAAAATTTTTTATTGCCAACTAGAAGATTCGCTGAGTTGCTTGAGGGTTTGAACAGCTCTCTAGCAATTGCCTGGCAAGTTATGGAGTTGCTAAGAGACGCTAGAAACCAAGGCTCATGCAAACTGTCCCGGCAGCAAAGGTGTTAAAAATGCTATTTTTGCACATTACGCTTCAATGAACATGCTTATAGGTCTATAATTTCAAAGTTGAAATTGACATATATTGTTCTTGAATACCAATACTGTTTCATGCCAAATAAAAGAATTAAATTTATTTTGTTGCTTACTATGAAAAAACTGTTTTCTTAATTGTTACTTTTACACATTGTTAAAAAATAATAATTAAATCAGGTAGCTCTGGTTTCAGCTACAAGGCCTCTCACAAGCATTATTATACAAATGCGTGATGTTGTTTACTAATGCTTGCAGCATAATATTTTCATGTTACTATGACATCTATGCGCTATACAACAAAATAAATTAATCTAATTACAAGGTGGGAACTGCAAAGTCACCTTACAAAAAGTTCCAATTCCTAACATGCATTTCATAATTTCCAATAACATAAGAGCAATATTTGAAAATTTAATTTCACAATGATTATAGAAGACACCAGACGTTGTTAAGAAAAAACAGCAAGACACCATAGAACAGGGCTGCACAGCCTATTTGCTATTGCTGACTGCATTACATTTATTTTTATGAATTACGGCTGCCAATGAGTTCAATAAATTTTCATTTTTTTGCGTTGCTTCTGTTCTGCTTCTATACACTGAGCCTAGCCTGCTTCCACACATTTGTTTTGTCATTCTTTCTACAAAGTATCCTTACACAGTACACAAAGTATTTTTGTTAATGCATGGCCACCATAACTTATATTTTTAATTACATGTGTACGGCTGCATAACTTTGTATTGAAACGTTGTGCACACCTTCCATAGAAGAAACAAAGCTACCGATGTTTTATTAGATAAAACCAAAAAATGAACATGCAACATGTGAATTTACAACATAATACCAGCCCAATGATAGAAAGACAATGACCTGGAAATCCATCTCAAGCTAGTGACATTAAACAAAAATTCCGTTCTGAATCTAGTAACACAAGATGTCCTTGGACAAAGCTGCTTAACTATCGTAGAAACAATACATTATGATATATCTGACATTGTTTACAACTTTGCACATTGAATAATTAGTCTCATGTTACATCCTACATTACCGCTGTCAGAAGTCTTTAATTTAACAAGAAATGCATCAAGTATACACTTGAGGGTGACCACTACCAAAGCACTCTACTTGCCACCACTGAACAAACATTATTCCCAGCAAATTTACATTCCAAGGAATAATATTATGCAAAAATAACACTGCAGAGCATCTCTCAAGCTGTTTCTTATCAGCAAAAACAGAAAAACAATAGAAATTTGACAACAAATTTAATAAATAGTTACTAGAAAGGTGACATAGTTGAATCAAGCAGCTAATTTTTTTAATAGGAAATGGATTTCACGATGTGTGTATATTCTGAAATTTAGGACTGGTGATGCATACACGTGAAATCGATTTCTTGTTGATAAATTACTGATCAATTTACCTGCATCACCTGTGAGAAGACTAATTACTTGACTACAGGTATGTGCAAGTTCAATTCATCACAAAATTATGGAGGCAGAGCCCAGTCAGCTGACTCCTCAAAAGTTTGCAGAAAACCTAGAGCTTCTGATTGTTGACAATGACATTTTATCAAAAATATGTGACTTTTTGTTTTCAATTTCAGGGTTCCTACGCAATTATGAATGTAAATTTCCCAACTTATTTAGACTTTACTTTTCAAAATGACATTCCCAGGTCAAATACAGGCACTATATTACTTAACACAATGAAAGAAAATGATCAAACTTATCAGAATAAAATATTATCAGAATGCATGTCAAAAGATCATGTCTAGAAAATTATTTTCTTTTTCCATACTAACAGACCAAAAAATTCTTTCCAGACTTTTCCATGTTGGAAATCGACTGAAATTTTTTCCATACTTTTCCAAACTTCTCAAGACTCCGTAGGAACCCTGCAGTTTTCTTCTTTGCAAAAAACTCAACAAATGCTGATACTGCTAGTCAAGTCATACAACATACACTCAAACACATGTTTCAACTATGGGCATAACATTTAAGGTCATCAGTGAGCAAAATGTAAAAAATAATCTTCTCCCAAACAATGCCACATTAGTCCATACCAGTCCTTGCAGAACTGACACCAATTTTACATAGGCACAAAGACACATGCTAAATATATAGTTAACTGAGTCAGAGGTCAGACAGGTAGTCCTGTATGTGTGTAACTACACACAACCATTACTTATATAGCTAGGCATGTAACAAAATGTAGCAATGCATCTGATTACTGTTTAATGGCTTTAGATCGCATGACTATTTTCCTACATTGCAAACTGTCCCAACAATTTGGCAACAAACATTTGTCACAAGCATTTGAAAGTTGCTTTTGATGTATCTGTAGTCTGTCATAACTGAGACAAGCTTAAGACAGTAACTTTTCCACAGATGGCTACAAACTCTTAGTCTTAAATGTTGTGATAGCTTTCTGCAAAAATCACATTGCCTAGTTACAATGTTTTCACCAACCATGCCTCAAATTATTCCAAAACACTTATACATACTAATAAATCCACATGGTTTCACTTGTACAAAAGTGTAAGACTGTTTAACCCTATTATGCACACTAGTGAAATATTCACTCTTTACTTTACTGTCTTATGTTTAGTGCAAGCTAAGCAACATGAAAAAGCCTAATGCAGAATCATAGCATATAGGAAATTTTATTCCAATGGCAATGAATTCCTGCCTGATTTCTTGATGACACATGTAGGTTTATGATAATACCTGCATGCACACACTATTCCAAATCTATACCATGAATAATGAACTTCCTGTATGGCATCTACTTTCATTGCAATAAAAAATGTTCCATGGCAATGACATATTTTTTCAGTCTGTTGCAGATTTACTTCACAATGTCATGTTCAGTAAAGTTGAGAGTTCTTTTTAATAGATAAACACCTACCGACAAACCTCCAACATTGATAAACATTGACCTTTGACATTTCCACAAAGAAGAAACCTGGGAGATTGCATTGATAATACAGCGCTTATCATGTGTAAGCAAGCAGGCTCTTGCAGTGCGAAGTTTTGACACTCGAGCAATTTCTTTCAAAATTGCTGGATAAAGTATGCGATTATCTTTTTTGGACCCCATTCGTTTGCCAAAGGGTAGATCAGTTATTATTACATCAGCCACACCACTTCGCAAAGGCAAATCAATAGCATCCCATTTCAGTATGCCAATGTTACATTTGGAAGGGCCAACCTTGCTGTTTATCATTTTTGCATTATTGGCACATCTACTAACAGCTGGATGTGCTATATCACCAGCAATGTGGAACGCCTCCTTCCATTCAGCATCTCCTTCAATTGATATGGAGCCAGTACCACACAGTGGGTCAATTACTATGTCTCCTGGTTGAATATCACAAAGCCGCAACATATTGTAACATATAGTTGATCGGAGAGTTGTTTTTCCAAAATGTGTGATGTTTCGATGGTGAAGACTACCTTGAGTTAATGACAGACTGATCATCACAGATTCAATCCCCAATGTCAAAAACACTTCTAAATTATAATTGCTCAAATCTACTTTCCATTGTGTCAAATCTTGCAGAGCACCACCAAAATGCCATTCTGCTTCAGGAGAAGTAATGCACTGCTTTTTACCTACTCTGTTGGCTGTAACTCTAAACCTGATCTCATCTTCATCATTTTGAAGACACTTTGCTGCTTTTTGTTTGGGTTCGAAATTCCCAGGTTCAGCTGCTTCTGCAGATACAAGCACAGATTGTTCCAACTCTTGTACTTTACCTCCTCTTGATTGACTAGCAAAGAATTTTTTAACATATTTCTTTTTCTTGCAATACTTTTGATTCTTATTCCAAATCTTCACAACTTCTTTCCATGGTAACTTTGATGGCATATCATTCATCTCTTCAAGCAATTTCTCTTTGCTACAATTATACTCATAACTAGAGTAAAACTTTATCACCATAAACAAGTTATCAACAGAACGAAGCTGATGAATCTTCTGCAACATATTGGGTGCTACTTGAAAATAAACTCTTCCTTGACAAGTTGCCGTCTGTAAAGCAGTGATTTTTTCTTGAATTTCTTTACATGAAACATCTTCAAATCCAGTAGGAACAGTAGCTCCAAGAGTGATTGTATGTTCTGCATCAACAAAGTTGTTAACAACATTTTCCATAACTATGTCTAATGGCACATTCAGCTGCAATACATAATACCAAACAATAAAATTGGCAAATGTTATTTGTTTGCTTACAGTTTCACTTCTGAGGTATATACTTAAGCCAGATTTCCACAACTTACAGTTGCCATTACACTGCCATATATACATTGGCAAGCTTTTATGAAAAATCACAAATAAATTTTTTCAAACAAACATAATTGCAGAAATTTTTTGAAAGATCTTTAATAGGCCATAAAATGAAAAGCTATTAATCACAAATTCAAGAACTAAAGAAAAGCAAACATTTTAAACTACTTTAGATTTCAGAAGAGTTTGATTTGTGTTAAGAAGTTGATTTCTGCCTTATTCAGAATTAATCATACAAATGATTATTAAATTCAGTGTTTGACATTTGTGTAAGACAGTGGTTCCCAAATTTGTTCAGCTGTTACCCAAATCAAGGTAGCAAATATGTCTTATTACCCCAATATTTTGCAGTGATCGCTCATGATATAGAACAACATTGTGGTTTTGGTTCTGCATTACCCTCCGAAGAATCGCATATTATCCCCAGGAGATAATTTACCCCCAGTTTGGGAACCACTGGTGTAAGGCATGGGTGGGCAATTAATTTGGTTCCAGGACTATTTTGAAAAGAACTCATTTTTCAGAAGGCCCTACCTTATAATGAAAATTGAAGCAAGTAGTGGTTCCAGTTGACTGCAACCTTAGCATTTACTGCGTTGCTGATAGATTACAAGAAACTTCAATTATGAAGATTTTTCCAAATGTTTCCATGGGCCACTGACAATGATGTGGCAGGCCACATGCGGCCCATGGGTTGCCAATTGCCAACCTCTGGTTTAGGGCATTCTGACAAGAATTGGACAAAAAATATTGTCTGCCCTGTCCCATAAACAAATGTGATAGTATAACACAAACCTCAAAGTCCAGTGATTGCCGCATGACTGCATTTGCAGTGGATTGAATGGCTTCCCCTGCACAAATGAGACTGCAACAACGCCTTCCCACTGATGGTGACCCCTGATGTCAGAAAATTTGCTCTGTATAAATGGTGCAACCGGTCTTTCTAATGTTATACAGTAATTTGCACAGCTACTAACATGAAATGCACAAAAACAATAAAACCCATTGCCCACTGGTTGTTGCATTTGTGATCAAGGACTGTACCTATGCTTCAGGCAGAGGGGCCCATTCAAAAAATTCACAACACCTTTCCTCAACAGCTATTGTATCCGTAACTGAAGTAGTGCTGCACAGGATTTTCTGCAAAAATCACTAATTTACCAAAAGATTCACTAGATCTAAAAAATCACTATATTTAAAATTTCTGCATTGAAATTACGGTTTGTTTCAATCCTTAATTTATGTACTTTATCGCCCAAAACCTCAATACCATTCGCAAGTTTGTTAAAATAAATCATGCTGACCGTGGAAAATCTTTGGTCAGAAACCTTCAGGGTTTTTCAGGAACTTTCAAGCAACACACAAAGTATTTTAGACCAATTAATGCAAATAAATGCATTAATGCACCTCACAAAGTATTTTAAACCAATTAATGCATTCATAATATTTAATCAATAATTTCTACAGCACTTCGTTGATCCTGCAGTACAAATAACGAAGGTACATTCATAGGCAACACTGCAGCATTACCAGTACAGAAATGAAAACAAGAAGAAACTGAAATTAGAAAAACTTTTTTGTTCTGTTGGCACAATTCATGACAAACAATTAATGTAAAATTAGAAACAAGTCTACCAATCTTTGAAAAAAAATTAGAAACAAGACAATCGAGGCTGAAAAATTAAAAATCAATCTTCTTTAAACACTTTCCTTACAAAAAAGCACTAGCCTAGATTACTCATTACAGTGAAAAATCACTAGGCTAGGTCAGCTCAAAAATCACTAGATCTAGCGAAAATTCACTCAGAGGGACAGTACCAGTGAACTGGAGGATCCATGTTTTGCACATCTGGGAGAGGTGAATGGGTTTTGGTCCACCTCTGCTACCCAGTGTTACCAGATGGTTGTCACATAAAACTGCTGTGACAACCATCTGGCGTTACATTTATTTAGTAAATGGTGTCACAAAGAAAAAACTGCTAGATACTGCTGAAAATCTTGTTACAAATATTCAGCTAAAATTTGCTAATAAGAGTATTGAAATTCTGCCAAAATATCTGCTAAGTATTAGGCGATCAAAATCAACAATTTATAAACATAAAGTTACATATCATTTTTTCATCTTGCAGCTACACCTTTAATATTAATATCACTGGACAAGAGTAGAAAATTATCATCTTGGCCACCACACTTTTCAGCCCATAATTTTTCATCAACATTTTAAGCAACATAAGTGCAGCTTACCTCCTTTTGGTATGACACACAATTTTTAACAATACAATCTCATTCAAAAAAGGTAGTGTCTATTTTACCGCCAAGATGCTGGCGGCAACAGATCGGCTGGAGCTATTGTGCCGCCAGTCAAACATTCGGTCTCGTGGCGTGACGCAATACAAAGAAAAAAGTCACTTTGTCAGGAACACGCTGTCCAGTTGTGGTGTAATGGTTAGGTGTTACGGCTGCTATGCCAATGGTTGGCAGTTCGACTCCACCTTGCCGACTTTCTTTTGTTTTTTGGTTTGCTTTTTCCAGGCTCTGCATAGGTGTCACCTTTACGTATTAGTGTTGTTAGGTAAGGATTAGGGTTAGGCAATGATTTGGGTTAGGCAGGTTAGAAATAGGGTTAGCTTAGTGTTAGGCTAGTGTTAGATTAGCATTAGGTTAGGTTAGCTTAGCGTTAGGTTAGCTTAGGGATAGGTTAGGGTTAGGATTAGAGTTAACTTAGGGCTACGGTTAGGGTTAAGGTTAAGTTGTAGGTTTATCTTTTAGTTATTTACTTCCTTTCTACCAAGCCTTTTGCTGCTGCCATCCTGGCGGCAAAATAGATACTGCGTTCAAAAAATGGTTGCATGTGCTTATACAGTAGAACAATGCTCAGCAATAAACAGACTAAACATAGCTTCAGCCCTACAACGTTCCAAAGAATGTACTCTTTTAAGCTAACACACTCACTTATAAACACAGAAGCGAATCACTTTTTAAGCTTAACCAAGCCATCTAGTTATCCTTGTTATTTTGACAATTACCTGCCTGAAGCAGCTTCGTTGCATCATAATAAAAGTTCTAAATGATTGAAAGCAGGTGGTTGCACCTAGTGCTGATGTCGCCCAATTTAAAAGGGTCATAAAAAAGATTAAAGCACTTTTTCATGAAGAGAAGGTGCAAACTTCTCTTTCTTGGGTGCCCTGCAAAAGGCGGAGCTCCGTAAAGAGCGGAGCATGGTTGCGGAGGTCTGATGATGTAACCGGAGTGGAAAAAAGTTGTGGTGCGAAAGGAATAAATGGAAAAAAAGCAAAGGAAAAATATTTTATTATTGCCAATCAATGAATATGCGCTTCTCCCAAACATCTAATGCATGGATGTCTGCGATGTTCAAATATTTTATACCTTCACAACTATTGAAACCTATTTTTTTTGTACCCGAACCATTGTGAAACTCAGATTACTAAAAATTATCAAACTTCAGATTTATATTAGACTTCTTTTACTGTAATGTCACCTTTTGCAGTAAAATTATTTTTACTACCGTTTACTTCTCATTGCTCACTGCAAAATATCAGTTTTAACGACTCCGGTTACGTCATCAACCCTCCACAGCCAAGCTCCGCCTTTTACAGGGCACCTTCATCTTGACTGTTGAAAAGTATATATTTGTTCAGAAATTTGTTACCTGCTAAAACTGCCAGACAGTTTTCAAATTCCTGCTAGAAAAAACAGCTAACTACTGGATTGAAAATTTTGCAGCTAACAGCGACAAATTTAATTTAATTTAACTTAATTTTAATATATGTTTACAGCAGACACGAAGTCCATAGTATGAACACACACACTCTGCAGAACGCAGGTTGATAAAAACAGACAATACAGAATGTAGTACAAGACATTGAAGTCGGCGAAATCACAGGGTTACAGACACTTTTTGCAACTGCATTGAAGACAGAACCATAGGGTTACAGAGACATTCTTAACACTATTGTTAGCTAACACGCAACACTTGCTACAGCACTACTGCGGAGTAGGGCGCTAATTCCTAAATTGGTCTAGTCTACGTAAAATGCAAAAGTGTTGTGGCTTGACATGCCATAGATCAAACGGACACTGCAAAGTTCGATCACTCATTCACAGAGTAAAATGCGATTATAGTGTTCAAAGAATAGTGACGAGTACAAACAATCTGACTGCATCAAAGCACGTAACCATAAGTTGTTAGATTTTCTGCATCTTTCGAGAAACAGGTACTTGTATTTACGTAGCACAGCCTCGAAGGTAGGAATGTTACATTGAACCTGATGGCTACTAACACTCGCTCTCCAGGGCAACTTGTGGAGAGCAAGTGTTAGTAGCTGATTTGCTGCTAAATCAATATCTAACAAAATCCTGTTAGATATTGATTTAGCAGCAAATCAGCTACAATGGCAACACTAGCCTTATTTTACAATTAGATTGCAAAATAAAGCTGTGAGAAACACTTGAATATAACAGAACTAAAACAACTATACTTTATTCCAAGCACAAAATTTTAGAAATACCTGATTTATTTCAATTGTCAGTTGCCAATATCATGTACTCCTTTTATAATGGTGGATTACCTAATCGCTTTGATAATTACTTTGCCGAGATTGCATCAGTCCACAAATATCAAATAAGACTTGCTTCTCTGTAAAAATATTATTTACCCAGATTGAAAACATCTCTGGGTCAGCTTTCTCTAAAGTATATTGGTCTGAAAATTTGGTCTAACATTCCGACAAAATTTAAATCATCTTCACCTTATTCATTTGGCAAAAAATATATGAGCCTGCTATCGTGCCAGACTTCCTGTTGATATTCGTTTTATACGCTTATCACATTCTGTTTGATCTTCGTTTTATATTCTTGTCCCATTCTGCAATATTGCACTGATGCCACTATTTTCCCTTCTATCTACTTCTATAGTTACTCACCCCACCCGCTGTACATAACAACATCGTAGGCATGCTTGTCCCCACTGCTTTTTGTTGTTGTTTTTATGCTTATTTCACCTGACGTTGGTTTGACGCTTTTTGTTACTTTTAACACCACTTGTAAAACGTCTTCAATTAAAATTAGGTTTGTGTTAGCAGCAGCGCTGGCTGAGAACTTTACCCAGGTGGTCTTTGATTTCGCCAACCCTTTAAAAAGTTAAAGTTTAACTTTGTTTCATTTGTGATTCAACATGTTGGAACACGATTACTAAGCTGCGAAACGTGAAATTTCTTATTTTTTATATTTTTTCATCACTATATAATCAACTAGTGATCTTTGATGTTATTGTATTTCCTCTTACTGCTTCGTGTTATTTCGTGATTTGAGTCACAAATATGCATGATTAAACCATACTAATTACTGAATTGCCACCTTCACGTTGTCAAAGTTTGTCAAAAAAGGGGACGCCCCATCAACGAAACCGTAATCGCTTCTGCGTGTGAGCCAGAGCAGAGATGCGCACGACAGAGATGAGCGAACTGTCATATTTTGCGATCAAGTTCCAGTGCAGATTTTTTAAAACTCAGTCTAAGTCCAAACACAGTCCAAAAGATTTTCAAATATAAGTCCAAGTCCAAAAAATTTGAAAAATGCAGCCTTTTCACAAAAAAAATGCCCCGTTTCTTTTCCATTAACTCAGTCCAAATGTGGTCCTGTTGCTAAATTTTAAAGAGATTTATAATCCGCGCCCAATCCAAATTCAACAAAATTTGCTAAAGTCCGAATCCAGTCCAATGCTCAGCAGTGGCGCACGGTTGAGGACTGGATCGGACTGGATCAGGACTGAAGTCAATTTTAGCCAGACCAGGACTGGATCGGACTGCAATTTTTTTGAAAATTAGCAGATCAGGACTGGATCGAACTGAGAAAATTTTTGTTGCTTAAAAGTGATTATTCTAATCATACAAAACTTTTCAGGAAGTGTCTATTTTGTTGCCAGCGGCAAAGGCTTTGCTGGGCTGTTTTACCATTCGAACCGCATTCAGTTTTGTCCAGATATAATGTGGAATTCCTGACACTATCAGTACGGTGAACCTAGTCGAGTGGGAGGTGTCTATTCCTGCAGTGCCAGTGGTAGTTGGTTCTGCTCTAACCATTGATGTTTGCCTTTGCTAGGAGAGAATAGAGATGACACTTTTGTTGGGAGTGCATTTTGTGTACTTTTTTAAAAAGTTTCAATAAGGTGATATAGGTTTGCATTTTGGGTTAGGGTTTTGGTTAGGGTTTAGAGACTATAGTTTAGGTCACGTGACCAGGACAATATGTTAATTCAAGCATATCATGCATGTCACATGACCATATCAACCATTCGGGTTTACCTAATCGAAAAATAGATCTAGCAGTGTGTTTGCCTCTGATGACAAAGTAGACATTGCCAAAATTTTGGTTGTGATGCGATTTTGCAGATTTGATCAAATTCGAAATGCCAAAAAAGGCAGTGAGTATTTTGCCTCATGAGGCAAAGACTACTTGAGCTATTTTGCCTTCAACGAAATAAGCTTGGCTAAAGGTAAAAATAGCTTCAGCAGTGCTTTTGCCCTATGAGGCAAAACAGACATTGCATAAAAATACATGATTTCATATGAACGGATCAGGACTGGATCGGACTGATAATTTTCAAAAAATTTGCTGATCAGGACAGGATCGGATTCAACTTTATTTGATCAGGAGTCGACTAGAACTGAAAATTTTCACAGTCCGCTCATCTCTGTGCCACATCTCTGAACCAGAGATAAGTGGACTGTGAAATTTTTCAGTTCGAGCCGAGTCCAGTCCTTATCCGATAAAATTCAATCCGATCCAGTCCTGATCCGCAAAATTTTGGAAGATCATGTCCGCTCCAGTCCTGATCCACCCATGTAAAATCATGCATTTTAATTTTTACTCAAGAGGCGAAAGGACTACTATAACTATTTTGCCTTTAGTCAAATGCGATTGTTTGAAGGCAAAATAGTTTCAGTAGTGCTTTTGTCTCATTAGGCAAAACAGACAGCCTTTTGGCATTTCCAAAATTTAACAAGGCAGTATCTATTTTGCCTTCAGAGGCAAAGCACTGTTGGACTTATTTTACCTTATTTAGTAGAATGCGATTAGTTGGATTGGTCAAGTGACAAGGGCGATACACTTGGATTAGCATAACGTTCTTGTAACATGACCTAAAACCCTAACACTAAGACCAAATCCAAAACGAAAACCCAAAACCTAAACCCAAAACCTAAACCCAAAACCTAAACCCAAAACCTAAACCCAAAACCTAAACCCAAAACCTAAACCCAAAACCTAAACCCAAAAC
>Ga0210059_1001150_pt1 | contig 38756 bp, 24 predicted proteins | sample Ectturendosymbi2_FD_188042 | JGI IMG/M metagenome (GOLD analysis project Ga0210059, IMG submission 188042) | Ecteinascidia turbinata endosymbiont from Florida, USA - Sample 2 (SPAdes) (version 2) | ecosystem: Host-associated > Tunicates > Ascidians > Unclassified | place: Key West, Florida... | reverse complement strand
TGCATGCAAATTTATTCCGTGGTATTTGCATTAAGTCGACAAATTAACAAGCAAAAAGTATGCGAAAACACTTAATCTCCTTGCGAAGGTAATAAAGTTTTTGTAAAATATCAAGCTCAAGGGGGGGGTTAACCCCAACCCCCCCCCTTGCGTACGCCCTTGTTCACCAGATGCTCTTTGCCATGCGACAGAGTTGGTGGGTACAGCGATATGGAGTCTTTGTCAGCATGCCCAATTTTGTTTTGCAGAAAGTAGAGGGTCTGTCTTGATCCAGTTGTTGAAAAAGTCATCATGAAAATGCAGGAAAAGCAAAGAAGAAAACTCAACGGGATACCAGGGGCTTAGCCGCGCAGTTTATCAATTTTTCGCTCGCCTTAGAATATCAACTAGCCCACACGCTGGAATGATATACACTACCACGTTGCTTCTACGCTAGGATAAGAAATTTTCGCAAAAAGTTTTGAAAATGGCGTGAGAGATTATTTCAAAAAATGTTTGCACTGATACGAAAACAGCACACTAATTTTCGAAAACTCGTCAGAAAAAATTTTTGTAAAATTGCATTGGCAAACGCGACATGTTTTCATTGAGATCTTGAAAAATACGTGAAATCACGACAAACGAATGACAATTTAATTACACATAAGCAAATGCTAGCAGCAACGCTCAGCACTCCTGTGGTTGTATTGCTAATGAGCGAATGTTGCATCTTTGTTTTTGCCGTAATTTTTCCGGCCCTGACTCACTGATTTTCTACTGCACCACCTGATGCCCGGATAGGCTACATGCAAGGAAAATTTTGTTTCAGCAGCAATACCTAAAAACGCCCTTCTGAATGAACGATCCTTAGCGTTTGAGAGGGCTTTTTGCATAAGAGATGCCGTCATGGCTTTCATCATATGTCTTCTTCTTTTCAGCCAGTTCTTCGTAGACGCTAATGATCATCATATGCCTGAACACTAAAAAGGAGTGAGTGATAAAGGCACACTAGTGATTGGGTTTGTGTGTTGTTTTATACTCCAGGATTGAAGTGTTGAAAGCTCTCAGGCTACTTATTTTCAAATCTATCTAAATAATTCTGGTCCCTTTTGCAAAAGCTGAATAACATTAACCTTTTTGCCCAATCGGACATGTTGGAAAAAATGCTTGCAAACCTTGTAAGCAGGATTTTACGCAAACGTTTGTCTTGCTTTTACCAACGTAGATTTTCTGTTATGCTACAACAACATTTGCAAGATTGGAAATAATTTGCACATCTTGGATCTTCTTCTTTTGAGCCAGTTGTTCAAACAACTGCTTGGCCGCCCTAAATCTCAGGGCAGATGTTGAGTAGCCATTCGATTGTTTCATCGTCCAGAACCGTCAGGCCATGCAGTCCATGGTGAGGTCGATGGATTGGACATTGGAGGACAACATGGTCGACGGCTTGTTCTTCTGCGCCACACTCACAGGCTGCAGAGGAGGCCATACCCCATTTGCACAAACACGATCAGAAACGTCCGACACCGGCGCGGAGGCGGTTGAGCCGATCCCAGGGTCTTCTTGGAAGGGTCATTCTGGGGGGTGGGTGCCGGTGTCGGGGATAAAAATGCGGAGTCTTACGGGGTTGTCCGCCCATTACGCATTCCATTGGTTATCCGCCCAATGCGCCGCGCGTATGTTGTTGTTGTCAGATGAACTGATGAGATGTTGTGCGGCGGGTACAAATGGGTGTCTCGATTTGAGGCGCCGTGCGTTTGCACTCGATGGACGGGTGACATCTTGGATCTAAGAGCAAGTTCACGTTACACGGAACAGTCTCACAACAACGAATCAGAATTGTTGAATTGCGTTAGCAATAAATTTGAAATTTGACCGTGTGTGTTGAAGAACTTGGTATACGTGGAACTGCAAAGTTTATCACGCCAACGTATTCAAGATGTTAGCTCTAAAATACTTGGCGTTCACAAACTGAAAATTGGTCATCGCCACAATCTTTTTTTGCTTTCGTTAAATAACTTGTATGTGGTGATAGTATTATCACGTGCTATTTTTTCCGAGCGTCAAAGCCATATCTTGTCCAGTAACTTTAAAAAACTTGCAATAGGTTATGAAGACAGCCAAATGCGCTGAAGTCGAAACAAACTAAAAAATTGTTATACTGACATATACGTAAATAAAAAAACGGAGCTGCACATGCAGTGAAGGATTGCATCTAGTGCAGTATTTATTCCAAGCATTCAACTCACTTTTACGCAACTTTACTTGCAACAGCAGCCTATTCTTCCAATCCCGAACTGCTTTAAGATTGCTGATGATATTGATGTTTTTCCGAAATAAAATGGAATCTATCGATCAGGTCAAAAGCAACCTGAGCTAAATACTTCTTAATGATACTAACTTACCGCAAACAAATCATCCATAAACAACACAAAACAGTGAGAAGAGCAGTTACTACCAATGTGTGTGCGGACGGAAGAACTCTTGCGAACTTTTTCCTTTGCCACCACTCACGCCAAAGTAGAGAATAGCGGTAAAGCGGTGATAGCTCGCTACCGCATCCGTTGTTTTTTCAAAAAAGAACGGTGCTACCACTATTGCTCCAGGAAAATTAGCTCGCTACTGCCCACGTCTACCTACAACAAATCTTTTCATGAGGAGAGTGAGAAAATTAAGGAGTTTTATCTAAACGGCAAAGTACAATGAGACAATGATGTCAACGACACGACTGTAACACACTTGAAAAGATAAGAGGTACAACCTCAACTGCGACAAGAACCAGCGATACTTGCTCCCAGCTGACTTGCTCACAGGACAATGAATAGAGAAGCAAACACCTGTGGAGAAAGAGGCACTTCATCATGTCACAGAAAGGAATAAACAAAGGACCGAGTGTTATGTCAGGTGTTCAGCTCTCTGCTGAAACAGTGCAATCAACTCGAGAGTGCACGCCTGAAGAGTTGGGAAAAGAGATTTTACAGGAGACATACTGGCACTTCCTTCGCGAAACACGATAATCTGGCAGCGAAAGACATTTTGGGTGTTGGAGTACCTTTGCCATTTGACTTCGCATTTCGCTTAAACAAAAATAACCCCCGCGATTTTTTCACAGATTAATACTTCAATAAATTCCAAAGATTTTGATATAAAATTTATGATCATGCCCTTCCCAGAAAGAATTTCTAATAATTAATTGAAAACGATAGTTGCACAACACGAGAATCTGGCAGAGAAAGTCATTTTGGGCGTTAAATTGTCTTTGCGATTTAGCTTCGCATTTCGTTTAAACAAAAAAACACAATTTTACAGTTCAGTATAATTCGATAAATTCCAAAGATTTTGATATAAAATTTATGATCCTACCAGTGATGTAGTCGAGACCGTAACCTCCGAGACCGAGGCCTGGCTCAAATTTCGAGACGAGCAGGGGTGTAGTAGGATGGGAACGCGTGGGAACGGCGTCATTGCCACGCTTCAATAAATTTGTTTGGACTCAGAAAAACTTTAATTGGTTTGTTCGTTACAAAACAATACCAACCCTTCTGTGTAAGGACAGGAGGTGATGCCCTGATGAAGCTCCCATGTTCTGGTCTCCTATCTAGTATTAAAGTAGGCCTATGTTATTTGCGAAAATGGAGAAGAGGCGAATCATTACTTTTTGTTTGAAAACAAGCACAGTCGATGTAGGCGAGTGCATACATCCCCAGCAGCACTGGTCAAAACAGCACAGAGAAGTGGTAACTCCACAGGAAAGGTTGCTTTCCATCATTCACTTTTTTGCCAAGGTGTTTCGTCGTTTATATCATTTGCCAATGAAGTAACAAACTTTTAAAGCTTTTTACTATCTACCACTTACCTGTTTCACTACATTCTTTTTATTTTAACACTGGGCATCTGCACTTACACTCAAATTTCTTCACCATATATTACGTGTATTTTGGCTAAAAAAGCTTTGCCATTTTTTGTAACGTTACCAACATCTTTCCTAGTTACTTTTCTCCTCACACGACAAGTAATTGATTAAGAATTCTCTAAAGATTTAGAATTAAGAGGTGATAAATTTAGAGATTTAAAAAAACGAGAGCACTACTTTGAATTTCAAAAAGCAAACTTGTAACTAATTTTTCATCCATCCAAACTTGCTCGCTCTGTCCAAAACATGTTTTTAAAATGTTGTCCGTGATTCTGCTGTTGACGCAAAGAAAAACTTATTTAGGCCTATTAGAGTAATAGATTTTTTGGCGCAAATTAGGTTTACACTTTGAACCAGCGAGGTAATATCCCACCGCATGGTCAACTGCAGTGGCGTAGGGATGTGAATGTCGCCCGGGACCGACCATAAAAATGCTTTCTCTTTCCACTCCTCACATTTGCTTACAACAATATAAAATGAGAGAAAATCATGTATCATGCTTATTATAACAATAAGGAATAATAAAGCATCTTGAACATCACAATCGAATACTCACAAACCAAAAGGAGTCTTGTTTTTAATTCTCGATTATGGATCTTGCTTTCTCTACTTGTTAGCCACCCTTCTCGTCATTACTTCTATTTTTTCTGCCTTCGTTGCATGTGCATGTATGTATGGCCAAATAAATTGCATAGCTGGCACATGCCAGGCTGTGGTTCAGCGGGAAAGTTTAATTTTTTGTCATTACATGTGAATCAGTTGGTACCGTTGATTCGATGTGTTTTCCATGGCAACAACAAAGTGCATAGGGCTAATGACCCGAAGCAACATGGGTTTGCTTTTTGTGTTACTTAGAGCAATGTGCTCGTAGTTTGTCAGTTTTTTTACAACTGCGGCAGATCGTTTGCAGGAAACCATCGCCTTCGTCTTGAAGATATTTTCTTTCTCTGATAGAAAGAAAGTACAGTATTAGATGTTTTCGACAGGCATTGTTGGGATGCAGCATGCTGCTGTAGAATGAGCGAAGTTCGGGATTACCGGTGCAGTTGACTACCACTGAAATGGTATAGCGCCTTCCTGCTGATTTTATGGCTGTATGTATAATTCCTAGATTTGCTATTTGTTATTGTCAGGTTTTTATATTTTCAAGTTTTTCATTATTTCCATATTTTTACGTTAAACTAATATTCACAACTGTTCCAAATTTTTGTTTTTGCTGACACACTTAGGAGTTTTCGCAACACCGTATGTCGGTTAGAAAACGCAGAAAGGCCGTAAAGCCTATAGCAGTACGTCAAAGGAACTGATCAGCCATGACGCATTATTTGCTCTCTGTATAAAACTCTTCTGAGTAAAACTTTTCAAGAGAGTTCTGAGGCATTTTTGAACTTAAAAAGTCTTCATTACGCAGACCAAAAAAAACTTCACCAGCGTGTTTTAACAGGGTGCTTTGAAAACCACTTCGAAAAAAAGGCATGGTTTTATTTGGCTTCTCAAAAAAGAAACTTTTTGGCACTCCTCCACCTCTTTTGGATAAGCCTATGGGTTTCATAACAAAACTCTTGGAAAAACAGTTCAAAGATAGTCCTTCGCAAAGTACTCCCAACCTCTCGTTGCAGAGATTACGCGCTGCGGTTTCTTTGGTACATGCACATTTTTTGTTGAATTCAGTACAAATTTTAAACGGTGTAGAAAGCAAATTGTTTTCTCCATCTCGCAAACAACGTAACAACAAAGAAAGCGTAGCCACTGACCTCTTGGAACGGCTAAATTTTGAGCAATCATTTTTAAAACGTTTTTTTTAAGGAAATCCTAGCAAAATTTCATAAAAAATAACTTATCCAAAGTCTCGAGACGAAGAGCTCGAGACCGAGACCGAAATCCTACGAGACCGAGACTCCAAAAAACGGGTCTCGAGACCGAGACCAAGTCTCGAGCCTCCATCACTGGATCCTACCTCTTTCAGATAGTATTTCGATGCTTAGTTGAAATATCAGTAATTTTCAAAAAGTAGTTTGTTTCAAACAACTTTCATGAGTTTGGGACACCACATTTGCAAGCATTTTACGTTTAGATGTAACGTTCAGAACTTTCATTTGCCTGTGTTTATTTTTTCATATCACCTTTTGGGACCGCCGAAGGCCCGTAGTAACCGAATTTTTGATACAGATTATTTCAGCAGTGGCGATTCTAAGGGGAGGCCTGGGTGGGCTATGGCCCCCCTAGATTTTTGCTTGTCCCCCCCTTTGGCCCCCCCAGGATTTTCTTAATTTCCTGTTTAAGTTCGTTTGGTTGGCATATTAGGTTTGCCAAATGCTTTTTGCAAAAATACCGGCCATTTTGTCAACAGCGCCAGATCTAAGCTGTGTCGTAACTCGTAAGCGGCACAGGGAAAACAGAGATAATGAGTATTGTTAAGCCACAATTAATAATTCCCTAGTAGTTTGGCTGATTCGCTACATTTCGGTGTGTGTGTGACGTGACAATCGCACCAAGGATTGCGTCAACAGCAGCAAATAAACTTCGCTGAAGAAACTGTTCTGATAAGATTCACTACAAGAGTCCCTATACTTTGAGAAATTCTGCATTAGCTCTTTTTAAGTTACGGCAAATTATTTATGTTCACAATCCCGGCTTCAGGCACTGATTTTCAAAATACCGGCCTTTTGACGGCCACTGATAGATTAGAAGTAAAATACCGGCCATCTGGCAATCCTAGATATATGCAGTAGATAACTTTCGGCCAGCAATATTTTAAGCGATAATTTAGAACCCCTCTTGCCTGCATTCGATATTTCCCGAATGCGTGATAAGCTGTATTGTTATTTTTTAAGGTCGGGTAACTAGAGTTTTTTTATGACGACACGCATCAGGCGTTGCGCCGATCCTGCGTGAAATTTAGTCAGACAGTGGTCGTGGTGTTGAAAAACTCATTTTGAAACCACGAAACAGTCACAGAAGTGGAAAGATTGATCTTTTGTGCATTTCAGTGTGAGATGGAGCTGGATTATATCACTGTCAGGAGATTGTTGTTTGTCCCAGCAGAAAAAGGTTTGTGAAAGCATTAAGTAGCTACAAATGAAAAAAAATTGTTCGAGCCATGTAGGCAGCTTCGACTCCTTTCGAAGCAAATTCTTTGCCACAGTTATATCACGTTTTAAATCGTTTTCACTCAGGGATATCTACGGGCTCTAGATATCCCTGTTTTCACCACATGAATATCATTTGTGAATTCTTTCAAGTGTTTTTATGATGGAAATGTTTGACCTCTGGGGCAAAGAGCTGAAATATGCGAAAAAATTTTTTCTGAATCATTACGGAAAATCCGTACAAAATTCTATGGGGTTGCAGGACATGCGGGTAGAGTTAAAACTGCAGTCACGAACCACTTACGTAAGATGTTTCGAAGTCGTATGCACAAGGCAGCAGAACGCAATACAGCAGCCAGGATAAATTGAGATAAATTAACTGAAACCAATTCTTAAAAAGCTGCGTTTAATTGCTGCTGGCAGCTGTAACTTTTCCCGTCACCGGCGCTTCATGCGAGAGAAGTTTTTCAAAAATTAAATTAGAGAAAACATTTCACAGAAATTCCATGACCAGTGAAAGATTGGGTAACACTGATATACTTTAGACTGAAAGGTATCAGCTGAAAAATAGATTTAGAAAATTTGGTTGATGAATTTGATAGTCGAAATTGATATGAGAAGGATTAAGTTACATTGAGGTGATGATATAAAATTGTAACGTAGACTGCAGGGAGCTGTGTGAGAATTATATTGCCCATTGTCTATGTGTCTGATCTTTTTAGGTTTAGAATTAGTGCGTGTTTCGCTTATGACAAGACAGTCATAAATCAACCCAGGGTTGAAAAGTCAGGTTTTGAAGATCAGTCAGAGGAAAATTCAGTGTGAATAATAAATGAACGACTTTGTTGGGAATATTCTGCAAAATAAGTTTTACGCCTACTGTTACATCTTGCTATCAGGTACACGCCCTAAACGCCGATGCACACCTTTCTGCGGCGTTGCTATGTAACTTAGGTGCAACTGGTGCCGAAACCTCGCTGCTGTTAACTGCATACTGCATTGAATAGTCCTCATCCTATCCACGCTGCACACACGTAAGAGTAGTTGCATAACATTTTTATGGTTACACCAGGTTTTTTAAGGTGTTTTAGGGACCCAGAATTGAAAATCGGGTCCCTAAAATCAGAAAAAAAAATTACCATCGGGTCCCTAGAATCAGAGAAAATCGGGTCCCTAGAATCAGAGAAATCAGCTCACAGGTCTATACCGGGTATCTAATATTTTCCTTAAAAAAAACTAGTTACACCATAATCTCAAAATGTCCATAAGCTACTATAAAAACGGGTTAGTCAGTAGTCACCAATCCGTTGGACGATGGTTTATTTTTTATGTGCGTTGTAGTAATAATGTTTTGATGAAACTAGTTGGCTATCAACAGCCTACTTGACTCTGTGTCAAGATGGAATTCGTGGTTAGAACCATTTCGCTTTCATGTGAATTGTTTTCTCTTTCTAAAGCTGCTTTCGTTCGTGTCGGGACGGTACAATTGTGTACGGAAAATGGTGTTTCGATTTGCATGTGCAGTGCTGTGGAAGTTGCATGGTTAGCACAGAATATTTGACATACCAGTACACGTGTGTGATTGATTCTACAGCGGCGTTTAGGTGTCTCTGGTGAATAATAACGCTAGTTCATATTTAACGATATTCACAAGCCTATGTTGGGTTTGACAGGGTTAATCATAGCAACTTAATCTTCAAACCAATGAAAAATCAACTTGCAAGATAGACATTTATGTTTCCCCCCTGCTTTTTCCTTGGCCCCACAGTGGCCCCCCCACTTTTTTCATTCTAGAATCGCCACTGTATTTCAACCGTAACTCGCCAGTCCATAGAGCTAGAAAGGGGTTCAAACCATCTACGGATTCAGCAAGACTTCTAGGTTGGACTGAAAAAAGTTTGAATTTTGGGTTTGAGGTTCTCTGTGGGGGTCGTCACAAGTGGGAGTGTTTCTGCGTTTTTATGGCCTACTTTAGCCAGCCCTAGGCGACAATCCAATGTGTCAATTTTTGGCTCAAGTTTTTTTTTCAAACTAGACTATCATCCGAGTCTTTAGAGTCCTTGATTGGCTTTCTAGCATATCTGGAGCCAAAATTATGGCACAAAAAACAAAAAGTGGTCAAAATTTCTACCTCTACAAACGCTAACCTGGGGTGGATTACACCCATGTTGTATATGCCCATAACTCGCTGCCAGAATATGCAAGAGAGCTATTCAAGCCCTCTAATGACTCGTGAAGTCTTGTAGTTTAGACTAAAAAAACTTTTTTAGCTTGAGATATCGTTTTTTTTGTTGATGATTACATAATGATAGGATGCTTATGCATATTTGTTTACATTTGGATGACGTCATCATCCCCTGGAAGTCGAACACTCGAGCCGATTTCGTGGCTCCAAGTTTTTTTGGATTCTAGGCTATGACACGAGCCTTTGGACGGTTTGATGGACTTTCTAGCGTTTCTGGTTCAAAAGTTATGGCAAAATATGCAGAAATGAATTTGGGAAATCCCCACTAATCCCCTAGGAAATTCATACAAGATTTGGGGTCTTTTGGACATAAGTTTGGCACCAGAAACGCTAGGAAGTTGATCCAGGGCTCTGAAGACTCATATTACTGCCTGAAATCCAAGCAAACATTGAGTCACAATTTTCGGCTCTTTACCTTGGTGCTACACAGGGTTGCCAGGTTGGCCATTTCATGGCCAATTTCGAAAATTTTGGCCATTTTTGAAATGGCTGGCCATTAAAAAAACACACTTGGTCATTTTATAAAATTTTGCCATTTTTTTGGCCATTTTTTTATTTTGTCATTAAAATGAAATTTAGGCCTACATGAAATATTTCATCGTTTGCTATTTTATTCATGTCACTGTAAATGTTACAGTAACACCATTGCTACAGTACTTCAAACTTGTTTTGTTTTGAAATGTGGCAAATATTTTGCCTTTGCAGTCAGTTGATTTTGTACAAGTGTTTGAGTCAGACCTGTCATATGACTCAGTGTTTGCACTCAAGTGTTCCTACCCCTTCGATCATATGATGAATGAATATGTGGACTTATTGATGGCCTTCACCATGTGATTATGATCATCCATGAATTTCGTCTCTTGGAGCACAAGATAAAAAGAAATTGATGTTATAAGGTCAAAATTTGCTTCTTTGGTCAAACCATATTTCTTTGGGAGAAATACACTGCATTCCTAACATTTTGAGTCCCCTATGATTGTATAAATTACCATAATTAAAATTTTTTATATTTTGGCCATAACCATTACAAAAAACAGCCATTTTGGCCACAAGCTACGGAAAATATCTGGCAACCCTGGTGCTACAGGTCCGCCTGTGGACCTTGATAGGCTATTTGAAACGTTATTAATCAGCCACCTATAACGTGACAGTAACGCACAACGAGAGTGCAGTAGGTTTGGTTGGTAGAGACGTAGTAAAGATAAACCTAAACCTTAACCCCTAAACCAAAAGTGACCTAAACCCAACCCTCAAAAGTAACCAGTGGCATACCTACGGTTTCTCGCGCCCGGGGGCAAACTCAGTTTTGGCGCCCCACCCAGCCTGTTCATGGCAGCATAGATGCGAAGAGTGAGCTGAGAATAAAGGGGCGTCGAAAACTGACTCGGGCCCTGCAACCGCCTGCATATAGTAGTTTCTAGACCCGTCTGAAAACTTCCTGTGATTGTGACGTCACAGAATTGACGTCGAGACTTTTGAATCTTGGAAATCATTATTTACCGTAGAGTTAAGAATCTAATAGTTTCGCTTAAGAGCTTGTCGGAAGTCCCAACAAAAGTGCAAAGCTGATGCCATGGCTGAGGCTTTATGGAACAGATCTCCCAAAAAATTCTGGCAGAACATCAGAAAAAGCAAAACATCATGGCTTCCATCTACAGTGGGAGGTGAAACAGGAAATAAAGCAGTTACTGTCATGTGGAGAAAACACTTTTGCAGCATTGCTGAACTCATAAAAAAACTGTGAAATTGGCAATTTCGTGCAACAAAATATAATCTCACATGCAAGGGCGTATCGACGGGGGGCAAGGGGGGCACAATTCCCCGGGCGTCGAATTCCTATGGGGGCGCCGAATCACTGCAGGGGCGCCCAATTATTGTGAGGGTGCCGAAAAGTCCCAACAATGTCACAAGTACATTGTTCAATACAATATATTTGCTTCCGAAAGACCTCAGGTTCGAACATGGGGCGCCAAACTTGCTTCTTACCCCGGGCGCCATCTTACCTCGTTACTCCCCTGCCTCGTTACACCAGGTTAGCCATTGTGTCAGGACCTTTGATGCCGTGCTGAGAGACAGCTTGTATCGATTTTTTATAAGATGCGCATCTTCATCCAACTTTTTTATTCGATCTCTTCAAAAGTCTGATGCTTTTTACAAATCTTCATTTTTCCTCAATTATTCAACGCCTTGCATGGTGGAGACCAAATGCAGTAGTTGTTCGTGAATTGTTTCGGTATTTGCGTCTCATCAGTATTGCTTTTGTGTAGTAAAAATATGTGGACACTGTGTACACACCAAGCATTAAAAAAGTAGGAAGTGCTGGGAAAGTGTTTGGCTCCTCTCATAGGCGTAACCAGGGGGGAAAATAGGGCCATAGCCCCCCAAATTTTTGAAAATATTGTCATTTTGTTCATTGAGATGTGTTTTTCCAAACAAAATAGTGTCATTCGCCTAAAATCTAACATTTTGCCCCCCCCAAAATTTTTTGGCTCCCACCAACTTTCTGGGCTGGCTACGCCACTGGCTCCTATCTAGGCTGGACACGTACTAACACCGGTTGTGTGATGCGCTACTGTATGGTTATCCATTTTCTTTGCTCTTGCGAATGACGATACAGCTGTGGTGAGGATGAACTGCTATGTTCCTCCCAGTGTTGGTCATGTGCTAACACCGTTTCTGTAATGTGCGCTGATGTATAGCTAACCACTTTTTGTGTTCTTGTGTCTGTGATATGAACCATGAGTCCGCAATAAAATATCATTATTATTATTATTATTATTATTATCATAAATCTCAAGAAAACGTATTTTATTTGCCGATTTTGACGCGCAACTTTTTGTTACGAACCTCGCACCCACTGGAAAAGTCGGGCTAGTTTTGCCTTGGCGTTGTAATGGCACTGACACTGAGCAAAAGGTGTCCATCAACTGTTGTGCCCATCGGCAGTGTTGCCAGTGCTGTTTTTTTTTCACTAGATCTGGAGTTTTTGTTTTATGTGGGGTTCTTATTGAAAACCTGGTTTTTTTTGACTCTGGTCAAATTTTAGAAATGTATGTTCATGTTGGATTACTATATTTTCCATTCAATTGTGGGATTTATTTATGAAACATGCGTTGTATTTCGCGTTTCAATTGCAAGAATACAATAGTTTCACATGCGTAATGTGCAGAGTCAGTAGCCAGTACAGCACAGTTGAGTAGGGCTAGGCTTAACCAAATTGTGTGAAATCTAATGTTCTACAGATTAAGCACTGATTAGGCATAGGTTAGCGCTCTCATCCATCTCTGATGTGTCTCAAGGGCTGCTTATTGTTCATGATTTTGGAATGCTTTTTTTGTTATGAATGAAGATGCTGTGTTTGAGAATCTGTTCATTGTTTTACAAGCGATTCTGTTCATTGTTTTACAATACAAGTGATTTTGTTATTTCTTACGAGAATCTGTTCATTGTTTTACAAGTGATTGTGATAGGTGGTATGAATGTAAAATCTGGATATTAAATTAGTAGTCAAATAATATTGCAATGAATGCTATGATTAGGGTGAAAAGAAAACTGTAAGACTTTGAATGCATCATGTACACGTTTCATTTGTGCATATAAGTGAAAGTAAAACTAAATATTAAACGTGTTTAAGAAAAGATCTGACTGACTTTTTATGTTACTTCATACATTTGGTTTGCTGCTAGCATACTTGTAAATTGTTAGTTTGTTTAAAAATAGACTTGAACTTATTAAAAATTTGATGCAAATAATGCATATTACCTTAATTTTTATGTATAAGTATCGCTAGCGTACAAACATTCAAGTTTGGTTTTTACATTTTTTAACATTTTGTATGTCTGTTTTTTTTTTTTTCTGTTTTTTTTCAAGGTAAATTTTGGGGTTTTTCTTTATAACAGAGTGGCTACACTACCCATAGGCCTCCTATCCCTTGCCAAGCTGATGGGCTTCAAGGTAAAAAGGAGGCTTATTTGAACTTGTACCTACTTGATGAAAAAAACACTATATTAAAGTTTGCTTTGTTTTATCATTCATTTCCTTTATGCTGATTAAAGAGTGTAATTGTGATGTGTTAAATTTTTGCTTTAAACTGAACCAATGCAAGTACATAAATTTCCTGGTATATTTTCTGTGATTGTCATAAATATTATTTTACTGAAAAGCTTTTGCACCATTGCCAAGCTATGTGCAATGATTCAGACAAAAATCTCCTCCGTCATGGATCTGGATGATGTAACTGTCAAAGTATGTTAAAACAAAATGTGACATAATCACAACTCACTTAAGTATAGCATAAACATGCTAACTTTCACACATTCAAATTTTTTAATGTGAGGAAACTTGATTATTCAAAATGGAAAGTATCACCTGAAGATACTATTATTTATCGGAGAGAAATAGGGATGTATAAGCTTATCATTTATTACTTCTTCATCTGCACATGAGCATTGAGCTGATGTGAGATTTTCAGGAGCAAAAGTGGTAATAGATTAGAAACTATGTTTTACTTAATTGTTGAAAATGTTTTTGTTGCTGTAATTATTGATGTTGTGAAAATAGGCAGTTTATTTTAAAGCTGTTTGAAAGTGTGCTAAGGTATTTGTCGGTGGTACTAAATCATGTTCTTATTTTTAGGAGCTAAATGACTTGGAGTTCCTGCTCATATAATTTAAACTAGCTCATGTTTTATTTGTGTCTGTATGGATCCTCGGAGACCGTATTTTCCACCACCACCACCACCACCACCACCTAGGTTTACCAACAGACACAGGGAACAATTTGATGATTATTGGTCCAGGGATGTGGATGCTCCAAGAAGAGAACATTTTCATCAAGAAATAAGATGCATGCCTTCCCTACCATCTGATGTGAGAAGCAGAGGAAACTCTGAAAGACATAGGGACCAGCCTCCATTTTTTCCTGGGGAAGGACAACATGTGGGTGTTTTTACTCCACCACCTCATCCGATAAGAAGAGATTATGAATGGCATCCTAATTCTGCTGGACATCACATACATGGTCCTCATCCACATAGGTCACACTCTTATGTAGAGGATCGACGTCGTTCACATCCATTACCTGATCAGCTAAGACGTAGTGACTTCCGTTCTGATTATGAACATCAACTTAGGTTTGTATATGAGCCTCACAGACAGGCAATTGCTGATGACAAGCATTTTCATCAAGCTGCTTCATCTGCAAGATATGGAAATCCTGATCATCAAGGGCATAGCTCAAGGAAATATGATGAACATAATGAGGGCCATGATTGGAAAAGATTAAGAAAGTTTGAGGACAATGATAAATGCAGGTAATCTATGGCTTGCATGGAGGGTGTGAATGCTATTTTTAATTCAAAGCGTAGTTAAACAATTGTCATGTTCTCATTGCTTTTTAATTTTCTGGCAAAGTTATTTGCCAGAAAAATTATGCTTTTGAATTCCCTCTGTGAATAAATCGACTTCATGGATATAAGTGCTTTTTGGCCAAGTATTTTAGTTTGCTGATACCCAAGTCTTTACAGTGAAAACTTGTTAGAAAAATAGTGTTGGTGAAAACTGTGAGGCAACTGTGTCAGTTATGCTATTGATCTTGTACAGCCTTGGAATTGTTTAAAACTGCAGACAGGGTTTCCACCGATTCTTGACACCTTCACTGCCGGCCTGTGTTAGGCCTATTTCAAGCAGTTTGCAAATGTCTTGGCAATAGCATAACTCTTCCGCCAATTGTGCTAGAAAGCTGTTCAAACCCTCAAGAGACTCGGCAAATCTTCAAGTCTGCAATAAACAAAAAAAAAACTTTTTTGGTTTTGGGATTTGGATTTTTTGTGAGTGATGTCATAAAAGAAATTCCGGTCTCTGATTGAAATAACCCAGCATGGAAGTGCCACTGCTCACCTAGTCATTAGAAGTTACGTTGGAGTTTTTATGTACCATTTACACTGATACTGTGATGCATATTCATTGTAGTCATTAACTGGTATTGTTAGGGCTCACGGGAAAAATGATTTAATGGTGAGTTGTTCTGCAGGAAAGAAGACGATTCATCTTCACGATCTTCAAAGCAACCACCAGGTCCCAAGACTTATCCACCATGTTTCATAAAAATTTATTGCACTTTGTGGGTTGCTCATGCTTTTTGTGTTTTCTTGATTCATTTTTAAGGTCATCAAAAAGGAGATAAAGCTGGTCAGAATGCAGGTTTCAGGTCCAGTAAAAGTAAAAAGTAAGTAGTTCTTACTGGCAGTGAAAATTATATTTTTGATTTATTTGGAATGTTTCTCATTATTTTTTTTGGGAAAATAAAAAAATTAGTATCCATATTGGTATAGTTTTGGCACAATTCCAAGGATAGGGAAGCCTGGCATAGATTGTAGACAAAATCAAATCTAGATATTTTAGACAAAAAATTTTTGAATTATATCGTATCGTACTTCGAAATCATGTATTGAGTGCTAATTTCGCACCACTTTGCAACTCCATAACTTGCCAGTCAATTGTGCTAGAGAGCTATACAAACCCACGAAAAAATCAGTGAGTCTTTTAGTTTGCAATGAAAAAAAAGTGTTTTGTTTTTTTGTGGGTGGCTTTGGGTTTTTTGTGGGTGACATCATAAGTGGGGTGGTTTTTGGCCATTTTGGCTCAGGTTGTCGGGCCCTGGGCCCAACCGCTAGATGGAAGTATTTCTCTCAAGTTTTTATTGGAAACTAGGCTAAAAACTAAGTCTTTTGAGCCTTTGATTGGCTTTCTAGCATTTCTGGTTCAAAAGTTGGGGTAAAATTACCAATTTTATGTTTTGTGGATATAACTTTTGAACCAGAAATGCTAGCAAGTGCTTGTTTGGGCTTCAGTTGCAAGGTGTTTTATGAAACTGGCATAAATATGGTAAACAGGGTTGTGGAGTTGGATGCAAAATACTGACTCCGACTATGACTCTGACCTTTCCAAAATTTCTGACTCTGACTCTCTAAAATTTCCACTCCCAACTCCGACTCCTTAACATAAAGGGAATAAAATTTGGCTGTTACAATCAATAGAAATTGTGGTGCACAGCAAGAAATCTCTTCTTCAACAAAAGTTTCAAAAGAAATTGTACCATTTCAACAGGAGTTCCAATTTGTGAGTGTGATGTAAAAAATGATTCAATTGGACTTTTGGAGTCGGACAAAAAATCCAACTCTGACTCCCAGTATTGTAAGGAATCCAATGCCAACTCCACCCAAAAGCCTTCGTCTCTGCAACCCTGATGGTAAACTCTCAAACACAGCCCAGTATCCAGTCTATTTACATGTGGGAAACCACATGATCCTGAAAGTGTTGATTTATGAAATACTTGCTTACTATGAAATCTTTATGTACTTTCCACGATGGGTGTAAGCAAGGAATCGATCAGCAAATTTTTAATAGGAAATCGATTTCACGTAAAATTACACATCCTCAGTCCTTATTCAAATAGAAGATATGTTCAAGTTTGAATCATCGCAAAAAGACGAAAGCAGATGGCAGTCGACTGATTCCTCGAAAGCATACAGAAGCACTAGTTCTTTTAAGTGTATGAAATCTTTATTCTCATTTTTCTTGTTCAAATTCCTTGTGGTTTAAACTTAGTCTTGATTTAATATATTTAGTAAATGCAGTTTTGTAAATCGTGTTTTATACACTTTATAGAATGTTTAATGCTTTTGGCACCTGCTGTTTTTCCTAAAAAACAAGTTGGAAACCAGGCAGTTTTGATTCCAAAATATGCTGCATAAGTCTTGTAGAAAAGTGTTGAGCAATTTTTGTGAAATGATGATGCTGACTTACATAAACTTTATTACTTGTACAGCTAGGTGGTTTTCAGAATCACAATGATCATATTTGCAACCAGCTTTTCTTGGCTTGGAAAACTTGTGATGTTAGTTCTGCAAGATTATGAAAATTGTTTGATAAATATCAAATTATAAAATATAAAGTGCTTCCGTTTTTCTCCTGCATTTAGGTCATGTTTATTCAAACTTCATTTCCCTGAATTTGTGTCAATTTATGTTTCATTTTTTTGTCCATTTTGAAAACAGTTCATTTATACATTTACATGTGTCATGTGCCGTAAAGAATTCGACTGCTTCCTTACAACACCTTGTTGATACTGTTGTTGGAAATATCAGTTGACTGTCTGAAATGTGCTTTTGATTCTTTTCAGAAATGTCCTTGCAATGCTTTCCAAAGTTTTTTTTTACATTTTCAGAAACAGTTGAATACCAACAAAGCAATCTCCAGCTTTCATGTATAGAAAATTTGGTGTGCTTAATAGCACATTTTTCCTAATACCTGACATTGCATACCTTTTTCATCTTGGTGTAAGCTGTTTTAAACTGAAAACTTTTGCATGTTGCTTTATTGAAGATTTTTCAAACTTTGCACATGGTTGCTTTTATAAGTCTGAAGTTATATATTGCACAGGAAAGAAAGCAGATCTATGACACGAACTTCAAAAGAAAAGTCAGGTACTGAAATAATGCACACACATTACATTGCAGTGTTCATTTTACTGACCTGTTGTAATTGTAGGACATCGTCATCATCAGAGAAGTCGACAAGAATCAGCAGATCATAAGCAAACAAGGTAACAGTATTTTGGTGTAGAAGGTGATTTACATTTTTTGTTTAGTTAGATACTCTGTTTGTCATTTGAAAAATTGATTTCGCAAATATGTTCCTAAGTTTTGATTAGACCAGCATGATAACAAATCTGAGTATACTAACTAGAGGTTGTTTGCAGTGAGCACTTGTCAGATGAAGATATATTAGAAGCTGATGGAAAGGTAGATGTTGCTGAGGAGATGAAACGTTTAAGAGCAAGTTACACACAGTGCACACAACATGGGGATCTTTACAAAAGGTAAACTTATATCAATTGCTTACATGCGTTTTACCTTCTGTGAATATTAAACTTCTACTTCAAGTTTTGTTTGTGGCAAAATTTTATGAATGTGCTGTGTAGTGGTACACTGTCTGGCTTGCAATGTGTTTGAGATATTAAGGATTTTTTTGATGTGCAACCAGGTTAAAGAATGCTGTTCTGGACTCCAGCTAGTCCATTCATTCACAAAATTTGTAATCTTCCTTTGATATATGTTGGTGCGAAATATTTTTTTAACGAGATGTATGTTTGTATGTGCAAGGTTCTGTTGTGAGAAAAAAATTGAGTAAGAAGTTCAAAATCAGTTCTATTACTGTTGTGTGTTTGCTGATAGAAACATGTGTAAAGTTGTATAGGTGCATGTCAGATAACCCTGCTAATGAAGGCCTGCCTTAGCATGGCCAGTGTTTTGACTTTAGTATTATCCATAATACTATTCACTGAAATTTGCTGAAATTTGAAAATTAAACCCGGGTGGTATAAGAAGAATACTTTTTGATTTGGTATTGGACCACAATTGCACAAGTCCTACGACATGTTTTACAGAGTCAGAATGAACCCTGCCCTAGAAAATTAGTGTTTTGAGGAATCTAATATAATACATGCTAATTAGAAACGTATTTCCTTGAAAAAGCTTGCAGTTTGCTTGATTAAAAAAAGACTGTTTTTGCTTGAAGTGTAGTGCCTGTCTCTAACACTTATTGTACAGTATGTATAATATAGCTACTCACAAACGCTTTTACAGAATATCATGAAATGTCTGCAAAACAAGGCAGATACTTTTGTAGGAAGTAGGATTGCGTTAATGTTTCTGAACTACCTCCCCTAAAGCTCATCCAAGTCTGTCACTGTATCAAAATTAGTTGCAGACCATTAGCATAGCCAGGAGGGCCAAAGGGGCCATGCCTCCCAAAATTTCTAGTATATCTTGTCGTTTTGTGCTTCGAGAGTCGGTATCCCAAACAAAATGATCCGCTCTTGGACCCCTCCCAAAATTTTTGGCTGGGTACGCTGCTGTTGCAGACACCTTAGGATCACGGCATGCGGTAGTTTCTTGCAGGTTTTCTAAAAGATCTCTCTTCCTATTAATAGACTATTCTGACAGTGCTGTTTTGTTCTTTTGACTTAATCGCATGTATAGCTAGTTTTGAACTACTTTTATAATTTTATCGGTTAGTTCAGGTGATTTCGTAAATATACGTTGCAAAATTTTGCAGAATAATGCAGGCAGACTCGACGGTGGAGGGTACGAAAAAGTTGGAGGAATTGTATAATCGGTAAGCTATTTTACGCTTGAATGCACCCGGAAGTAGAACAGAATTTTTACCAAATAATATACTGACGTGACCGAACCTGAGAAAATAGTTTTTCTTTGTATTCAATGTCGGATTTGCTGAGGAAGAGATTGCAGCGATCTGAAACTGATAGTTTGCGCTTGAGGCTCGGTCTCGGGACACGTCCCGTTTCGTTAGTCTCGGTCTTGGCGGCTGCCAGTCTTGCTCTCAAACCTCTTGCCTCGAGACTTGGTGTGCTCCACCTATGCGACCTCGTAACACTTCCAGGAAAGGAAAAACCAAAAAAGGTGACAAAATGCGTAAAATTTGACAACGATAAAACCCAGAAAGGTTGATCTTTTCATGAGAAATACAAGAAAAGTTTTGGCGAGGCCGACAAATCTTCAGATCTCAAGACCCGGCACTCATAGGCGTAGCCAAGGGGGAGCAGAGGGCCATGGCCTCACCAAAATTTTAACATATCTAACTTATTTGATACCTTGGTTCTTTGAGAAGCGATGTCCCAAACAAAATGCTGTTGCTAGCCTAATATCAAACATTTCGCCCCCCAAAAAATTTTTGGGCTTGCTGACTTGTTTTCAGCAAGGCTCGGTTGTGGAGGTCACAGTCTCAACTACGCCACTTAGCGTGGACATTAGAAATTTCTGATACACTGGGCTATTTCTCGAAGATTTTATTAAATGCTTACTTTCGCTTGTTTGTCTGGCTCTTGAAAAGCACTCCTGAACAACTTCAGTGAAATAAAGACACGGGATATTTTAGATTCCTCACCTCAAGGCAACAATCCATGAAACCATTAAAGGTTCCAGTCAAATGTAACAAAGTTTGTGTAAGTCTTTTCTCCTCGTAGTATATTTTTACCTGGAGACACATAGAATAACTTCAACGTTCATGCGATCGTAATGAAGCTCAATTTAAAAATCCATTTAACTCAATGCCAAAGTGGCATTACAGATGCTAAACAACACAGCTTATGATTTACTCAGTAAAAGTTTCTGCATCCTGTCGCAACGTGCGAGCATCTGACAAATGCTATCTGTTTTTGGACGAATTTCCTTCTGTAAAGTTCATCTACGATTTCTTAAAAAATTCGGCCGGCGTGTGCCGTAAAATTATCAATTCTGCCTGCAACTGCAACCATGCGTGATTGCACCTACTGCAAAAATTGTATTTCTGTTAAGTTTTTTGTGTTTGCCATTTACTCGTATATCTCCTGGCTACACCGTTCTAATCATGTCTGATTCGTCTTCATTTTTTGTTTCGCTCTTACGTTTGTGCACTCGCACGAAAATTAATTCTGTGTCTGCTGTTCTACAACATTATCTTCTAAGGCAGGGGTGGGCAAGTAATTTCGCTCAGGGGCCCTTTTGGAAGGCCGCTTTTAGCGGAGGGCCGTACCTTCTAGTGGAAATAGAAGCAAGACTCTGACAAGTTAGCCTCAGCACTAAGCTGGAGGAAATTTCAGATTTAAGAATTTTTTCTGAATGCTTTCGCTGGTAACTGAAAACGCTGTGGCGGGCCACATGTGTCCCGCGGGCCGCTAATTGCCCACCCCTGTTCTAAGGCTAAGTAGTTTGCTGGCAAAATTTTTTGAAAGGCTCGTTCGACTAAAGGATTTGTACTATTCTTCTAGATTTGAGGAGCAGCTGGGATCGAGACACAAAGACTTGTGGCGGCCTCCGGTTGATGATACGGGAAGTGAGTTTTGCAAACAACAAATCATCGGTGTGAAAATAGTAGATCGCGTTTCAGAGCTTGGAGAAACAGCGACGTTGCAGACGATGCAAAACGCCCCTTAGCATAGATCTGATTTCGTCGCAGATGTTGGGTGCTTGTGTACCAAAATCAATAGGTTAAAATTATTAATTCAAATTCCTTGGCGCAGATTTTGGGATGGAGTTCGATGGCGATGAGGATGTCAATTTGGTAAGTTCTTGTAATGCAGCTTTTTGTCTATACGTACGTTGTTGGGAAAGTTAATTCGTAAAATGATATGTGATCATCGAAGAAATAATAAAGTAACAATCAGTTATTTGAATGAAATCTTTGGACGTTTCAAAAACCAACTACTTTAATCGTTAAAGGTCGAAGGTAACGTAAGATCTACAACAACTGTCTTTATTCTTCATTAGATTTTGGCCGACGACGAAAATAGTTGTTTTTCGAATTGTCCAGTGTGGTTTCATGTAATTGTAAATCATTTATTGACGCGTTCATGTTTATTACACGACTTTGCAAAACTCTTAAATTAGGCTTTTCCAGCATTAGGACAGATTTAAAAGATAAGGAGCACTTTAGTATCCTTTATCAAATTGGTTTTACGGTTTGTCTAGTGCAGTGTTTTTTTTATACCAATAGATGATATGTTTGCGCAACAAGATATCTTTAATCAATGCATTGAGCCATGAGTTTTAGGATGTGCAGACTATGGCGCGTGTTCAACGATATTGATCGAGTTTTGAATATTTAGCGGAATTTGGAGTGTGATAGTGATGCTTTCACAAGACTTCATACAAAATGATTAAAATGTTGCCTTTGATTGCTTTTGAGGGCCGGCCATTATGCGTGACCAGTACAAAACCACGGGGTAAGGCTCTAATTGTTAGCTTGTCAAGGATTATAACTAATCAGTAGAATTGAAGTATGAGGTGTGTTTTAATTATCAAACTCATTGAAACGCCTACTTCTACACACTTCTACGTGTGTCGAATTTTCTGGCGGTTGTTTAGGTATCCCTGTTTTATAGTTGTGTAGCACCATATTCGTGCCACTAATGATAAAACTGTACATTTTGTCATCATAAAGCGTTGGTTACGTAGTTTGATATCGTGTTGTTCATAACTAAAGACGCGTGTAATGTTACGGAGGACGGCGTAAAAAAACGAGTGCAGTCCCAACGATTGTGATTATCAGTTAGTTTTCAGAACATTATCCGTTTTTGCGTATGTACCTGCATTGAGATGTTCTGAGCAATGTGTCCGTCGATGACACGAGAGAACGAACAGATCTCTTTAAAAATCAAACCTAGTTTTCTAATTTCAATCATCTTCCTTATTGCGTTGGAATATGTCAAGTCTACGCCCCGTTTCTACATTTTTCGAACCTGAAATGTTTTAAGTTGCTTTAATTAAGTCGAATCATCAAATCAGATATTTTCATTCTGCTTCCATCCGAGTTATGTATATAATGCCACTTTTAATGAAGTAAGCCGGTCCTGATGTATCGCAAGATTGAGTGTCATTAGCATATCTAAAAGGTGCTGCTAAAGCTCTGCTAACCCGTTTGTAAGCTGTTTGCGTTTTTTTGCTTTGATTCACTATCTGCAACAGCCTGCTTGTTGCGTGATATGCGAACGGTCAAACAAAACTTTCGTTTTTTTTTATTGTTGCAGAACCTGAGCGCTCAAGCCACTACTACCAAAATTAGGGAGTGGAATCATGTTTTCAATCGTGAGTTTTTAGCTCAATGTTGTTGGCTGCTTCTTGTTCAAATGCGTCAATGTGACGTCTTTTGCGATAAAGGTTGTAGAACTCACACACACACAACGACCCTTATTTATGCTACGCTTCATAACGTTTACCTCAATTCATTAGTCGACTAGTTCCAATGGATTTCAATTTCATATCAAATTTTTGTTCTTGCGGGGAGCTAAGATTTGATACAAGGCGTTTTGAAAGTATTTCCCTTTCGAAATAAAGGTTATGAGTTCATTTGACGGCTATTAACATATTCTTGTTTCATGAATTAGGTCAGCGTGGTCCAAATACTGGCCCGCGGAAAGAATTTTCAAGGCCCGCGAGCTTTCTCAGTATTGATTGTTGTATGTATGTTACGTTGTTACAGTGGGCAATTTTAATTAGAACAAGCATAGCATCGTTGATAACAGCGTACAATACTAACGGCGTTAGACTAGACTGTAGCGAGCTTCTAGGAATAGATAGGTTCCTAAAAACGCGCTCGACCTTTGGAAACACCTACGTGTGTGAGAGTACATTTCCTACCATGAAGCAAGTCTAATCTAAAACAGAAATTGAATGGCAAATGAAAGACCATTGTCTCCGACTTGCTGCCACTAACATATTGGTATTGTTAAAGAAACGATTGTGTCAGAGAAGTCTCAACCACAGGCGTCGCACTGATAGAGAATGGTAATAGATTGTTTATTGCTATTTTGTAATAATTTCAATGACATTTTTGTAATTTCAAAGGTGTAATAATTTCAATATTGTTAGTGGTGCAATAATTTCACTTGACTCACCTTTTCTCTTCAATTTTAAATCTCGTGGATCTGTTGTTTTATACATTTTGTTGGAAGTGACCCGCGGGTTGTCACATTTTTGTAAAATGGCCCGTAGGTCAAAAGTAGCTGGACTACGCTGAATTAGTTTTTTCATACCGAAGCCTACACCATACACCATGATTCATGACAGCATCGATCGGTGCCTGTAATTTAAATTCAACCTTTTATCACCATTCTTGTCTTTCAACAGCAACTCGACATCAGCAAAACAAGTCGTCTTCCATCGCGAGAAGGCTGCTGGATGAGGCGCAAAAGGTCTCCATGACTTTTGAAGAATATATAAACAAGTTTCGCCCAAGTGTGCCGAAGTAAGTAGAAGTTGGCATGGCCTGTTTTCCCGGAAGTTCAGGTTACTTGGCGTAACCTGTATCATACAGCTCCTGTATGTGAAAAGCTGCTATCTTGTTCAGCTACTGCCTGAACAAACTTAAAGAGGTGCTTGACAACGGGGAGACAGCTCTCGCCGACGAAGAAAAGGTTGACGAATGGGATCAAGCCGGGGAACTCATAAACACGATTCGAAAACTTAAAGCTCACGAAGATCGGCTGCATGACGAACTATGGTAGTCTGACGAGAGCTTTTCACTATACTTGTTTGACAGCCGTTGGCATCAGTTTGAAATAAACCTGTTGGTGGGGCAGCGGAAAGTTTTGTTTGAGTAAACTTTCTGTTCGCCGATCAACAATGTTAGACTCAATGATGTTTCAAGACCCCTTGTTGGAGAAATTCTTGAAAAAAGCGGTTGTGACGTAGTGCTTTCGTGTGACATAATCTTACGTTTCCAGCCTGCCATACAGTGGGCGGCAGCGGCTGTCAAGTGCAGTTGCTGAGACTTTTCATGCATCGCCCAGGTACAACGAGCCCTACCAGGCGAACGATGGCCCGTTGTGTCGTTGCGCTGAACAGGCCAGAACGAAAGGAATACGGCACAACTTATATCCTGGTGAAAAATGTCCGCCTGTGTGCCACCCAATGAAAAATAATATCGGTAAGTAAAAGGGTTTCGTTAAAAATGTGTATCTTTGTAATGCAAAACGTTCGGTAATATGCTGCTGGTTGAATAGGTTGGAGTTTCAAAGAGTTCGGTTGTTATTATGTGCGTTCAGGATTTTGACCTTGCGTTAGAGTTTTAAACAGCGGATTGTGCTCAATTTAGGCAAACTCTATCACTACCGCGTGGCAGTCGGACCAGCCGTGAACTTCATGACATCATGTCCAACAACTATCCAACATCAAGGCCACGACTACTACTTCGAGGGATTTTCGATATTTTCGCACGAGCCACTGACTCATGTGAGTGAAGTTGGTTGCCGTACGAGTGAGTGGGCATTTTCGACAGCTACAAGTTTCGCTTTCAATGTGCGGATCCAAGTCGCTTTTCAAAATCAAACTTAGCCAGCGTTGTTATGGTAACAAGATCTGTCGAAGCGCAGCGGTTGTTTTGTTGCCAGTGTTTCCTGCTGGCCGACCCAGGCAATCACGTGCACGCGATTCACAGACAGCTGAGACCATTTCGTTTGAGATCACATTCATTCGAGACTTGTTCGTTTGAGACCCTGTTGCGATCGGAGCGCTCGAGCGGCATGAACGGAAAGCTTCGAACTGTTGCAGCAAGCAACAATAGAGAGATCACCCGCCGCGATCACTCTTTTGTTGCTTGTTCGCGCCACATACATATGGGTGCTATTCTTCACGCACATCCCGTTCGTGGTGAATCGTGCATTCAATGCCGCGCCGACCGAGACGCTGCAACAACCCATTCGCTTGAGACCACGATTGCGTTCACTTCGGGATCATTGTATTCATTTTTCGAGAACAGCTATTTGGAAATACATTCATTTCTTACGCGCCAATCGAATTCAAAGCGAGTGAATTTGTGATCGAAAGCGCAGCATGAGAATGGTTGGAAATGCTCAAGCACCACTGATTGTTGTGCGCTCATACACTAGATGCACCCTGTTTTTTTTTCGCTGAGATATTTCGATCATTTGTCCTGTCCTGTACAAGTATTAAAACTCGCCGTAAAATTACTGATTAGCCTAACTTTTCGGACATTATGTCCAAATTGACTTAATTTTTTCGATCATTTCAGAAAAATCGGTCTATGACCGAAAAAAACAGGGTTCACCATCCTGTGCACCTGTTTGGGTTCGAAAAGGCAACCAATCTTTCTGGTGTTTGGAACGTGAAACTTCAACCTAAGAATCACCCTTGAAAGTCTGAGACAGTCTTTTGAAAAAGTGGAAGGTAGATTGCAAAATCGGAAATCAAAACTGCACTTAAACATATTGTAAAACGAACGCGGTCGTGAGTGAATGCAGTCTCAAATGAACAGGTGTCAGCGGAACTTGGTATCAAATAAATTGGTCTCAGTTGTCATGGAACCCTTGCACGCACGCTGTGTGCACTTGAGTGATACAAAACTGCAGTGGGCAACCTGCCTTTACAGACATGCTGGTTCCGAGCTGTCTATCTTTCAGATTCCTCTTTGTGACATCATTCGTTTTCATATCCGATACACAATCTACCTCATCGAAGAAACCCCACCCGAGACATTTTGTATGAGAGGACTTGACTTATTTCACAGCTACTTATTTAGGTAACCTATTCATTTGTGTTCTGTTTCTTAAGGCTGTTTTAAAGTTATGATTTTTTCGTGTTTGTCCACTACCATACTAACCACTGATTTTGATAGACATTTCTGAGTTAGTCGAAGAAAAATAAAAGGTACATATATATTTAAGATGAAATTAAAAAACGCAGATTGTCATTAGAAATTTGTGAAGTTTCATTCCAACTCGTCCTCGTGCAGCGCTATTCTGCCGTTTGATTGATTTATACGAGTTCTGACTGAAAAGCATGTTTTTTTGCTTTTTCGGTTATGGATTTGGTCGGGTGGCACAATTTCATCGCATGGTTTAAATTGTGTGAATATTGGTCAGTGATTCATGGTTGTGATTGCTGCTGTTTCTGGCAGAGAAATACTGGAAATTTATGATTGGGAAAGGAAAGATCCGCGATGGCCGAACGATTCTGCTACGGAAAATTACCGCAAGTTCCGATTCTATCCTCGCTTTGTTCGCAACATCGATGACAACGGAAAAGAGCTATTGTCACTCTGCAAGGTGCTGGAATACTTGATGGAGAGCGACCAACTTCTCGTCGACGACGACGATCTGTTGAATATGAGGACTTGCTCTCACGACGGTTGGCTCAAGTTTACCGAAAAGGTTAGTGCTATTAGACTTTTCGCTGCCAGGTGGACCAAAAGACTTGTCCAAGAAGGACGTCGTGCTTTACGTGCACGTGAAACATAATCCACCACCGGTATTGCACTCGCGGCCCTCAGTTACTTGCGCAGTGCAGTTGCGAACATCTCTTTCTTTCGCTTGTAGTTGCATACATTTCATTTCGGCCGCGATTTTGCTCAAGCAGTGCAATCACACCGTAGTTTGAAAGAGAACTATCTTGTGACGTAATACTGTACAGGCTTTTATTCCCTGTGACGTTGTACTGCACAGGTGACGTATTACCTTGCTCGTGAGCAAGGTTTTCTGCTGATTGGCGGGCGCAGGACCTTGCATCAATAAGCTCAATGCAACTTAACTCCTGGCTGGCAACTCACACACGCCATTTAAGATTTTGAGCGCTGACTTAAGAAACCAACTTGAAACAAAAATCTTCCGCTGCTGTTTGTTGCAACATCTCCAGCAACGTACAGTTATTTGAACTCGCAGTAGGTTTCAATGGACACGATCGACCCTAAAATCGACTCAAATGGCCTCTGAGAGCAATTCGTTGGCATTGCGATTTTTTCAAACGGGATTATTTTGGACTCTGAAGTAACCCGATTTAACCCGTTGTTTTCTAGACTAGATACGACGTTGTGAGAATGGTCTGTCTATAAAAACGTCGTTTTGCGTGGAACGGTGTGATTCCGCCATGCTACCGGAAGTTTTTTTAAAATTATAGTGGTCACAGACAATGAGGTGTTGAAAGTGGTCATTGTTGCAAGGCAGCGCTGTACAAACGCAGTTGTTCCGAACGATGACTGACCAACGGTGTTGGGCGGTTGCTGTTTGGTTCTCGTGGAGTTTCGCGTTATGTGCGTAACGACAATACCCGCTGCATGTCTTTGCATTATAGGTTCGTGGGATGATAGTGACGTATCCTGGTAAGAGGCCGAGCTCGCTCAGGGTCGATCAACTCGATCGCTACGACCGGAAACCCGTCGAGTCCAAGTCGAAGCAAACACATCCGGTCGACGACCGTTACCCCATGATCGTGCATTTCGGAATCAGACCGGCCAACCTCAGCTACGCGGGTGATCCCACGTGAGTAACAAAATGGCCTGACGACTAAAATAACACTCGCTAAAAATGCGCTTATACGTTGAATCTGTGTGAGTTGTCTGCTCGGTGGCGTAGCACGGACGTTCCGTTGCAGCGATGGAGTCTTTGATCGGCTCAGGTAAGTTAATAACCGTTCGCATCCCAAAGAAGTCAAATGGGATAGCCCCATGAGTTTTCCAGCATTTTCTAATGTGATTTTTGAAAATCTGAAAAAAACTTATCGTGGCGCTGCAGATTTTGCGGCTCGTGTGGTTGTTTACCCATTTGACAAGTGTGTTCCAACTGGTTGATCATTGTTGAGGCCGAACGCCATCGCGATGTTCTTCCTGTCAGGTATCAGCGGATCTGGAGAGCTTATCTCAAGCAGCGCCATCTGATGGCCAACTCACCGAAGGTGAAGCCGACTGACAAGAAGAAATTACGCGAACGACAGAACGCACTGCAGAAAATACGGAGGTTTGGATAAACCTGTTGGAAATTGTCAAGCGTTTTTTCACACGATGTTGTCAAAAGACCTGCTCCAGCAGTTTTGGCGTTGCTTTTGAAAATGTGACGCCTTAAGATTGGTGCGTGGCTCACTCTTATTGCATGTTTGGTTTGCAGCCAGCGCACCACAGAAAAATGAACCGCGCATCGGACGACAAGGTTGAAACCCGTCATTAACTTGCGTGCGTGTTCCGTTGCAAAGCGATTCCGGGCTTGCGCTGTACCTTCTTGTGCTATTGGAAAAATTCCTTATATAGTCTGTGGCAAATCTCTGCGAAAAAACTGTTCACAACATCTTTTATGCCGTTGATTGTCTCGTCCATCAGAGCGAAAGACATGCAGCGGGAAGTGACCGTTGAGCTGAGTAGCAAGAATTTCCGTCGAACCGGAATCTTTTCCGACGTCTGCCAACACGCCATGCTTCTGCCTGTTCTCACTCACCACCTCAGGTCTGACCAAACCCTGTGTAGGCTGAATGGTTTTCTAATTGAGCTGTTGGTGCGAGGCTTGTGGCTTGACAAGCTGCGCGTATTTCGTAATTAAGCTCAGCGTTGCACATAGCTTTACTGACCCGCAATTATTCCTCTTTGTTTTTAATCATCGGTTTTTACTTTCTGACTTTTTTGACTCTCGTTTCGCATTCCGATTACGCACACAACACTTTGAGGAGGTTCAATGCTCCAACGGCCCCCAATTCCTCAACATCTCATTTACTTGTATTTTCTGTTGTAGATTAGTTTCGCAACACTCGGCAGCGCATTGCAATCATGACTCATGCGCATAGCATCTCGTCTAGATTGTATCGATTGATATGTTCTCTTATTTTGGATAAAAGTTTGTTGCCGCGTATTTTGTGATTACTCATTTCGATTTTTTTCGTGCATCTTTTTCCTGAGGAACAACTTTATGACAGCTGTGAAAAAAAAATTATGTATAAAAACATAAAAACTCATTTTTTGCAAATAGTTCTATTTTAAAGTGTTTTAGATTCGTGCTTGTTGATTACGCTTTACGTTTTGGTTTCAGTTTTGATTCCCGCTTTGGTCACCTTTTTGTATTTTCAATTTACTTTAGAGTCTCAGGAGAAGAAGCTTTTATTGTGAATCATATTTGTTTAATGTTTTTTTCGTTTTAGGTATCACTTGTGTTTGAAGACCTTGGAGGACAAGATTGGTTATCATTTTAGAGAGAGAAAGTGGTTGAGCGTGAGTTACTTTTTCAAGATTTTCGTTTCACCTTTGTGAGTATTTACAGTTTTGATGGAGAGAAACATTAGAAATTACATTCTTGATAATGAAAAGAAGTTCTTCATTACTCGTGCGGTGTATTTTGAATTGAATTCAAAATGCGGTTTTTCGATTGGTCGAATTCTTGCCTACGGAAATCCGACTAGGCATATTTTTTATGATTCTGTGTTTCTATCTGTCAAGGAGTTCATTTTAACACCCACTGTTTTCACAGCACGCAATGAACCATCCGAGTTGCCAGATGAACTTTGGCTTGAACCCGGATCACGTTCGAAACGCTCTTTCCAATTGTGGACTGAGGTTGCCCAGATACGGAGACAGTTCAATTCATTATAAGTGAGGACAGTTACCTTATAGTCTTAAATTCTAAAAAAAATGTTTGAAGTTACAGTGCAGTTTCGTTTTTCGACTACAGTTGTAACTGGCCATGTTATGCCTGGCGTATACATTTGTCGGTAAAGTGTAACTGATTTAGGTATTAGATACATCAAGGGATGTAGCGCTAACGCAAAGGGTGTGGGAACGCATCCAAAAATGTAGTCATTTTGAAACAGCTTAAAGCTCATTTTAAAGCAAAACGTTGAAAAGGTGCGGGTACGTCGTTCTCACGCGTTCCCGCCCCACTACACCCCTGGGTACATCCCATCTGAAGCCAGATTTTCCCACTGTGTTAAAATCAAAGAAGCACTTTCATCATTCTTTTCAATAAATATACTTTTGTTATTAAACAACATTCATGTTTTGACTTTCTTTTATTTTCGAACAGGAGTTCATGCTCGACCCTCGAACTGTTATGTACGGCTTGTGCGCCGCTCGGACAAAAACGTTATCGACCCTGGGCCGTAGCAGATGGTTGCTGCTTAGGAATCAATCGCGTGTACATGTAGAATTTCTGGGGGGATGGTCCGAATTTGTCTGTTTCATGCGATACTCTTTCAACGACAACTTGAAATCGGTGATTAGTTTTGGAGTGAGTCGCGTGCAGCAAAACACAAACGGTCGGTTGCACGTAACTGCTGTGACGAAGAGTGGGGGTTTTGTTCAGTGGAACAGACGGTCCACATGTCGCTCTTCAGTCGCCAAACCCTGTTCCACATCGTGCAGATGTTAAAAAAAAGCGAATAATTTGTTACGCGTACTTGCACCACAGTGTGCACTAAGCCACATGCATGCAGTTTGCAGGATATTGTACTGTATCATTTGCGGTTTATTTTTCTGCAGATACACACGCAAGCGCGGAATCACCACCTTAATCCGGATCATGGCCCGGCTCGGCCAACAGCGGCCAGTTTTGTCCCCCATCGAACACAACGAACGGCTCGAGTTCCTAGGAGACGCAGTTGTCGGCTATCTGACCAGCGTGCATCTTTTCTTGATGTTCCCGGACTTGTCCGAAGGAGCTCTCACAACGTTTCGAACGGTCCTGGTCAACAACCAGCACCTGGCAACACTAGCTGAGGTGCGGATGACTTCGTTGAACGTATTTATGCAGTTTCATTGGTTTACTCAGCACTCTCTTAATGATACGGGAAAATTTTGCGGTATTCCTATTAAATTTTTAAGTTTAAGATTAGTTGCAAGGTTGATGCTCCACCTCTGCTTTAAGTGCGTCTACGATTGCCTAAAAAAGGTTTCATTTTCACGGATGCTAACAGGTTGGTCCAGATTGCTGGTGGCGGAAGTGATCTCAGCCGCAACGCACCTTGCAACCGCCGCTTGGCCGGATGAAAAGTTATTTTCGAAGCAATTATATGTGCTTATGGTCTCACAACCACGTTGATAAAAATTAGAGATAGACCGACACCAATATATCGGCCGGTATTTGGGTTTTCTATGGCCGATATAATCGGCCTCAGTAAGTGTTGACAAAACGCTGTTATATGCCTCACGCATGCAGACAACTTGCTCCAGAAAGCAACGAACCAAGTCAAGACAGCTATCTTGGTATCTTGCAGCAACGCTAGCAGGTGCGTTTTCATAAACAAGCAGACAAGATGAACCATGAAGCACGCGTCGGCCGTCGCAGCCGAAACAAAAGCATCATCATTAATCAGATTAATTAAACATTATAGCAAAATATTGAAATTGCTTCCATTTGAAAAATTTTAGCTCATAACAATGATTTTTGAAGTTGTTGAAAAAAAGTACATTATATTTTTGATAATGAAGCAGAAATCAAGATATACAATTTTTAGAAATATCGGTTATCGGCTATCGGTCCATGCATGGCCGATGTATTGGTATCGGCATCGGCCCCAAAAAAGCCATATCGGTCGATCTCTAATAAAATACCATCAAACCGGCACGAACTCGCTGAGGATGAAAACAAACGTTGACGGCGCTGCTTCTCATCTCACAGCGATTGCAGCTGGACGAGTTCATGCTCTACGCTCACGGTCCCGATCTGTGCAGAAAAGCCGACCTGAGGCATGCGATGGCTAATTGCTTTGAAGCGCTTATGGGTGAGTCTCGTTTCTGCGGCGAGTAGTCATTCTCAAAACGATCCTTGTTCTCTTTTCGAAAGGCTTGTAAGGTTTCCTTTTTGTAAAAAGTTACGTCTCAAATCAATTTCCTGTAGGTGCCATCTACATGGAAGCGGGTCTGGATAAGGCCCAGGAGCTCTTCGGGAAGTTTCTGTGGGAAACGCGAGAACTCCAGGGAGTTTGGAGAGATCTGCCGCTCCATCCTCTGCAGGTACGTTTCTCGTTGTGCAGACGTCGTTCGGGCTGTGACGTCGTATCCTGATAATCTGATCCGATAATTAATTTTTCGTGCGTAAAAAATCCTCACACTAACAACCCATACCGTGACAGCGTGCTGCCTCGTGCATGGCTGGGCTGAAGCAATAGATTTGTCGACGTCGTTCAACATTTTCAGGCTGAAGAACCTGAAACCGATCGCAAGTGCATCAAGGACATACCGATCTTGCAAAAGCTGACAAAGTTTGAAATTCAAATCGGGGTGACGTTCAATCATATTCGCCTACTCGCCAAGTCGTTCACGTGGAGGAATGTCTACGAGAATGTTCTCACCCAGTGAGTGTTGTTGGTCTCGTCGTCCCCGTTCGCTTTCTTTTCTGAAAATCATGTCGTCCGGATTTTCGCAACGATGAGCTTTGATTTGTGATTTAACAGCAGATCTTGCTTATTTCAGCGGTCACAACCAGCGGTTAGAATTTTTGGGAGATTCGATTTGCAACCTCATTGCTTCGGCCTATCTATTCCGCTTGTACCCCACACATCACGAAGGTTTGCTTTTTGTTTCTTGTTGCCCGTTACCGGCAACTCGATAGCGCTGCACTTAGTGTTTCGTTAGCAAGTAGTTTTTAACCAGGTCTGATTTCCAGGGCACCTGACGCTTCTTCGCGCGACGATGGTGAATGGTCGAACTCAGTCTCTTGTTGCCACCGAGCTTGGGATGCCTGAATACGTCATCTGCAACCTCGACGGCGAAAACTCAGGTCAGTAAGAATTAGAAGATACGTTATTTTTTGCAGGTAGATGTTTTTATGCGGTACTTGCCAACGGCTCTGTTTGTAGCTTTAAAAACTTGCTAGGGGGCGCTATGTCTATGACGTCGTGTGTCTTTCGCAACAGAATTGAAACGTAAGATTTCCAGCCGTGTGAATATCTAATTGAAAAACGGTACTTGGGATCTGTCCAGCCTCGTGATCGGCGTTGATGGGAGGATGCCATTGACTCGCCACCAGTGAAGCATTCACTGCGAAAACAGCCGCTTGGCCCACGACATAAGCAAGCGGAGATGGGCACCCCAGACAACTAGTGACACTCCGAAAGGGGTACAAAAGCCGAGTATGAACGAAGCTGAAGTGATGTAACTCCAATGCCCAATACCGTCCTCACGAGACAAATTCGTTCATCATTCTTTGCAGTTTGGCTGAAAGTTTTTAACGCAGTCTTTTAGCCCCAGTAGCATTTTGACGAATCTTTGAACGCGAATCGTTTCTTGATTACGATATGCATCACGATGTGGAAACATCCCGAGTAAAATGGAAACCGATCTGAATTTTTCAAGGTCATCACTATCTGCGATGCGTTCATTTGATGAAGTTTTACCTACAGATGCTGTTGATGACGTAAAAGCTGAAATGCGCTATTTTTTCAGGGGCGCGGGCACCAGAGTGGAAGGAAAAAAATCTTGCCGACCTTCTGGAAGCGTTTGTAGCAGCACTGTACCTCGACAAAGGGTTGAAATACGTGGAAGGATTTATGGAAGTGTGTTTCTTTCCTCGGTTGAAGGTATAACCGTTTCGCATCACATTGTTCGGCCGAAAACACTGTTGAGGCTGCATCAGTGACTTGCCCGCGTTTGTCCGAGCTGTTCGTGCAAGATTCACATCCATCTGCAATTTAACACACCTTGAACAACATACATCTTCCCACCTGAGTCAGGGGAACAAGTAATTCGTGATTTGACATTTCAAAACAACCTTCTACAAGTGTGAACGTAGGTCGTCTTCTGTAGCCAGTACATATCTCAAAACGGAAAGTGAACTGTTACGGGTTTATACACTTAAAATGAACATTCATGTTTATCGGCTTTCAGCAGTGTGTGTTGTTTGGTTTCACCACTTGTCTTCAAACGTGGTGTTTATGGTATTAACACCGTTTCAAAACATTTATCGAATGGAAATTGTAACGACAAACATTAAACGCTGTCACACTATTCGGTCTTTTTCCTCAAAGCGGCATTGCATTGCGCCTCGCTAATCCCGAGCGATGACGCATTTATGAAAACAACCACCGAAGCGTTTTCGACCCAAAGGCTCTGCATGATTAACCTGCAAGTGTCTTGGCGCAGAGCGAGAACATTGTCGACGTCAACAAACAAGCATCATATGAGCTTTGCCGTTCTCCTAATCCAGTGGTTTTCAACCCTTTTTGTGCCGCGACCCATCATAGCAACCCACTATAACCCAACGACCCCCCCATCTAAAACGCGAACAAAGCAAATGTAATGCTGCAGTGCACATAAAAAATCCACTCGCGAACCCTCCTATAGATTGAAAACCACTGTCTTAATAAGAATCTCGTGTCCGCTTCACAGCGGAAACACTGCTCGTCTCACACAAAAACTTTTCTTTCGGCAGGAGTTTATTTTGTCCCAAGAATGGAACGATCCGAAATCATGTCTGCAGCAGTGCTGCTTGACCCTGCGACAGGAAGGCAAAGAACCTCAGTTGCCAACCTACCAGATTTCTCACCAGACAGGTCAGCAGCATCTCATTCTCCAGCTTAGTTTGCTTCGTTTATTGTAGAGTGCCCGCCAGTATTACGAGCTGTTACCGGTGATTATGCGAGTATTCTGTGTATTTGTTGCCGCCCCTAAACGTACCCTTACGTTGTTCAGGTCCATCTCACGCAAGGAAGTACGTCGTATCTGTCTTCTTCAAAGGCACTGAGATCGGAAAGGGAACGGGCGAAAGGTAATTAGTGGTGAAAGTAAATTCATATCCACGTGAATGGAGATTCTAATGTAAAATTACAGTAACGACGTATCAAGCTGCTGTTAGAGTTTTCTTGACACGCCGCTGATTGATTAATGCCTTTTCTTTCACAGCATTCAGAAAGCCGAACGCAGTGCTGCCCGCATCGCTTTGCGTGAATGTGAGTCGCTGTTTTTTTCTTCCTCTCTCTCTTTCTCTCGTCATTGAACATTGCTTTTGATGTCGCTCGTGATTTGTTGCAGATAACTTTCCACAACTAGAGTGGCAGCGCCGTTACGTGGCTGAAAAACACGCCCTTCCTTACGGTTCGAAAGACGGTTTGAAGAAAATGGACGGCAAAGCAGGTCCGGGTGGTTTTACGTTTTCCGGCGTAGCTCTGGCTTACGAGTTGAAATTGAATGGCTTGCCGTTGTTTCACAAATTTCGAGGCAAAACTTGAGATTTTTATAAACCTGCCAACACAATTTGACTACTTCGGCTAACTTTTGTTTAGCATTGCACACTGCTAAGTTTTAAAAAAAAAACTGATCTAGATTTTGTAGACATGGTAAAAAAATAATCGGACAGGTTTAAACTCCGTCAGATGCAAGTGTTTTCGTTTTCCTTCTTTCTTATTCTGAGAAACTAGTGTTTTTCTTCTAATTTTAGACGAGGGCGAAGCGGAAGAGCCGGCGAAGAAAAAGCAGAAAACTGATTTGCGTGAAGAACCCGCAAATGATGTCCCCCAAAGCTGACCTGCTCTGAAATTGACGCCATTGCAATGCAGGCAGCTGCTTAGTTATCCTGAGTAAACTCCAGATGGAGAAAGCCTGGAGGAGCTGTGACCACGATTACTGTATCCGGTGCTGTTACCGCCGAATTCTGCAAACATCTTTTCCACACAAGAACAATCATGAAGTTTCGGTTGTTGAATGCGTAACAAAGAGCCGGCTAACATGTTTATCAGGTGGCAGGTTTCACGAAGCAAAGAGGATTTACCTTATATACTCGCTTATTAGCCGCATCCGCAGATAAGCCGCAGCAGAAATTTTAGCCATATATCGAGAATCAAGGGTAATTCACGAATAAGGCGCAGGTCAATTGAGCTTTTCACCGGTGAAGACCCTGCGCAATCAATCAACCACAAAATATTGATTTTACAGGCAAATGTCATTGTAACACAGTGTAGCTGCAGTGCCACTCTTTAAAACAGCCACACAATATAATATGATTTGATGCAGCGTTGCAAAAATGTTTTGTGGCAGCATTACAGAAAGTTTACCGAGGCAAGTGCCTCATTTGCCTCAGTGTAGCTGCGGCCTTGCTCAGGGGCGCAACCAGGATTTTTCTAAGGGGTGGGGGGCTGAAGTTATGGAAGCAAAAGCCTTGAAAAGCAAAAATTGCTTGTGATTAGAATAGTCAAGGAAAGCACATAATTTGTAGATAAACAATTGACTGTACTCACCACGAGAACTGGGGGTCCTTCCAATTAACCTGCCATCTTGTTTCTTTGATATTCTTTCCTGACGACCGCAAAACTCGACAGACTTGATTACATGTCTCAGCCGAGTTTTGTTTTGATCTGATCTTTTTTCTACTGTCGGAAAGCATATTTCTCACGTCCACGTTTCCTTCATTTTTGCAAAGTTTAATAAACACATCAAACTTATCTGCGCAAAACTTAACTTCTTTCGCTTTTTTCCTATTTTTGTGAGCTGATTTTACCAACATATCAAGGGCCTTAGCTGACAACATCAGGTGCAAACGCACGCAACACACCATTTGCAAAGTGATCCTTCATGAATTTCACTGCAGGCTAACCATTTAAACTCCTCCAACCATCGCACTTGCAAACATCGCTTCTGGAAGCTTATGTGTACCACACGAAAATCGTATGGAGATGGAGTCCAGCTATTTAACAATAAAGTTCTTCGGTCGCGTTCACGCAGAAAACGTCCCGCAAAGTTCCCAATGTCAATAATCTTATGCATGCTTGGAGGATTCGCCGCTTGGAGGATTTGCCGAAATATCGTCGCTACCAGTTGCACCAGACGCCTGTGGCTGCTCTTCTACCTGTGGGCAGGTAGGCCTGCTGTTCTGACACCGGTCAATAAAAACTTTTCGAGGCTGCTCACCCTGATATGTGTCATACGAAGATGAATGTCTTTTAATTTCACCACAAACTTGTCCGATTTCACTCTACACTTTTCGCTGACTAAAGAGCGGCGTGCAACTGATTAGCAGAATAGCTAATAATTCAGCTTGCCGCTAGCGGTCACTCACACCTCGCACTGCATATCAGACAGTCTTGCCACTGGGGTCAGTCTCGTTAATATCAGATTATTACGTTTTTCAACATCAGATGTTTACAGTACAGTTTAATATAAGCTAAATGCTTCCATTACCAATACAGTCCCGTCGCCATGGGGTCTTTGGTGGGCTTAGCCCCCCAAATTGAAATATGAAACACTTTAAATCGGAGTTTTTGTCAAATTTTAAAATGTCAAGCCCCCCCTACACAAACGTAAGTCCCCCTGTTGAAGACTTTCTGGTGACAGTTCTGTACCAATACCTAGCAAAGTGCGATAACCCACGTCGAATCCGACACTGAGCGAAGTATCGTCATTAAATGCAAAAATCGGTTATATGCGTAACGTGTTGTTATTCCCAATGCTGGGAAGAGAGCTTCTTCAGTTTGGAACGATTACCAAACACACATGAGAGCGAGAAATTGATGAAAGAAACTTCAAAATTATGAATCTAGCTATCTTCATCCTGAAAGGATATGAAATTGGGGGAAAGAAACAACAGCTCAGTCAACATCAGACATCAGAAATTTCTCTCAAAACATCAGAAGTGGTAACACTGATGCATATCATCTACGTTTGTGCATTAGGAAGGTCCCAGCTTTGTCACGTATAAACTACACATCAATCGACACTCTTGGTAGTTCAAATGTCATGCTTGTTTCCACGCTGGCAGAGCACGGCAACACCCAGCTCATGTTATATATGGTAGCGCAAAACACGCGGGAATGAAGAAAGCTGCTTCAATATTTCTCAAATCTCGAAAATTCATAACCGCTTGGTTTGATAACGAATGTGTTGCTACGCCTGCAGGGCCGTCGCCAGCGGGGAGGCCAGTGGTGCCCGGGCCCCCCCATTTTAAATCGGTGCCTCCCATTTCATGTTTGGCCCATTTCATGTTACTCCACACATCCAATACTTTATTTTAAAAATGTTGCCCCCCTGCTGCGAAATCGGGCCTGTACGTCTGTGGTACTGCCAAAGAACATTTAGCAATGCACCCGATGTAGACTTACAGTACAATGTTGGTGAAAAACTAAGAAAATGAATATCAATATTCTGATCACTAAGGGGGGGGGCTTGAGCCCCTTCAGCCCCCCCCCTGGCTGCGCCTTTGGCCTAGGTAATGGATTGAGTATTTACCAAAACAAGTACCGTAAGACCACATTTCTCACCTACCATGCCTATCTTATATA
>Ga0210059_1001149_pt1 | contig 38810 bp, 24 predicted proteins | sample Ectturendosymbi2_FD_188042 | JGI IMG/M metagenome (GOLD analysis project Ga0210059, IMG submission 188042) | Ecteinascidia turbinata endosymbiont from Florida, USA - Sample 2 (SPAdes) (version 2) | ecosystem: Host-associated > Tunicates > Ascidians > Unclassified | place: Key West, Florida... | reverse complement strand
GTACCTAGAACTCCGAAGGTTTCGAAATCGACATCGCTGGAGCTCAAGGTATGTTTTTTTCCCGGAGTTCTAGTGTTAAACTTTATCAACAGTAGTTGAACTTTTGCATGTTCATACCTGTTTGAAAGATCAAACCGGTATGAACAGGCAAAAGGAAATATGCAGAAAACGGAAAATTTTCACTTGAACAAAAACAGAGAAAAACAGTAAAATATAAGCAATTACGTTAAGGTTGCAAGTAATTGAAATCTATAGTCATCAGTTATTGAAGTGTAACTGGATAGACTTCTTAAGCAAACAAAGAAGTTTTTATTTCACAAAATCATCCCGCGGGCTGGATCCAACCACGCAACGGGCTGGATTTGGCCCGCGGGCCGTATGTTTGACACCCCTGACATAAACACTTTGAAGATCGTCGATTTGAGCCTTTTGAGGTCGAGGATATTGGCGTGCAAGAAACTCCTGCTCCAGTATGTTTTCTTGATCAACAGCCAGTTCTACACGCTTGCACAAGCGCTGGAGTGGTGGCGGTGGTGGTGGTGTGTCTTCCACATGAATCCTTGAATCGTTAGCTAGAACTTGGAACGATAAACACTCCGGACCACTTCATTAGCAGATTCATCGTCGGCGACCAACCGTTTCCTCTGGAAAAACGGCTTGATATGCTGCAAGCTGATGCTTCTTAAAGCTTTGCCTGCAAAAAAAGTGTAAACAAGATTAGTGTTGTAAAAATACATGAAAAACTTGATAAATATATTATCTATAGTTTGACACACTCACAGCCCATTCACAAGGATGCTCGAATAACACAAAAATGGTTTGTCACAACGCAGTACAGGGCAAATGTTAGCTCAGCAAAAACCAGGTTGTAGTTAGTTCTGTCAAATGCCTTGGACTTATCCAAGAAAGCTGCAAACACTGGGGTACCCTTGTTTGCATCATACGATACAGTCTGTCTGAATAAAAATTTCAGTGCCATGTTGTGTCTTGAAACGAAAATGGTTGACTTACGCAGATTAACAACTTAGGTTTTTCTACCTGTTGAATCGTTACGAAGTTCAGCTTGTTGAGTTGTCAGAGAAACCATTTTGTATCCAAGAAGCCAGTCTGTAGCTCTGCGGTCACCTTTGCGGCCCCTAAGCTTCTTCGGGTTCGCTCAGCTAACTTGCTGTCCGCTGTGGTTCTTTTCCTTCTTCGCTTTTTTATTGTTGTTTCTTACCTGCAAGCACCATCCACTGTTAACAAAAACAAACATTTTCGCTAAGGTTTAAGGGCAACTGGTGAGGACAAGCAGGTTAGACGAGCAGCGTCTGACCATGAAACAATGTTTGCTGGAAATGTCAATTTCTCCGCTGCTTAATACTGCAAATGGTATTGGATGCTCATAAACGCATTATGACTATGACAGTTAAACTTGTAAGATGAAGCTTCTGCGTATAGACATTCAAACACTGCATTTGACATTCAAACACTGCAGTGAAACAGCAGTCTAGCGTACTACCAACAGTGTAATCAGGCAATGTCACGTAGCCTACAGAATTTCACTGCACTCCACAGTCACACAGCGACTTGATGTCATCAGTAATGCAGTATGGCTTGCAAAACAACAATTAAACCAACACGTTGGATCATTTCAAAAGAGCAGACTGCATGTACCGGTAATGTTGTTTTTTCGATTGTTTAAAATGTTAAGGTTCATATGATAGAAAAACTGGAAGGGCGTCTGTTAGGTTTTGAAGCACTACGCATGTTCTCAAACCCTAATGGTTTTCAGAATACACCAGAAAAATCAAATAATTTTCTATTTTATGAATTACTTCGTAAATACTCATTCCTTGCCACATTCAGTTTTTGTGCAACTTTTGCGCATTCACTGCAAGTGGCAATTTATCAAAACAAGAAGTAAACTTGTAACTTTAGACAACAATGCAGTTGAAGCATCAAATCATGCACTGGTCAACAATGTAGGGAAATACTTGTAATTGTAGTGAAGTAGAGTAAAATGAATTTGCTCAGTGTTGGGGTAAAAAGCAATTACCCCTTAAAAATTACGGAAAAAATTTTTTCAGTGGAATTGGTGCTACAGAGGCGCTCGTTGAGACATTGCTTACAATATATTTGTTCCAAACTAAATCCAGAAGACTTCATTAGTAAGAATATGTTACCACCACATAAGTCCTAAATCGTAAAAGACTATTAATAAGAAACTGTTACCACCATATAAGTTCTCAGCGCATTGATTTTACTGTCAAGCCGCATGCCTATCTCAGTGAACAGCCACTAATTAAAGGTAATACGTCTTAATAATTGACCTGGTATACCATGCAAAAATACTTTAACAAACAGTTATCACGAGTTCTCTGTCTCACCACAGTCAATACACTGCCTTAACTGCTAACACCAACAAAGCGCTTGCGAAATAAATGACTTGGGTCCCGCTCAGCGACACAATGGAAAAGCATGCGAAATATCTGACTTGGAATATCACTCTGCGCGTGCGCATATGACACGAAGTCGGAAATTTGGCAAGTCAGAAATTTCGCTTGACACCAGCAATAGCAAAAAGGTTGTGCACCCATGTTGCAGATAATAATGTTCCACTGTGTTAGGACTACGATTCAGTAGTACTCTGCAATCACAAGAAACGTAACTTGGTTTCCCGGATCATCAGGCAGTTTGTCATCGAATAAAGTAACTTTCTAACATTTGAAATTTGTCTAGGTAATGCTTACACCAGATTTTTTAAATACAGAAAGACGGTGTCATTGTGCTATCCTGGAATAATATAAATCCTCACGACCCCAATCATGCCGAGGTCATTTGCTACGAGCTGTTTGCTTGTCAGTACAGCCCGAACCAAGTTCACCACGCCTGGAAGAAAATAGGAAACGGTAAGTTTTTATGAGTTGATGCTTTCAATTAAATGTTTCTTTCGATTATGATTTCATGTTCAAATGACTAATAGGTCAAATGCTGTTGAATTGCTAGGCGGTGTATATATTTTTGAAAATTAGGAATCGTTCAGCTTTAGAACTAAGTTGAAATCGCTGCACAAAGAACACCATCTTTGTTGAATTACATGATATGGTGTGTGCCATAAAAATCGGGGTTGCGGAGTCGTAAGGAGTCGGATTCCTAACAACACTGGGAGTCAGAGTTGGATTTTTTTGTCCAACTCCGAATGTCCAATTGGATCATTTTTTACATCACACTCTTAAATTGGAAATTCCTGGTGAAACGGTACAATTTCTTTTGAAACTTTTTGTTGAAATAAAATTTTCGTGCTGTGCACCACGATTTCCATTTATTTTAGAGCCAAATTTCATTCCTTTTATGTTAAGGGGTCGCAGTCGGAAATTTTGGAAATGCCCGAGTCGGAAATTTTGGAAAGGTCGGATATTTTACCTCCGACTCAGCAACTCTAATAAAAACTTCCACAGCCAATGCTACACACAACATTTGATAACAAATGTCATAGACTGGTAGTTACTTTGTCTGCAAGAAGTAGCAAATGTTTTTTCATTTATTCAAGCATTGATGATAAAAAATCTGTAAAGTGAAATTATTTGCGCAATTCATGGTATCTTGAACTTCATCTGATACTTTTCCTCTCAAACATGATTTTGCTCGGCGACAAACCACGCTTGGTGTTGGTGCGAAAATTTGTTCTCATTGATACAGTTCCTTGATTTCAAGTAATCCGTCTTCGCAAAGGTGACACAGTCGAATCAGTCACTAAATTTTCAATAGGAAATCGATTTCACGCACCTATACAGTACTAATCCTCAAACCTGGAATCTACGAGCAAAAGCTTACGGGTGAAATGCTGAAGCACTAAAGTAAGAGCAGAGAAAGCAACCAAACTTCAGACTAAAAGAAATAAGTCAAAGCACCAACTGTGACAACTATTTATTGGAAAATAGGCCGTTCTCTCACAGCTGCTTTCACTAAAGCTTTAAATCTATCTCGACGCCAATTACGGAGCAGCGGAAACACAGCTGCGAGCGTATTGGCGGTGACTCAACCAACGCAGGCAGTAGGATGCGCAGAAATGCTGTCGAAAGGTTGGCTAACGTACTCTAGAAAGGGCCTTTAAATGGCGAACTTTGAAAAGGGAAGCAGAAACATCTGTAAACAAAAACAGGATGTGTGGAATAAAGGGGATCAAACAATAGGGGAAAGCGGAATGGCAAAAAAATCGCAGACTGACAAAAAATGGAACAAAAATTTTTTTATACTGGTGAAGATCATGCGTTGGATGTTAATTTGCGCGTTTAGTTTGTGAAGGCATTTGTCTTCAAAAGTGTGCAGAGCTTCGAAGGGAAGCACAGCAGATTTGTCAGGATCAGGAAGGGTGATCAGTGAAGTCCTGCCCATTTCAATGAGGCAGTAACAACCCCAAGAGGAAGATGTTCTGGAGCAGTTTTAGCTTTTATGGAGTGAATTCACTTACGCCAATTGAGGGTATGATGAATTCAGACCAATGCATTGGCAAATACAAAATGCGTAATTGAAAGAAGCCATTGCAGATGTGAGAACGGGCATTTCCTGATAGTGGGGGAATATTGCACCAGGATTTTTCCCCGTGTCTTTCATCTAAACAAGTGAAGACGATTTTCTGGAAACACTAATTAAATGTGTTAGATTGGCCTGGAAACTCACCCTATATTAACCCCACTAAGAATTTGTGATGAATAGAAAATTCTCGGTTACAAAAATTGGATTGCACCAAGATAGTACCGTATTTTTCGGACCATAAGGTGCACCGGACTATAAAGGCACAGTATCAGTGATTGAATGCTAATGTTCTAATTTATTGTTATATTTTCGTACATGAATCGCACCGGATTATAACGCGCATTAAATGAAGCAAAACTCAGACGAGTCTGGCGTATTACATACGAGGGAGTGTCACACATGCCTAATAATCTGTCACACATATGCCTAATCCGCTAGACACGAATAGAATAATAATAATCCAAAACCTGTGCGCTTGTTTTGCTTCAAGAACACGAGGATACATACGTGGCGGTAGTGGAAAAGTATACGCTATCCTATACGTAAGGTGTCCGGCCCTCAAACTTGTGTAATGGCTTATGGGGCCCTATGACTAAAACGTGTGGAGACCCTGTCTTAGAGCAAAATCGCTACTTGCCTTCGATTTGAACGTGCATTGGTGTACATCAGAAGCATTTAAATATAAAAAGTGCTATCGTAATGACGGCCACGGTGATTTATTGCTCAACTAAAATGTTGGCTGCAAAAAGCATACATGCATCATGCACTTATATCGAGATTTTCACAAGCGCATTTGCAGGAAAGCTTTACGAGCAAATAGCGACGTTGATCCTAAGTAGAAGCGTGGAAATGCACTAAAAACAAATTTCTAAAACTTGTGAATTTAATATTTTTAAGTTGCCGTCTTGAATCTGAACACAATTGTTCCAAAAAAAGCGCAGGACAAATTAACGTTTAAAGGGTGATCGTTGAAAAACAAGGGGCAACAAATATTTATATGTTGAGACTCGGTTGCTGTTTGTCCCCTGTCAAAATTTCTGACTACATACCTGGCAGTAACTGCTCGTTCACTGGTAAGCACTGCAAAATTTGGAATCACTTTTGTGGCTGAGGAAAATGAAGATTTTGTCACCGAAACTGTATACTTCTGTGACAAAGTAGCGATTCCCCTGTATTTTTTGTGAGGTAGAAGCAAATTAAGATGGTCTGTAACGCTTTCATAGGTTCATTTCTATCGAATCAAGTAACCAGAACATCGTTTTTGTCGAGATTTACTTTTGTTTTTTTCGAGACACGATTATGTTTCCGCGGATTCGAGGTCAACTAAACATTTTTTGTCCAGTCGTCAATAGGAAGAGCAAGCACCGGTGGATTAACAAAGATTGAAACCATCAGATAAAGTTGTATGTAAATATGGCAGAGTATTGATTCGAATTACGTCATTGGAAGTCTGATTTTAAGTTCCATCATGAAATAGTCTGACTTTTAGCGTAGAAAAAAGTTTGGGTCCCTCGGTACCTGGATCACAAGTAACAAATTTGACATATGGGAGAAGTCATAGGCATATCCATGGGGCACTTGGGTCATTGTTCCTCTTTATTTCGAAAACAAAAGCACCAAATTACAAAAACTACACTTAAGTTTTCGTAAAACATTGACGTGTTTAGGGGATATTCCGGTTCAAGAAAGTCGATGACCCCTTTGGTTTTCACTTTGATTCCATGAGTTCAGTTTTTTATACTTGCTTTTTGTACTCCTTTCGGAGTGTCACGAGTGGTTTGCGGCGCCCATTTCTGCTTACATACGCCTGGGGCTACGCGGCTTTTTTCCTAGTGGCGAGACAATGGTAGCATCGCGCGTAAACCGTTTCCTTGCGTCCACTCATACATGCCGGCTGGACAGAAGGCTAGTACCGTTTTGCAAGTCTTCGATATTACGTGACCGGGAATCGAGCCCAGTATACCAGCTTTGGCGGCGCGTACTCATTCAACAGTACTACTTAGCCGGGTTTTTTTCTCAATGAAAATAATAAAAATTTTTGATATTTCTTTGGTGTTGAACTTAGGTTTCTGATTCGCAACTTTGTCTCCCCAGTCAAAAATCCCGGCTACGACTTTGTTGCCAGTTCAGTAAAATATCTTTCACATGCTTTTGAAGGTTTGTTTGCTGAACTGTGAGCAACATGTCTATTTTGTGTTTGTTTCTTGCGTCATTTCCTGCAATAATTTTGTAACGCTTGAAGTAAGAGTGAAGTCAAGCCGTAATTTAGTAATCTCCCGGCGAAAATTAAGGCCTTCCATCAAAAATTACCATATTTGGACATTGGTTGTCATCAGTTGCTGCCCAGCTAGTGGCTATACAACTTTTCGCATCACATTTGCTGCATCGAGTCACTTAAATTGTTGCGAATGATAGAAACACCCTAGTTGGTTACAAACTATTGCGATGGTACCCTCAGGGACGTCGGATAGGGAGGATATTGACCTCTTGGACGTTTCAAAGGAGGGAAACGAGGGTGGGGTGCCTTTCTAGGAACTGTGGCACAGGCCAGTGTTTCCAAACTGTGTGCCGCTGAAGAGGCTGAAGTGTGCCGCGAAAGTTTTATGTTTTGACAAAACCTTCTGTATGTTACGTCACTTCCGTTACAAAGTTTGTGAAGAGTAGCTTTTTATAAAGTAGGTGTACCGCGGCCAAATCCAGTATTTATTATTGTGTGCCGTAACGAAATAAAGTTTGAAAAGCCCTGGCATAGGTAATTTCATGGTGCATCAACATCGAATTGAAACAAATTTGTTGTACCTTTCTCGCACCCACAAATTTCAGAATGGTTTTCTTTAACATCCGATAATTATTATTTTTTTCTTGTTCAAAATTGTTCTGGAACCTGCAAATGCGACAGCCATCCCCAGTATACGAGGCGCGCTTTTGCATTCAGCTCAAGTCAACCGTAGCAATGCTTAAAATGTGGTATTGCGCATTGTAACTACAGCAAATGATCCACACATACACACACCGAAGCCGTCTTGCGTGCAAAGTTTTGTAGGCCTAAGTTTCATTACTGTTTATTTACAGTGTAAAAATCGCAAGTTTTTTTCCAATTCATACTTTGACATTTTGGCTTCTAACAAAATCCCATTGCCCTCAATTTTTACTGACCTCCTGCCCTATCGCTGCTCATGCGTCCCTGTATGGCATGCCGTTAGTCGCCATTGCTCCATACGATGTAACCGCAACAGCAGCGTTTTTGCCATCCAGCGCATTGCTGCGGCATACCTACCGGCGTTCGATGTTCGTGTACAGGGCATTGCGCAATCTTGTGTCTTCGAGTATTCTGATTGGCGCAGGCATTGTGATGTGACACGTGACTTCCTCGGAATGTTTGAGAAGCCATGACATGCACGTGTGTGTAGCGCGAGGAAACTCCCAAGCGCGCGCGCGACACGCGTCTTTCGTGGAGCGTCGGCCCGGCAATAACACTGCTGTTGCTAGTTGTAACTTGTTCCATACGTTTCGTGGCGATCAGCTTCCGCAAAGATAGCCAAATTTAACCGGGCAATGAATTACGTAATGTTTATCTCGCATAATCACGTATACAAGCTGCGACTTGCTTCAAGGTGACAACTAGCAGGCTTATCGCTGTATTTCAGTGCTATGCAGCCAGCAGCATGCGAGGTACACATCAGAGATGAGCGCGGATCGGACTGGGTCAGGACTGAGGCCAATTTTGGCCGGATCAGGACTGGATCGGACTGAGAAAAATTTTGTTGTTTTAATGTAATTATTCTAACCATATCAAAAATTTTAGGCAGATTTTACAGAGTTGTTAAATGGTAGTTTATATTTTGCCAATTCCGGAAAAAGCTCTTCTGGGACTATTTTGCTATTCAAACTGTGTCCACCTTTGTCCACACATAAAGTTGAGTTCGTATTACTGGTACCAACAGCAAGGTGAGCGAAGTTGAGTGTTTAATGTCTATGCCTACCGTGCGAGTGTTCATCAGTTCTGCTCCCTCAATTTGCTTTGGCTTGTAGAGATTACATAGGCATACCATACGTCCCGTTTTAGCCGGGAAAGTCCCAGTTTTAAATTAAAGGCTTTGTCCCGGTCAGTCTTCCAAAAAGTCCCGGTTTGGCATGCAGTCAGCCAGTATATAGTCCTACACCTAGTACATCAGCACCTATTGACAGAATTTCTTCTATAATTAATAACATGTGGTCTAACAAAAGCAGAATGCTGGAGGAGAATGTGAAACCCCTTATCACCTGTAATTTAATTAATACTGACTTTTGCCGTGGTAACTTTTACGATAAAATAAAATCGAGCAAAGATTTATTTAAAAAAGCATTGTCTGCCGAAAAGTATGATTGGGCAAATGTGTTTTGAACATTGTTTTGTTACTTGGTAAAATGCATTATTTTGGCTTTTGTTGGTGTGTTAACTATTGGAATCGAAAACAGCTACATACTCCGAGTAACATATGAACCACATTTATCCGATGAGGCTCGTTGTTCTGAAACGCCCCGGTTTTCAATCACAAAAATATGGTATGCCTAAGATTACACCTTTGATGGGCGCGCTTTTTATGTACTTTTTCAAAAAGTTTCGGGTTTAGGGTAGCCTATAGGTGTAGGTTTGGTTGAGGGTTTAGGTTAAGGGTTTGGGTTTTGAGATTCAGATTTGGGTTTCGGTTTTGGTTTAGGGTTTAAGTTTTGGCATTGGGGTTTTGGGTTTATGTTATGGGTTCAGGTTTTGGGCTTAGGGTTCTAGGTCATGTAGCTAGGACCTTACGCTAATCCAAGTGTATCGTCCTTGTCACTTGACCAATCCAAGCAATCGGATTCGCCTAATGGCAAAATAACTCCCCAGTGCTTTTCCCTCTGATGTCTAATAGACACTTCCTTGATAAATTTAGAAATGCCAAAAGGCTGTGTCTATTTTGCCTTCAACCAATCGTATTTGGCTAAAGGCAAAATAGCTCCACTAGTTCTTTTGCCTCATGAGGCAAAATAAAAATACATGGTTTTACATTGGCGGATCAGGACTGGATCGGACTGATTATTTTCAAAAATTTTTCGGATCAGGACTGGACTCGGGCTGAAAAATTTCACAGTCCACTCATCTCTGGTACACAGCAAGCATTAGTTGAAATGTAATGTCGAGCTATTTAGGATTGTAAAGATAAAGTTGGTAATAAGATGGCACTAAAGGACAGATTCCAGCGTCGCTCGGGGCGTTGCAGCCTTTTCTTACTGGCCTTTCATGTAACGCATTGAATAAAGGTTGGCAGGTATTAGCGCGATGGTTTGAAGTAGGAGAAAAGCAATGCTGCTAGTAGTGTCAAGCATCCTACCATTGTAGATTAACTGCCTATGTCGAACAGCAATACCTGTTTTTTGAAATATGTTGTGTAAGCTCATGCTTTAGAACAGGGATGGGGAACCTGCGGTCGGCTGCCCGCGACGACATTTGAAATGGCCCGCATCACAAGTTTCGTTGCCAAGTAAGAGTAAAAAATCGCGTCAAAACGAAGCTCCATGATAAGCCGTTACATAGACAGCAAGTCAAGAGAAGTCACTCTTCCTCCAGTTACATAAAGGTACGATTTTAGAATGAAATTAATTGATTTTGCGGCCCGGCAGCGATAATGCATAACATACGGTCCGAGATAGTAGTACAGGTCCCTCCTGCTTTAGAACAAGCTGCTGGCTTACGTAGTGTTGTTTAGGACTGGAAAAAATGGTTGGCGGACAACTGCTTGCGTCATATCATGAGACAAGAATCTATTGTAACAGTTCAGCTGCATTTTCTTGGCAGCTTCACTTTGGTGTTGTGATCCGCTGAAGAAAATTGCATTCGACGCCTGCATTTTTTAATATTTTTTGTCTGAGCAGCGAAATCCTTTATGGTGTTAAAGGTCGAATTTAATGTCGCTTTTTTTGCAGAAAGCATTTCAGCTATGCCACTTCCTATGGCCTGCACGCTGACACAATTCTCTGCCGGTTGCGTGTACTTCTTTACGGTGCGTGGCAAAGACATTTTTGGTCGCTATGGCGCTTATAGTAAGCCCTGCAGCACTGCAGACGTGTGAAGTCGAACCATTAGGCTCAGTGCATCCGTCTAATGGGTAAAGTTCCAGGCAAGTTAAAAAACTGCATTGGTCAATGCGGAAGATACTTGCATCCTGCGGTTGCTATATTACCGTATGATTTTGTTCGCGATGCTGCTGCAAATTTTGCCTTTTTTACTGAATTGTATGTAGTACTGACAGTTGGCGCTGCCTGTCATGAAACACCATCCCTGTTATTTCGTGTCTGTGTAGTAGATTTCGTTGAGTATTTGTCTCTCGCGAATGATTGAAGCTATTCGTTTGGCTACCGTGTTCGCTTATACCTGTTTTGTTCTTTAGATTGCCATACATTTCGTGCCAATGCATTGTTTGCGCTGTGCACCTCGAACCGCTGCAGAAACCTTTGCTAATTTTTTCTGTGGGCTTGGTAATTTACGATGAAATTTTCATATACGGTTTAGATTTTTCCCCTTAGTGAAGCAAATCCTTGGTGCACAGTTTTGGTAGAAACCTTGCAGAAATACAATCTTGCTTTTTCATGTGAAGTTAGCGCCTCACTTCAAAACATGGAACTAAGTTATTGCTTTACGAACGCACAGCAGTCTGCAATTCATGTTTACTACAACACTAGAGCAGAATTATGAGTCCTTTCAAAAGCGTCAAGAACTGTTCGCTGAGTGGTATGAGGCGTATTTGCAATTTACAGGCATCGCTTTATTTTACCAGTACCTCCCTTCGCCGTGAGCGTGACTTGTTAAACGCCATTAAAGAGGCAAACACCGAAAACTGACAGCTTGGGATGCAGTTGCCTGCAGAGTTTTTCTAGCTTTTATTGGTGGCAATTCATTGCAATGTTTGCGGAAAGGCTAGATACAGCGGAACATGTATACGTTGCCTGGAAGTTTGTTCCGCAGTAGTTACTGTAAGATTGCCCGTTGTGTTTCCTACATATATTTTGTTAATTGTATTACGATGGTTCTCTATCGCCATCTCGCTTCATGGTTTCAACCACTGTGCCTTATCGACGCTTGCGTTGCTGTTTCTTCGAAATATGGAGCCGTCGCTGCTCCGTCCTTGTTCAACTTGCACTGAGATGGATATCCGTCGGTGAAGTAATTTGAGCTTGCTGATTTGTTTACACCGAGAAGCGAGAACGTACAGCAACGAAAAACATTGGCCGTTTATTACGCAAACGCACGTGAATAATCAAAACCGTGAAGTTGATTGACACGGTAAAACAAACTACTAGACAGGCGGACGTGTGCGACTGAATATTGCGGCGTCCATTATATTCTTGCGGCTAACAGTTCGTGGAGCTTCGATATTGTAACGCTTTTCGTCAAACAGTTTTATGGGCACCTATACCAATGATATCGAAGATGCTTATCACCTGCTACTAACTTATTGTTATCGAGGCCGAAATTTGCGGCCGTTGACTTGCCAAAGTTAATATTTTGCGTAGAAACGTGCAGTCCAGTTTCAAGGATGTGGAAAAACATTTTTGTGATCTTCAACTTCTAACTACCTCAATGTGGTCGGGTACGAAACGACAACCAACCGGGCAGTTTGTTTTTTCGTAATCCGACCGGCTTATCAGGTGTCTTCTTGACTGTACACCTCACGTTGACGTTTGGTTCACAATTCTCCATGTAGCAGTTTGTGTACATTTTTTCCGAAATTGCTGTTGACTTTTCTGATCGCTTCCAATACAAGTCGACGAAACTCGTCCGGATCAAAGGAGTAGTTCCAATATCTCGGGTTGTTTTCGTAGCGCGCGTCGCCATCGTAACGCTTCATTTTGCCTGAATCCAGCCAAGTCATGTGTTGCACTCCACGAAGACGCGCCAAATCACGGTAGCACACTGTGTCGCAATCATATCTAAAGGAAAGGGTTGCAAGTTGTCGCAATACAATAACCGACCGTCTTTCACCGACATCTCAATGTGTATTAAATTGAAAAAATAACAGTAGCTGCTGCCAGTGCAAAGCCTTGTGCCACGCTTCAAAACATGAAGACAAGTGTTTTGTGATGTTTCTGTAGCATGCTTTCAGTTGTTCTACGTAATTAAAACAAGAGCGACCTATTTGTTGCAGAAACATGAATCGATTACGAAATATTCTCGCATCATCCACCGCACAAACCATGTTGCAACTGCAAATGCTGAAGCCGACCGTGTTTTATAGAAAAATAACATGGGTATTTCACGTTTTTGCCGGTGACTCGGGGGACGTGCCGGCGCCGGAGAAAGAGGCATTGCACCCCTTCCCTTTCAAAAAGGGCGACAACGGCCGCGAATGTGCCTTTTTTAGCAGTATCATAGGTAATTTCATGGTTATCAAGATCGCATTGAAACAAATTTATTGCAGCTATTTGCGTGCCCAGAAGATTCAGAATGTTTTTGTATAGTGTCTGTTTTTTTGAGTTCAACATTGTTGCTGAACAAAAATTAGCATAGCATTTTGGTAACAATTTTTTTGTTTTTACCAGCTTCCATTGCCCTTAACTCTTGTACTGCCCTACCCTTGCTCCGGCACAGATATCTGAAATTTCCAACATAGCGTGTGCCAACTTGAACCGAGACTTGTTGAATTGCTTGCGTTGGAAAAAGTATTTTTACAAGAAAAATTACCATAAAACCTCTCGTGTGCACAGGGACGACTCCTGGTCATCAGCGTCACTCGGGCACATCAGGCGATTTGTACTGACTGATGCTGAATGCAACGGTTCGCGGCTTGCAATTTGCATCTGCTCTCATTCTCGCTGGCCCTGTCGTTGCTCTGTGACGTTGGTTACGTAAGAATGAATGGGAAGTTCTCATGAGAACTCGTCGATTGTTGCGTAACACACGTCACAGCAGTGATAATGCCAGTTAATCCTCTACGTACTAGGCTCATTCATATTAGCCCCATCTAATGGACAGTTTATCGCTCATTTAAAATTATTCTCGAATGGGAACTTTCCATTAGATTTGAATTCAAATGCGATGCGCTATGCAAATCATTTTCTTCAAAAAATATTCAATCTGATATGATTTCTATTTCAAAACATGCTCAATTGCGGAGGGCAGCCAGAGATGAGCATTGGAGTGGATCCGGACTATGACGAATTTTGTTCAATTTGGATTGGAGCCGGACTGTAAAATGCTGCACAAATTTTGGACCACGACAGGATTTGGACTGAGTTAATGGACAAAAATTGCGTAAATTTTGTCATTAAAAAGTTGTATTTTTGGACTTGGATTTTTAATTTTTTGGACTATGTTTGGACAAGTCAGGACTGGATCTGGATCGCAAAATATAACCGTCCGTTCATCTCTGAGGGAGCTCGGGCTCTACCGGACGAGCCCGAGTAGGCCTAACCTCTGCGTACTAGGCTCATTGATTTAACCCGAGCTACTGGACAGTTCATCGTTAGTTTGAAATGATTGTCGAATGGTAACTGCCCATATTGGATTAGAACTCAAGCATAATGCTCGGTGCAAATCCAGTGCCGGATTAAGGTAGCGCGGTACCCTAATTTAAAAATACACTTGAACAAGTGAACACCTGTTAAGTCAAAATCTGTAGACATGCATGTGACTACTAGAGGTGAGTGGTTATCGCATTTTTGACTCCTGATCCACATACGATAAATTTTTGAATGTCCAATTATCCGAAAATTTCTGAAATTTAGTATCCGATATCCATCCGAATGCGACACTGGTTAAATACGAAACAAACAGGCAGTGGTTATAGGTCCACCAGTGGACCTTCCTGTTTGAAAGCTTATTCATCCACCGCCTGCAACATGACACTAATTCATGACAAGTGTGCAGTAGGCTAGACTACGTTTGGTAGGAGTAAGTAAACCTAAACCACATCTGACCACAAAAGTTTGGAAACTTTTGAAATAAGTAAATAAAAACCGGTACCATGAAAAGTGCAACACTACAGCCAAAACAAATGGTGCCCGATTATGGCAAGAGTCAACACGAAAACCGTTCACACAATAAGACACGTCTACCTGACTACCATGACAGTGCTGGTAATGTGACAAACTCAGCGTTTTCTGTGTCACTGCCAGCAGACCTATAGCCACTGCCAAGCAATAACACCCTGCCATTTTGTGACCCAATCCATAAAAACAACATAACACGTTGTGTAGTTTCAATTGTAAAAACAGAAAATTAGTGCATATTTTGATGCCAGAGGTATAGCTCTGCTGTGGTTATTTTTCCATATGAACTGTAGTGTATCTGGCTTGTCCATTTATAATACTGAGTTCGTGGCGCTAGCAGTTAATACGATGAACCTGGTCCAAAGAGAATTCCTGCTGTGCGAGTGGTCGTCGTTTGGGCATTCAGCATTGTTGTTTAGGCTGGGATGATAGAGACGACTCCTTATGGGAAAATTTTTGATGTAAGCTACAGCACTTTAATAAGTTTTGAAAACGAGACAGGTTTACAATTTGGGTTAGGGATTTTGGTTATATGGCAAAGAAGATCCGCTAACCCAAGGATATAGTCCTTGTCATGTGACCAATTCAACCAATCTGGTTCAGTTAATGGCAAAACAGCTCCAGCGTTCAATGAATTGATAATATAAAGAATAATATTTTGTAACACAGAGTAGATCACAGTATAAAATACAGTAAAAACTATGTAGCTTACAAAACTACAAACTCGAACTGCTTTTTAGCAAGGGTTGACTGTTATAAAACTTGAGGTAGAATGTTCAAAATTCTAACCAAAAGGAAATGCAGCTTAAACACTGAAATAGACCAGGGGTGGCCAACAGGTTGATCGCATTAACCGGTTCATCGCCGAGTGTCACTTGGTCGATTGCACCTGATTTTGCATTGAATTGACGAGCTGCCTAAAAAGAACATTTTTCAGTCAATATTCCAGAAAGTACATAAAATTTATCCATCAATTTGTTGGTCACGTATATTCCTTGGTGCCTCTTGGGATGGCTGACCATAGGCTAGCTCGGCAGATGCCGCAAAGGTATAGTAACGCGTTTTTCAATTATTGCGTGACAATTATGATTTAGGTGTAACAGACACGTAGCCCTCTGTCTGTGTATCACTTACTAGTCTAAGGCGATGGTACACTGTATTTGCACATGTGATACTCAACTTTGGCATTTTGTTTTTGTGACTATGTTACCGACTGGTCGATCGCGAGTTATCAAGAAATTTTCTAGTCGATCCCAGTCGAAGACAAGTTGGCCACTCATTAAATAGACTATGTTAGTCTGCATAACACACACATATCACTATGCCACTCAGTACAACACAACAGCATACCAGACCAGCAATATAAGAGCAGCTTACTACTTCCACTTCGCCGGAAAAAAAATTACAATAAAGTAAGACGAATTATATCCAGGCCCGTGACTAGAAAATTTTTCGCCCCCCTGGAAAAATGTGTTGGGCATAGTTTAAAAATATTGGACATAGTTCAAAAAATTTTGGCGCCTCTCGGCTAACACTTCGCCCCTCCTGGTGTCCCAAGTTGGTTACGGGCCTGATTATATCATTAATTGTGATGAGTGCAGCGCATATTGACAAAATCATTTGAATCTTTTGAAAAAAAACATTTTAGTTAAGAAAACACTACCTGCCACCATCATTTGTGACATCTTGAATCCCTCTCAGGAAAATTTCGTTATAGAAATCAAACAAACATCCTGATCCAATTTTTTTTCAAAAATAAATATCCAAATCCAATCCTGATCCAAAAAATTCGCAAGAATCCTGCAGGATATCCAATCCTGTCCACGCTCACATCTGGTACCTACCATCAAGGATACTGAATTTCGTCAGTACGAAAAAGCTGGTCCTAAATAGCAACTGCTGCACATTACGGGCTGCATGTCTTTTTACCAAAAACGTATATAGGCCTACGTATTTTTTGCCAAGAAGAAATACATTACTATACAGCTCACAAACTGTACAGTACAGAGCAGGGGTGGATCCAGGAGGGGGACGATCGCCCCCCTAAAACCTGCAAAAGTAACTTATTCACCATGATTTTGTACAAATTGGAAAACAGCATTCGCAATATAAGGCCATTTTGCCTTCAATTGTTTTGTCACACCACTGTTGTGAAATATACTTCATCCCTCTTACAGTAGTGAACCCGTAACGAGACTTGACTACTAAATATTACTGAAATCGCCCCCTAACCTTACTGGCTGGATGGGCCCCAGGTACAGAGACAGTAATGATTCCAGAATCATCATTGCTACTGTATATCTACATAGCGCAGTCTAAGTATATGTTAAAAGCAGCAAACCAACTGCTTAAGACCGCCTTTTCTCGAGTTTGTCATAGCGAATTTGTTTGATACTGGTAGTGTCTATTTTACATAGAAGTCCATGCTCTGTACTCTTTAGAACAGTGTTTCTCAATCCCAAGTCTGCGGAAGGCCCTGGATGAGTCCGCAAGCACCAGGGACAAACAAGTTTTCTGTAATGACCTCACACAAAAATAACTTTATCAACTTTATACAATCGACATTTTTGTTCGTACACCGATTAAAATGCACCTAACCAGCGTGAAAAAGTCAAACAGTTGCTGTTCCGCATGGCATTTATACTTTTGAGGTAGTGTGTACAGCAGCTTTAAGCATAACGTGTTATCTAAACTGCAGTTTGTTTTTGCCGTCATGGTTTATAATTGCTAAACAAAAGCAGACGTTTGCGCACAACGACAACTACTTGAAACTTGGCTTTGCTTCAGTCGTGGTAAACGGTGAAATCCGGCCATAGTTCGTGCATTGCTTAGAATATTTTGCTCACGGATGTCTCAAAGGAGCTACGTCGGCATTTCGAGTAAAAATATGTAAAATACACTGACGAAATCCTTGAGCCTTTTCAGAGGAAAAAAACAGGTTGTGTGAAGTCGTTCGTACTTGTTGTCCATCTACTTCAGGAGTAAAAACTTACTCCCATAGTAAAGCAGTGCGTGCTTCTTTTTCTGTTGCTTGGGAAAAATGCAGCCGTGAAAACAACCAGGATAATGTGCAGTGATGCCGTAGCTAATGAGTTAGCTATGGTTTTTCTTCGAACAACACCATCAAGTGGCGCATCCAAGAGCTCTCAGTCGATATTTTGAAACAAACTATTGCTGCTGCGAAGGCGAAGTGAAATCTTCAGAGATGGGCGAGATGCGAGACTACAGATTAGGAAATGATACACAGTTCATGCTGTTTGTGCGATACCGTGCGACTGAGGACTACGGGGAACAACTTCTCTTTTGCTGTCCACTTGCCAAACATACCACAAGAAAAGAAATGTTTAAGAAAGTAGATTCCTTCACTAAGGAACATCAGCTTTCGCGGACTGACTGCGTGTCTGTTTGTGCCGACGGTGCTTGGGCCATAATACGAATCAAAAAAGCTTTATGAATTTATGAAAAAGGAAAATAAAAATATTTAGGTAATTATTGTCTTCTTCGCCGTGAAAAAAATCAGACAGCTAAGAAATTTAAGATCTGACAGTTTTTACATAGATTTCATCTGCTGTCAATCACATCAAAACCCATCCATTACGCATTCGTTAATTTGGTGCTTTGTGTGGCGAGATGGGGGCGAAACACAATGGATGTTTGTGTTGTGGCCAGAAACGATACCCCGAGCTGCTCACAACATGCATCGTTTAGCCCGTTTTATTGTTGATTCTCCCAAATTGAAAAATGTGTACTTACGGCGTGACCGACTTGACCGCACTGACGATTTCGATGTTTTCGAACTCCTTGGCCAGCATATGCGAAAAGAAATTACAGACTGGTCATCACCCCATACGAGCCTTGTGCGCTCAGTACCAAGTGCTAATCTATTGCAATTGTGTCACGTCAAATCTCCATTTAACCGAACCAACCGTGAGGAAGAAGACAGCAACCTGACTGAAGCTCAGCTGTAATAACACACCACAGTAACCGACAAACGAACCAACAAATCAAGCTTCCATAAGCGACGCCACTGACTTGCCGTGGGAATTAAGCCGAAGCACGAACAACCCTATCGAGTCTCTCGAAGACGATACATCGTCAACAAGCGAAGGGCCTCTTCCACGGAAAACTGCCAAACCTCGCAAAAGGAGCAAGAAAGAAACACTGCGAAAGGAGAGTGACAAGAACGAAACTGACGAAGAGAAGAAGCACGAAGAAGTAAATGCCGACTGCATACCTGAGGAAGCGCTGTTGTCAAAACAAGAAACGAGGGACTGCCTGTTCGATATCCAGGAACTGCTTGCTTAGCGCAACGCGCTCACGAACATCAGTCCGCGCGCTGCTTCAAAAAGCTCGTGGACGGTCTCGATTAGTCTGCCAGCGCGCACCACCGGATTACCTCTTCGCGCTGTGCCAATATCGCCGCTAGTAACTAAAAGAAACTAAGAATAAGGCATCACTCGATTGCTCATTTGCAGTAGCACGCAGTAAGAAAGCCGCCTACGCGCAGGCTAGTCATGAACGCTTTTACCGCTGCGCGCTGCATGGAAATCCTTGTACGCGGCCTCATAGTCACGACTGCGCACACCACCGAATCGTCGTATCGCGCTGTGTTAATATCACTCCTGATGATAAGAAATAAACTAAGATCGAGACACCGCGCGATTGCACTTTTTGCAGTGGCGTGTGATAAACCGCAACGCCAGACGCAAGCGCTAATCAAGAATACGCGACGACAACGCTTGTTTTACACGCTTGATCATTTCGCCTAATAGCACTGCATTCGCACTGTTTCGACATTCATGATTGAATCGCTGCTGCTGGATGGATGTCACGGTTCCGATATTATAGCAAAATTGCTATCGAAGTGCTGTCAAAATACTGCTTGGCTGATTAACCGTGTTGATCGATGTCTCTCACGTGATTTATTGAATAAACCAATGCTCAACCAAATCAAAATTCAAGGCTTGACTCCAACATCTAGCCACGCGGTTGAGATGTTGTAAGTTGAGTACGAATTTATGTGACTGGGCTATGCTCAACCACAGCGGGTCTACGATTGATCGGCTTAAGATTATTGTAAAATGGGGAATATTTCGCCCATGAAGAACTTCAGGCCACGTAATCGGCGGGCAAGGTGGCCATAAAATTTGTTTCATTTGAACATCCGTTGGCTCATGAGGAAAGGTGCTGGAGAAAGTGGCCCATACAATGACACCGGTGCTTTAATAAAAGAACAGAATCACAACTTTTCTGAACCATTCACTGACAGCAAGTGGATTGCCAAATAGCTACACTAGGTGATTTTTTATACGTTTGAATCAGCTAAACAGCTCCATGCACGGAAAAGGTGAAACAATTTGATGTGTTCAAGACATCGTCTCGTTTAAACGTAAAACACAGTTGTGGATCCTACGAATTGAAAATGGAAAAATATCTGCGATTTTGGCATCAAACGCACTTTCAGAAGAGATTATGAGATATAAATTGGTTTGCGCTGCACTTGTCAAATCTTTCTTGAGTGTCTTGCTACATCTCTCCGGGATGGATTGATATATCCCTTTTCATAATTACATGAGAACATTTAACTGGGTGCGAAGCATAGGCGTAGCCAGGGGGGACGAAAGGGGCCATAAGTTAATAACCCCCCAAATGTTTAGAAAATATAGTCATTTTGTGCTTTGAGAGGAGTTTTTCTAGACAAAATAGTGTTATTCGCCTAAAATCAAACATTTTGCCCCCCCCCAATTTTTGGGCTGGCTACGCCACTGGTGCGAAGCCCTTTTGAGGTGTCAGAGTTACGGGTTCGTTGTGAAATGAATTGCATTGCTGAACAGCTGATTGAGCTGCAAAGTCGACAGCTGTGGAGTTTGACTCAATTTTAAGTGGATGTCCAAATCAAATCTCTCTTATTTGTGTCGGCAGACAACAAAAGCTCTTTTTCTTTTTCCAACTACATACCGTTGTGAAGCTGTTTTTCAACGATATAACTATTTTTAAAAGCAAGCACCGATACCAACTTCAACCAGAAGACGACATCAGGTGGGCGTTGGTGACCACAGGCTCTTATTTCGACAAACTTGTGAAACAAAGTCAGGGACAAAATTCTCATTGAAATTGTGAATGTGGGCGATGAACCGAATTTGCTAAAAGTAGTGTGTGTATCATTCTCGCAGCCTTAGTCTATCATGAGTCCGCGAAGATTTATACTCGTTCGAAAATAGTCCGTGTCTTGAAAAGGTTGAGAAACACTGCTTTAGAATCAGGCTGTTCAGCTTGTTTTGTCTAATAGCGCTCCGTTGTTCATTCTATCATCTAAGATTAGAAAATGACCGTTTTCCACTGCAGTTGTTCATCACGAGAATTAAATAAATGCCAAATCATTTTCCATATTTGTAAAGAAAAGACTCCAAGTACACTACACGATGGCTAGCAAATACATGGCAAATTCAAGGCTGCCAATGAAATTTTTTGAAAAACCCGATACAGATTCACCAAACAAACCCAGATTTGAACAGAAAATCCCAGTTAGACACCAAATTAGGTGAATCTTTCTTCTGTCTGCCATACCTGGGCATCTAGTCACAAAACGTGCTATGTATATTGTAACTTTGCTAATTAACTTTTGTGTCTGTCAGAATGATTATACCGCAGACAAAAAGAAAAATTTAACATGCTGTCAGCGAATGAATTTTCTGTATAGCATTGTGCAAAACCTAGGGCCCTCTTTCTGAGAGTTTGCCTGGAGCACCTAAACTCTGATATCCACCCTTGCATGTAATAAAAACAAATTTAACACAAAGGACCGCGGGGCCAGGAGCAATTGCTACATTTGCTAATATTGTTAATCCGGCACTGTGCAAATCCATTTCTTCAAAAAAACATTCAACCTGATATGAACTATATTTTAAAAATACTGAAGAAACCGGGTAAAGCGCGACGGAAACAAGTCGAGAGAACGCCTACTACGAACATTTTTTTGATTCAGGTCATCTGCAACATGAACGCGAAAGCCAGACATGGAACGAAAATGTATGAACAGTGACAAGTTCCAATCAAAAAAGCCCGAGTTAACCTTGTGAAGTGAGTGGTGGCCCAAATGGACAAAGCAAGCAAACTCACGTTCTACAATATTGTACAAATCACAATCGAACACTCGGGACAATCCTGAGTACTGCAGTCGTCACTGGGGCAGCTTGCCCCCTCTTTGTTACGCCACTGCCTGCACCCTGCCTCCTACGCCACTGGAAGTTGTAGCAATGCCATATGTATAACACAGAACGTCAAACTCGCTCATCACAATTTGGACGAAGTGGTATTCAACAGTGCTGATTGAACACTGTCCTTGAAGAAATTGGTAGCCTAGCGTCAACGTCAATTGCCCTACACCACGTGGAAAACATTTTTACCAGACAGCAACCGTTCGCTTCAATAAAAATTCATAAGTGAAACTTCTGCTTATACTTGGGAGTAGCAGATGATAGTGAAGTACTGAACCTCGCCTGCAGTAAAAATAATTTCAGAGGCGGCTCTCATGTATGCTGGTGCCGACTTGCCCCAAGCGTTTTCTGAAATATACACGCGAATGACGTCACTTTTCGCGGTAGCAACAATAGCGAAAAGCGGAAAGGGTTAGTTCATCTAAGAGCGAGTTTGTGAAACTAAGTTGCGGGTTGGGCGAAAACCCTTTGTCATTACACAGTGACAAAATGAAAAAATAGCCATATTTTATAAAATGGCCAAATGTGTTTTTGTGGCAAGCACACTCCAAAAATGGCCAAATTTTTTGAAATTGGCCATGAAGTTGCCAATCTGGCAACCCTGTTCCTCTTTTTGCGGCCCGCAAACTTTTCCTCAAACCGTAATGTGGCCCTTCATGCTCGCAGTCTTGGACCACCTTGAATTAGATGATGATGCTACATGATAATGAATATCTTCAACATCGCAAAAACGAAGCAGCAGATAACGAACAAAAAGTAAGGAATCTGTAGTTGTTGGAAAATTTGCATTGCATTCCAAACACTCGTGAAAAGTTGACTGCAAAACTTGTTTTCGAAGCTCTATCAGTTTCACGGCCACACCGAGATTGGACGGTTAACGTGAACGGCGATTGTCATTCATATGCAGAATATCGTTTCCTATGCCTAACGTTGGTCGAACTGACCTTGTCGCAAAGTATTTGAGTGCAGTGTTATTGTCATGAGCCTAGTAATATCTTTCCAAATCCCTCCAAAAATTTGTGTGTTTGCAAACAAGCTCCACCTTTAGCCACAACGAACAATGGCTATACGATATGTCAGGACGTACTGGAAAGAAAGTGGATCCAACTTTGTTCGTGTCGCGCATAAGGTGTTTTGAACAGAGTTTTCCAACAGTTGATTTACGGTACAGCAGCTGCTCTGCATCGATGCCACAAACTTTTTTCGACGCACATTGCCTAAAAGCTCCATTTGTTTATTTCTTGCAATGTGTGTCTGCGAAGATGCTGTTCATGTATCTACCAGCTAGTCTAATGTCTTACATCCTCCTCTGACAGTATTGCATGCTCAACATTATTATCCCAATCTCCGAACTGCTTTCTTTGAACGAAGTAGGCGATGTTGCAGCCAGAATGATGCGTTGCATCAGCCACCAAAAGGGCCACCACAAGGGAGAGTCGAACCGACGATCCTCCGCATAACAGCAATAATAGAGCTTCCCCACTCGACTAGGTAGTCTCTGCCATTGCTGCTACGAATTCAACGTTATACCGTATGTGGCGAATCACCACGCCACAGCAACTTTGTTGTTGTTCCAAATCAAGATCGATCAGCAATTCGCGTAAATAGGGCAATGCACTAAACGTCACGTCGTCTGTTACGTAACGATGGGTGCAAACTTTGCGCGGTTTTTGAACCATGTAGTGACTTACACTGAAATTTGATCAGATGTGTTTTTCTAGATTGACAGCCATCACGCTTTGTCCAAACACTGGGGGGCTTGTTTAAAGCTGACTTTAGTCCAGGGGTGAGGAACCTGTGGCCTGCAAGTCAAATGCGGCTCTCGTGAACGTTTAATATGGCCCGCATTCAGGGATGTAGTGCTAACAAAACAGGTGTGGGAACGCATCTAAAAAAATAGCCATTTTAAAGCATCTTCCAACTCATTTCAAAGGAAAACGTGAAAAAGGTGTGGGAACGCCGTTCCCACGCTTTCCCGCCCCACTACACCCCTGCCCGCATCAGAATTTTCGTTACTCAAGTTAGAACACACCATCGCGTCAAAACGGAACTCCAAAATAAGCAGACATGCAGACAGTCAGCTAATAGAAGTATCTCTCCCTCCTTGACACACTTTTCTCCCCTTATTTTTCTTAGGAAGATCAAGGTAGAATTTTAAGATAAAATTCAATAATTTTGCGGCCCGCCAGATATACTACACAGTTCATGCGGCCCGTGATAACAAATAGGTTCCCCATCCATGCTTTCGTGTAAATACAAGCCATAAAGGGAAAATGTACACGGACAAGATCTACTGTGATCACGAGATACAGTATGCTATTGGCTTAAAAATTTTATTGCCACAGCCACTATAGTCCATTGCATGACCTACTTATAAATTTGATACCACAGCCACTATCGGCCATGGCATGATCTGCTCATAAAACTGATTGCTATTTAATGAGTAGTTTCAATTAACAAGCATGCAATCTTGGAGCCGTGCTCTCTGACCACGCTATCAACTTAAAAACAAAGCGAATGCAAAGTCTTCCCGTGCTGTTATTCAAACAGTGACGATAGGTATTAAAATCCGTATGTGCGGGAATAATTCGCTCGTGAGTTGATCGCCATTATCTCCGGGATGCGCAGAACACAAATTATGCTATTTTGAAAGGCACTGGCAGAGCATGCCTAATGGTTTGCTGGTTGAACCTGTTCACTTACTTCGCTGAAGAAAGCTGCGGCAGCAGTATCTTGCAGCACGCTGTGGAATTGCAAATTAGTATTACGGAGCTTGATCGGAAGTGCGGCTCACATCAGTTTTTCCCAAGTAATGCCAGGAAAGCAAACGTGTCTTTAATATTTGAAAAAGCAAGTGTCGCATATTCGCGGCTACGTATTTAGGGTGAGAGATATTACTAATCAGAAAAAATCGTACGGTAGATTGTTAAATTCACCACGGCGATGCCTAAACTGATGAAATTTAAAGGGTGATCAGTTACTTTAAAGGAAAATTTAATGCTACATTGTAAGCACACTTACAGTTCGAAAACTACAGCCCAGTCAGGAAGGAATAACATGTGCGTTAGACCAGCTCCATGGATGCTAATAAAAACGTCAGTGTTTCTCGTGATGGTCAATTGCTGGTGCAGGGTCATGTTTTCTGGATTGTACTCAACAACCTGCGAAAACAGGAAAAAGTAGTAGCACAAGAGTCGATGCCCTTCCAAATGATACATTTCGCTCAGCATCGGTCGTGTAAGATGCGTAAGACCTCTCATATTGCTTACTAAGTATTCACTCCAATTGTTTCATGCTTTTAGTGAACAAACTCATCGGTTGATGGCCCGAATTTGACAAACTGTTTGAAATTATTAAGGAACAAACTAAACACGGGCGTCGGAAGGGGGCCCTGAGTTAAATTTTTAGCAAAAAAGGTTATTTTCTTAGTTCGAGTAGGTAAAATGAAGTTTCACCGCCTTTGCCCCCCCCTGAAAAAATCGTTTTGGTTACCCCTGGAAAAAATCCTTCCGACGCCCATGAAAGCAAATGTAGTTCACAGCCGAACTGAGAATGTACTCAATATATACGTACTTTTCAAACCACACGCTTCCTAGCCATGGCCGCGAAATAACAGTGGTGACACCACTGTTTTTTTTTGGATCGTCATGGTCGCTACTACCCAGTCCCGTCGCCACTGGGGTACTTTGTTGGGCTTGGACCCCTAAACAAAGCTCCAAGCCCCCCAAATTGAAAGATGAAACACTATAAATCAGTGGAGTTTTTATCAATTTTTAGAATGCACAAAAGCACAAATGCAAAATGCACGCAAAAAATTTAAAACGCAACAAATTTAAAATGCACAAACGTAAAACGCAAAAAGTTTAGAATGCACAAACGCAAATGCACAAACACATTTTTAGAATGCACCCGCACAAACGCAAAACACCCCTACTGAAAACTTTCTGGCAACGGTTCTGCTACTACCGTAACGCAGCTCTGAAATCACTGTAGCCTGTATAGAGTGGGAGTGTTGGAGTAGGAATTGGAGCACTGAAGTCACTAGCCTATTTTGTGCATGCGACAGTGCGCGTGGAGTAGGCCTGCAGTGTTTTGGCGGGCTGAATAATGTTTTTCTGCACTTGCCGTGGTACGTAATTCCTTACACAAAGGAATTATCCGCCCAAATATTGCAAAAATAGTCAAAAAATCCGCCACCTGTCGCCCAACTACAGGGTGACACAAAAAAACGGTCATCACCAAAAATCGAATAACTTCCATTTTATTTAGATTGACACAAAACTTCAGCTACATTAGGTCAAGCCTGTGCAGCAGACATCTCCAAAGTTTCAAGTTGTACTACAAAAACTCTTTGTTTCACTGGCGCTCAAAAAATGTGCTCCAAATGAGCTCCCCGGCGCTGCAGGCACATTTGGATCCGGCGGGCAAAGTTCTCAATGACCCTCCCGCATTCCTCCCTTGGGATCGCTTTTATTGCTGCGTTCAGGTCAGGGTTAGTCTGGGGTTTGTTGCCATACATCCTGTATTTAAGGTATCCCCACATATAAAAATCTGTGGGGTTCAAGTCCGGTGAACGCGGCGACCACTGCGGGCCACACTTGCGGCTGATCAGTCGGTCAGGGAAACGATGCTGTAGCCATGCCAATGATTCGTTTAAGGTGTGGGGATGGCATCATCCTGCTGGAACCACTGGAGGACCCTGACGACCCCTCTCCGTCGACAAAGTGCTGTCCAGAACTTGCCAAGCACCTGGACATATCGCTCGGTGTTGATTCCAAGCTCCTGACTTCGCCGACGCACAGACTTGCTTGGGCTGGGGACAACAGAGTCTCTGACAGCAGCAACGTTGTGTGGTGTTCATAATGATTTCGGTCGTCCAGAGTGTGATTGTCTGTTAGTGTCTTTACGATTGAGGTTATGCACAGTCTCATGGGTTCCGAACTTGTTGACCCATCTGTAGATCATTGTGTGGACAGGAAATTCACGACATCCGAACCGTTCTTTGAATTGCAATTGAGCTGCGTGAATAGACTTCTGCCGAAAATATGCCTCAAGTATAAATATCTTTTGCTCAGTAGTCCATGGCATCTCGAAGGTCAAATTTGGTAGACTCTTAGAACATTAATTCTACTATCTGAAAAATAAAAAGAATTGATAAATTATTTCAAAAGTTATTCACGTTTAGGTGATGACCGTTTTTTTTGTGTCACCCTGTACAAAAATGGCCCAATTTGCTTGAAAAATTTGACATCTTGCAACACTGGTTTCAGTTCTCCAAAACACTCCACAACCCTACTCCACGTGCACTGTTGTATACCAGTGATATAGCGTGACTCGAGTCACGTTAAGCAACGATGGTGACTCGACTCAGAGCCATTTTTACAAAATTTTCACATATTTGATTGAAGAATCCAGTTTGTTTTCACACAAACAAATGGACTTCTTTTGCTTCAGTGATGATTAATATTGGCGGAAATTTTCTGTTTTGACTCTGTCTCCTAGTGGCGTTATGCCACACATCAAGTGTTCCGCCTAACACGGAGGTAGAGCTGAGACTTTGCTTTTCACTGAGGGGCCAGCAAGAAGTAGCATAACCAGCCCAAAAATTGGGGGAGGCAAAATGTTTGATTTTAGGCGAATAACACTATTTTCTTCGGGATGCCGCCTCTCAAACCACAAAATGGCAATATGTTCTAAAACTTTTTGGTGGGTCATGGCTCCCCCTGGCTACGCCTACGCCAGCAAGGCGCAATATATTGGACACATCGTGGTTTAACATACAATTTTATTATGGTGATCATGACAGTCGCCCTCATACTTTTAGTTTGATTCTCTTCCAGAAATGAAGGGATTTATGTTTTTCAAATCCAAATTCAATCCAAAAATTATATTTCAAAATCCGATCCAAAAATCTTGTTTCAATTCTATCACTGTTATTAGGCTAGGCCTATATGTATCCTACTCAAAGAATCAAGGACAAAAAATAGTTTGGAAACTAATTCCAGTTAATTCATGCTCTACCTTTGGCTCACAACATCATAACAATTGACACTGCAAACACTTCAAAGTAACCACTATTACCAGCACTACAATGAGAAGCTCTGTTAAGCTCAGCAACAGCGTGTAAGATATCAAAGCAGAAGAATAACAGGCATACAACACAAACGACTCATTAGACTTGGGCTACGCATATAAACAATGATGAATTGCCCTAAATGTAATGAGCTACAGGCAGTGGTGGCATTCAATTTTTTATGAACAGGTTCTCTCACTCCAGGCCTCACTAATAACATGTTCTCTCATTATCACAGTCTCGAGAGGCAAACCATGCTGGTTGGTCCGATATACAAGTACAAAAGTTGGTCTTTGTGTTGCCAGCTGGTACAGTCTACCAAGGGAAATTATTAAATTTAGTTATTTTCCCAAATTTTAGTCTTGTTTTTCACTATTAAAAGTTAATAACAGGTCTATGAGAGGTTTGCCAAAAGAAGTTTTAAGTAAAAGGTGTTCATGGGGAAAAATTTAGAAACCCTGACTTAAGCCAACAACCGGTTCTCGGGATTAGAGAAATTCCAAGAACAGGTTATTGCGAACCCGTCGAATCCTATCACTGGCTAGGCTATAGGTATTACGGCATGAATAACAACCATGAGTCAAGAAAAAGACTGGATCAATGAAAGTCAGACTAATTTCGTAACTTTGATCACATGATACATAAAAGAGCAGACTTATTTCACAGGTCATAGTCAAAGCTCAGCATTTAAACAAACACAATATACTGTAGAATTACAACGTATTTGAGAACCTTCACTGAACCAAACTTTTCAATACAGTAATCTGTAGTCCCGAAACTGAACCGAAGTTTGCAAAGAAGTTCAAAACAATGTTATCCAATCCAAATATGGTTAAGAAGAAAATATAAACTCCAAATCCAATCTACGTTCATCTCGGGCCATTTTTTGGGCATGTGAAGGACAATGAGGTAGATTTCTTGCAGCAAGGTTGGGCTAGACTGGAAACGACTGAGAGTGAAGGAGAGAACTAAAATGGAAACTGCTTTCACGAAAAACTCAGATCTAAATACCCTGGTAAAAAAACTGCTGAACCTTGGGCACCGTTTTTAACTTGTTGGGTGCCACGTTTTAGCTCGTTGGGCACCATTTTGCAGCAAAAAAAGACATGAGAAAAATGTCAAATTTCAAATGTCAAATCATTTGACTCAACACTGACTCGAGCTTGCAAACCAATAACTCGAAGTGACTCGACAGTTCTTGTGGTTGTGACTCGACCAAGTCACGCCTCGACTTGACAAAATTTTAGATGACTCGACTCGAGTCACTGTTGCATACATGCAACAGTGATTTCAGCGCTCCAATTCCTATTCTACTTCAAAGCTCTTACGCTATACACGCACCAGTAATTCCAGAGCTGCATTATGGTAGTATCGACCAATGACATGCTGAAAAGGCGAGTGGTGTCACCACTAGTATAAAATTTTGTTATTACGCTTCTGGGCTATAGACTTATAAGGTCAGAGTTGCCCATTCATCAGGAGACCACACTTCGCATCCCCTGAATAATCCCAAAGAAAGGCATGGCCACGTTGTGGCCAGAGGTTCAGCTGCCATGATTTATATTTTTCTTTTTTCGCAAGTCCTTTCCTGTTGTCGGAGCAACTGTGAGTTTGTTATGCTCAGGTGGTATACAGTACGATCGAGCAATGATCAACGTATAAAACAAACCCGAAACAGGAGTTTTAGATATGCTTAGAACATAATCAATTATTTTGAAATATTTTTTCGATAGATATAAATACAGTATATGCATACCTGTGCTTCAATGCCCTCAATATTCTTTAGAACTTTGATAAGTTCATCCTCATTTACTATCTTCCTGTACATAACCAGGCGGTGGGCGGCGCTGGGATCATAACCACGACGTACAAGGAAGGTGACTCTCGTAATGTTAGGCTTTGGAAAATGCTAAAAACAATTGTACTTTAGTGAACTTTCCAACGTTTTTTGCCTAATGCCTAAAGCTCGCTTAGCTGGGGTTGAGTGCCGGTCAGGAGCTACAGCGCGCTAAGCCTTCATCTGAAGGTGTGGAAACCATATCGGTTCCATAGATTTGAAAAGCGAATAACGGAAACAATTTGCTTGCTTGTAAAAGATACGATGCATGCAATCATTGCGGATTCAGGTATATATTCGATTTTCACAAGTTAATTGACCGAGACGTCAATCTCAGAAATTAATTCAATCTTTGCAATTATTGGTCGTTTCGATTTTAAGTATCAAAGTAATACAAAAAAAGAAATAACTAACTCCCTGCTGTCGACAGCATTAGTTTTTTGTTATCCAACAAACATGATCGTTTTAAGGTCACTCCCTCTTCAGTGTTTGGATAATGAGCTTTCCCGAAAACACTTCCTGCTCTTATGAACAAACACCAAGAGGATGTGAAGCAAAGCAGGCGACAAGAAAATTCCGATTTGGGTTTTTCTATGTTAACGAACTAACTTTTTCAATTACATTTTGCCTGTATGAGAACAGTGTTTTAATTGGTGTGCATGTTTTATAATCGTGGTAAGCTTTTTGTTGGAGTCTGTGCGGTGATGTTTTTTGTTGCCAAGTGATTTGCTGAGAGACAGAGGTGCATTAAAAAGAGCTTAAAACACAAGTGATGAGGATTGAAGACGCATTCATAGAACGATGCTCTAACCGCGGCACGTGGGTTAAAATGTTTTTTCCCAATCGACTCTAACTGTAGCTTTCAAAATGCTTTTGTGGTTGCTGTCATGTTTCTTTTTTTTATTAAAACCAACGCGAGAGTCCCGAATACCTAAGTGAAACTGATGTTTGTCTCATATGCGGTAGATCCATTGCATTTCTTAAATGAAATATCCGTGAGGCGAAATCGGTTGTAATCATCGAAATCAAATCTTTCGTCAATGTTTGCAACGTTAATCTGCTATGGGGCCATATTTCATGCGACGGGACGTGATTGAGGCATTTTACATGCATTCAACAACAGTCGGACAACTCTAAATATTTTTCATTAGTCTGCTTTCATCTTAACAAAACGAAGTAGTTTTGAACTACTTTTGAAACGAAATCCGTTGACCAAAGGCAAATATTACATGTGTGGAACGAATCACTTTACCTGCTCAACTTTCATCCGGTGGAGAAAAAATTGAGAAAACGATTTCATCATGCCAGAACCCACGCAATTTTCTCTCTGAACAAAAACCACAATTTTGTGTAATTATGACTGAATGCCGCGAACGACACTATGACACTAACGGAAATGCATTCTTAAAGAGTTTTAGCGCAAAAGATGAGGGCTGCTATTAGACTCAAGCAAAATGATAGCGTCTCAGGCGCGCAACCAGGGGGGCATTTGCCCCCCAAAAAAATTTCAAAACATTGCATAACAATTTTGACATTTGCAGAAAGTTTCAAAGAATAAAGATGAAATTTTATATTCTAATCATTTTTTAGAAAAATCTTATTTGAATTTATCTTTGACCTACAGGTCAATTATCGCCTAACAAGATTTATCTTAAGACATGCCGTTTGATCAAAAATTTCGCAAAAAATTGGTAACCTAGGTTTTTTTAAGGTGTTTTAGGGACCCGATTCGGGTCCCTAGAATTGAAAATCTGGTCCCTAGAATCAGAGAAAATCGGGTCCCAAGAATCGGAGAAATCGGGTCCCTACAAGTCCATAGCGGGTACCTAACATTTTCCTTAAAAAAAAACTGATGTAACCACAAATATGCTGGAATTGTCAAAACTTGGGAGATAGTTTAAAATGTTGGTATTTCTAAGTCATTTTTTATCCTTTTGTTCGTGTACCACTTTTTTCTGAGATAGGCTTCAATTTGGCCTCTTGAAATTTTATAACATTATGTCCATACCGGGTACCTAACATTTTCCTTAAAAAAGCCCTGATATAACGTATATGTAATGTAACAAATACGTTATGTAAACACTTACCTATTTATATAACATTGCGACCATATTTTTTAATACAAATCTTGTTTGTTAGAAGTTTCATTTACAGTGAATTAAACACATTCGGACTGCCCAAATTCAGAAAAATAAGCTTTGCATTTAATATTTTCGTCCCTATCCCTGTGTAAGAAATGGTTTATTTCAAGGCTATGCAAAAAAATCACCCTACCAGAACAGTGAACCTGACTCTTTTGTAGTGTAAGTGTCATATCGGCAAACAAACTGTCATTGCAAGAATTAACCCAATTGATCAGAATTTGCTGATTTTTCTGCTGATTTCACGTTAGCCCGTTTTGCCCCCCCTGCGGACGTCCATGGTAGCAATCAAAGATCCCCTCACCCTTGACATAAGCTATCTCTCAAGTTTGGGATTTTCATTTGTGGTAGAAATCCAAACATGCTGGAACAGGGGTTCACAAACTTTTTCTGACCATGTACCCCTTCAGCATTTCGGTATATGAGTATGTATTCCTAAACTTTCTTATGACAAGAAAGTGACAGCTGTGCAATAAATGTACCACTTCAGATAGGTAAATGTACCCCTAGGGGTACATGTAGCCCAGGTTGGGAACCCCTGTGCTAGTCGAATAGGGCTAGAACAATTTTGCTAAAACAAGACGAAAAGGTAGGCAAGTTTACTAGCAGCTTATACATCTGCCACACCAAAGCCATGAGTGCACTAGTTGAGTACGGAACCAGGTGTTTGTACTAGGCTACTAATTTTCACTCTGTCCTGATCGTTCGGTCTGCATCTTGATTAAAACTGAAAAGTTCTCTTTTTCGGAAATGTTGTGAAGATACTTTATCTGTGACCGTTTGCGAAAAAGTTATACCACGGTTGAATAAGCACGATGACGTCATGGAATGAAATTTCATGATAATTGCCCCCCCCCAAAATGAAGAGTTGATTGCGCCCTGTAGCAGCTAGAACGTGAATGGCCAAGCTGTTGACCCGAGGGCCGAATTCGCGAATTCCTAACCACAGGAAGGCCGGATACAGTGCAATTTACGTAATCTATGCAAAAACAGGTGGGAAAAATATATGGTACTACAATAATAACAATAAAATTACACCATTTTGTTTACACTTTTCAAACGCTGCTTGCAGCTACTGTATAACTACTGCTGCGACAGACAAGTCAAGAGACAGGCAGCAGCCAATGCTGCTGCACTGCTGTCCAGTTGGAACGTGGTGCCTGAATAAAATGTGCAAGGTATTTGGCGGGCTGGATTAAACTGGTCGGCGGGCCGAATGCGGCCAGCGGGTCGTAGTTCGGCCACCCATGAGCTAGAAACATTGGTCAGCGCTCACTACCATGCTGTGCTTTCATAACTCTGCGAGGATTCTGACTGCACGTATCAACATTCAAGTGACGAAGTACCACAAGGGCAAAGCAGCCAAATCTGTTCCCAAAGCATTTTACCAGGAAATTTACTAGGCTACTTGAAATCAGCATTCTGACAATTGACGTAACTTGCTCTACCAGTCTCGCGTAACTCTTGTGGCCCACAATTACTGAAAGATAGATATGGGCAATTTCGATTAATTGCATACGTATGAAAGCAAAACCACGAAGGCTGATTCCTCAGAAGTATGCCGCGAGACCAGAGCTGGTTTTATTGAAATTGATTTCTTGGTAAAATGCTTTGCGAGCGCACTTGGCTGCTTTCACCCTTCTACTTCGTCACTTACATGAGGTTAACCTGTTGAGCAAAAAAACAGAAAAATGTGGGTGTGATAATGGAAATGAGCAAGAAAAGGATGGAGTAGTTTTTTTTCGCGTCTTTCTGTCACAAATTAGCACTTAGTTTGATGGATATTTCATGCTTAGGCACTCATGTGAAAGCGGTTTTTAGGTCATTCGGACAATGCTACATTCGCACACTCCATGAACAAAGATATTCCTGTATATTGACAGTCGTATCGATCAGAAGCTTACTGGTCTACATGAAACGAATAGATGCTGAATTAACACAGAGGAAGGTAATTCATTCAATACTGACTAGGTGAAGGTTGTAGTAAATGCCTTGAATCATCCGTGCCAGAAATGGGAAAACCACTGACTTGAGGCAGACCCTCTTTCCAAACCAATCCCCGATATTGATGAGCGGGCGATTGCTGAAAACCTTCCATGCATCTGAAAATTGATCAGGATAGTCTCTCCCAGACTGTAATTTAAACACAGCCATATATTAAACTTCAAGTCCTTTGCAGCATTTTAAGTCTACGTCCGTTAAGATTTTTAAGCATTTTCCACCTCAGTACTAAACTGTCTTAGTCGTATAAATTCAGGTTAGCACATGTGTATCGCCAGGTTTTGGTTGATAGGGGGCCAACAGAAAAGCGGGGAATACATTCAGCACAAGATCAAGAAACAGTCATCGCCAACTTGCAGTTAGGGGTCAGTAATTACAAATGGGGATACCTGACATCACTAGTCTACCGCTAGCGATGGCCCTGAGTAGGCGTCACAGCCCACCTTCGTGAAGCTGAACAAAACTTCGTAAAATTTCGAAATCCACAAAATGCTAACACGAAAAGCAAAAACATACATTTCGCCTAGTGAAGAGCACACGCAAGTAGAGATTAGCTACAGCCCTCTTTAATGTTAAGTTTGAAACTGCCTTCGACATTCTCCACAAATAATAATTAATAATTTACCCAGTTCCAAATAACAAGCTGAACGTCTTTACGGAACTCGATCGAATTATTCAGCAAAAAAGAAAGGTACAGATTGAAGAAGTCACAAAATCGATGATACATGTTGTTGCCTTCGTCAAGTTTCAACAAAAACACTGGCTTGTCAATAACAAGATCGCACTGCGTTGCGTTCGTAGTTGAGTTGGACAGATCGCTAAAATGCTTCAATTCCGCGTACCTGCAATCACACAGTGGATGCATCACATCAGTCTTAAACCACTTGGCGTGCCAAAAAGCGTCCTACGTTATCAATTTCGGTGCAGGTCATCCCAATTAACTGTGTAAGTATACATACGCTGAAAGCATACGCTTGCAGCAGGTAAACCCTCCCGTTTTGCAGTTAGCTACTACCCAGTACCACGTTTGTGAACCGCTACAGGAGCTTGGAGAAGAATTGTTTGAGAGCGTGGTTTGAATTTGTTGTGGAGTACCTGAAAATGAATAGGTTGCGAGAAGGCAGATTGTTTCACGGGAAACTTTTGTGCCACCATGACTATAAGCTGCTGTGATTGCTAGCGTTTTCGTCAAGCATTTTTAACTGATAAAGCTCCACAAAACATTGTAAATTCCCACAGTAGGTGGGATAAAACGCTACCGGTGTCTTAGAAATTGATGATATCGTTCAACCACCGACGCTTTTCAAAAAGGAAGTCAAATCGCGTTGATTTTGACTGCCACACGGGATTGAATGATCTAGAAAGATCTAAAGAAAAAAACATAAAATGTTTCTGTAGACATTTTGACAAAGCAAGAGCTATTGTCTTAACATGTACGGAAAAAAAATTTGATATTTTAGTTTTGTTAGTTGCACCGAATTTTACAAGTTTCTGAACTATTATTTTGTTAAAGATGGCTTATTAAATCCGAACAAAGAATCGGAGTGGTTTGAAACAAACCGCACATACGAGACAGCGCGCTTTCGCCTCGACAAAGAGCCACCGCTTGAAGTTTGCCAAAGCAGTAAGACAGAACGTTGTGCTAGGGCCTGTGTTGTGTACTTCCAAGCTGCAATACCATCATGCCGTAGGTAGTTTATTTTGAGTGAGAAGTAAAAAAACATTAGTTGACGTTGTGAGAGTCCTTATTAGGAACGAAATATGACATAACCGTATTTACAAAAATACTATTAGTTTGCCCTTGTGCCGTCAAATCCTTACATGAATATCTTTAAAATTACCAAGATCTTAAACCACCATCTAGGCCTCCGCCTGTATGCTGCCTAGACAGCAGCTCTGCGTTGACACTGCAAGCTCCACCAATCTCGCCCGCGTCGAATGGATCAGTAGGATGCATGCGTCGAGAGCGTGGATTTCGCAGATCGATGATAATGTTGTGACCGCTGCAATATTGCATCCGCCTAAGAAAAGTTCAGTATATATGTGAAGAAAGTAGTTTGAAATGAAATCCGAAAAACATTTTCGGAAACGATATAATTTAAATGATTGTAGAAGCTTATACCTACTTCAGGAATTGCGGCACTAGCAAGGGTGGACATGGTCGGCAATGTCGTGCATTGTCCACGTGATTTTAAACTTAAACCTCTCACTTTTTTCTAGCACAAAGGTTCCCAACCTGGGGTACATTCAAAATTAACAATAGAAGAGGAAAATACTTATAATATTTATTATATATATTTATGCATATATCAGTGAATATTATTTTCAAAAATCATTATATGCTTATTGTGAAGTATATCTATGATTAGTCGTGATGAAATATTTCTTCATACGAAATTTTAGGGCTACGTGCTCATCTGCTTATATGTTGAAGGGTACATGGTCAGAGAAAGGTTGGTAACTCTGGTCCAGTACAAAGGTTGCCTACCTGGGGTACATTTATTGTAAAGCAGTAACAAATTACCTTTGAGAGATAAAAACGGAGTCTACCTTTATGGTTCTAAAAATCGAAATGTTATATTAAAAATTTAGTGGATTTCTGTTGTTTCAATCGGCTTTTTTGGTCTTTTAAAGAAATTTTAAACGTGCATGCTCATCTGTCGAAATGCTGAAGGGGTAGAGGGTCAGAAAAAGTTGGGAACCCTGGTCCAGTACGCTGCATGGCGGATCTTAACTCAAGATGAAATCACAAGAGCGGCATTGTATCACAGCTTTACATCTAAATTAAAACGCTTTTTTATTTTCTACAGAACCGTCGCCAGAAAGTCATCAAGAGGCTTTGCGTTTGTGCAGAGGGCTTGACAATAAAACATTCTAAAAATGGACAAACTCCACCGATTTATAGTGTTTAATATTTCAATTTGGGGGGATTGGAGCTTTGTTTGTGGGGGCTAAGCCCACCAAGGCCCCCCGTGCCGATGGGACTGATTTTTTAGTTCACCTGTCGTGGCGATTATACAAATTTACAGCTTAATTTACAACAAAAGCAATGCATCGCAAAACTCTACATTATCTTAGCAAAATCACTGACAGTTAACTTTTTGATTAGACTTGATAAGTTTTCACTTGTCACTCTCGTGTTTATTTTAGAAAAATTGCCTTCGTAGCAGCGCACGAAAAACAATAGCTTGTGTTGGCCAGTTTGGTCACTTTGAACAGTTTATTCACAAGGTCAGCGGGCTTGACCGTAAGCAAACATACGGCACATGCAATGCGTGAAACAATATAAAAAAAACAAAATGCGCCAAACAGGATTGCCACTTCAACCGCGGTTCTTCAAGAAATTTCTTATTTTGTAACACACAGGATGACCGATTTGGCACAATTTATAGCGGCAAGATAATAAGATGAATATTGGCTGCAAATGACGTTGTGCGATTGGCAAACGTAAGGTTTCAAATCAGTTTTGAAGAAACAGTTTCTTTGTCGTAAACTATTTTGACATGGAAGAGCTATCAAAATTTCATAAACAGTTCGTTGTTAAACTTTTTCAAAGCATCAAGATTGCATATTATTACATTACTGTTATACTTCCCCACTCCAAAATCCTTACCAGCAACTTTTCAAAAAAATTTGCCAATCCTTGGAAAACAGTAAGCAAACTTTTTAGGTGTTTTGTTTACCCATATTACTGTAGCAAAGTTCTCTCTATCCTCTAACAAAAACAAACTCAACTAAAATGCGTTACTTACCCTGAGCATTTAAGGGATGAATCTTCATGTATAAAACCTTTGCATATTTCTTGCTGATTAAGAACGTCTTTCTTGAGTGCCAGATAGCCAAAGTCGCCCTACGAAAAACACACGCGAGAGCTGAGTCACGGTAATATGGAGTAGACGGCAACGACGTGTGCACTCTCACTATATCTAAGTCCTATTAACTTCATAACTTTATCCGAACTTGCGAAAAACCCTTTGTTCCAGTTAAAATGAACTCATTGTCATATTTAGTTTCAAGTTCTTCCAACTGAATGATTTGAAAGGTAATCGCTTGTAGACTGCGCACTTCACAGCTACCACTCTGGCTATGTAGTCGTTTCGTTCGAGTAAGAGTGGTTTCGTAGTTATCGCTTAGCAGCCTTGCACCAACTCTGACAATTTAAAGATACTCGTCTGGTTTTTCCCCTATTCACGTATCAATATTTTTTCATTGCTATCTACATGTAAAGGCACCTAGTGCTTTTGTTAACAGTAAGAAATCGATGAAGATCATTCTGTCGAAATAAGTTTTTCTCATACTAATATTCATCCGTGCCTAGACTTTTGTTTACATTGTTTCTGACGAGCAAACAATGTCATTGCAAATCTATCAAAGGCGATGTAACAGATTAACGCATATCACTGCAATGTACTACATCGTACAAGCTTGCCATGGACTAACTAAAATAGCTATATAAAAATAACGTAGGGCAAAAAAGTCAATCGTGTATTGACAAACATTGCTTTTAAATACTAATGAGAACAGCCAAGTCACTACTTCAACGCAGTTTCATTTCAGTAAGTCATTTACACTTGAAGTGTCGCGTGCAGCAACAATACAGGCAAGATGTACTTTTCAAAGGTTATTTTCCTTACATCATTTCTATATCCAACCGTTCGCTACACTTTTGACAGTTTTGAAAATAAACCAAATCTATCCGAATTGAAACACGTAAATACGTCACAATGTTAACGTTGAGATAATGGGTTCACCAGAGCGGACATTTCTGCAAGTTAGGGATTTTTAATTTCAAGAGAACTAGGCAAAATTGTGGCGAACAATTGGTAGAGCAAATTAAAAAAAAAAAGTCTGAAAGAAGATCTTTCTGCTTCGGAGACGCCAGGACTTCGATAAACAAATTTAATCAGGCTCTACTGGCGCTAAAAACATAAAAACACGTTAAAAACTTGCCAACGTTTCGACGGTTGATACAACTGTCTTCATCAGGGCTAAAAAACGAAATGCCGCGACATGTGAGC
>Ga0210059_1001148_pt1 | contig 38815 bp, 23 predicted proteins | sample Ectturendosymbi2_FD_188042 | JGI IMG/M metagenome (GOLD analysis project Ga0210059, IMG submission 188042) | Ecteinascidia turbinata endosymbiont from Florida, USA - Sample 2 (SPAdes) (version 2) | ecosystem: Host-associated > Tunicates > Ascidians > Unclassified | place: Key West, Florida... | reverse complement strand
GCTTTAGAGGAATCAGCCGATTGGGCTCTGCTTTCTTCTTTTTGCGATGTTTCAAACTTGCGCATATCTGTATTCAAGTAACTTCACTCCACAGGTGTAATAAGCAAGGAATCAATCTCAGATTTTTATCTTTTGCTTATTTCACCTGGGGAGTGAAGTTACGCGAACCGTGAACCTAACAGTTACAACCATTTGGATGCGTTGTACGTGAGCTATTTTGCTCGTGTGTGTGAGATTTTTACAGCCGTGGTAAGAGAGTTGCAACATGGTCCTCAAGTTGAGCTTTAAAGTCTTTATGCCGCCACTCATACTATACAGGTGCAGTGTGTTTGTTTTTTTTAACACAGATAAGAAAACACAGATGTGATTCTTATAAAAAACGTAGACCATGTATTGTGTCAAATATTTTAATTGTGGCGATTTCGGTTGGTTTGCCTGTGGCAGTTAATAATCCTGTTCCCACCAGCCAAGTACGGTTCCATGCAATTCATGTATGCAAATCCATGCAATTTAACGCTTTGCGTTGAAGGCAGCAACAAACGCAGTGATTGTGGGCACTTCAGTAATGATTGAGAGCTTTTTAATGACCGTACTTTCAGAGCGTAATTTTCCAATTTTCGCAAATTGATTGGCGCTTTCCATTGTTTTCCTCGCAACAATGGTCGAGGGGTCCTCACAAGTGGATTAGCCTAGGGCCTCACATCAGTTAAATCCGGTCCTGCGTGTAGTACTAATTTGTATGACATCGAACTTTTCACAAGAGCCTCCTTTAAAACAGCCCAGGGGCCCTGCAAACGATGTAAAATATTTGTATCAGGTTTGCTATTTTAGGGTATGTAAATTGCAAATACAGTATTAACAAGTAGTATGAGGTGTTAAATTTAGACAACTCAGTTGCATTGCCTGAACCACTTTCGGTGATAAGTGCAATTTGTCGTATGTAGCCTATAGCCTGACGCTTTTTGGTTGATTTTGAAATGGTGGTTTTCTGAATGCACCGTACGTTTTTTGTATTTTTAAAATGTACAATACAGGGTGGGTCAAAAGTAGACGTGCTCTTGATTGCTTTTTTTCATTTATGGCTGAAATTTCGCAAGGGTATTAACAAATACTGGATCGTTCCGGTAAGAAAATTATTCTACTTTCACCACTGATTAAGATTAAATGAATTTGATAAACTGACGGTTTCAGTTCAGCATTATCATTTCAATAAATATTTCATTTTGCATACCAATACTAATGTTATGAACTGATTCGCCTTAAAGGATATTGCACAAGGCCATGATGAAATAAATTTTTTGACAATGTCAATAATACCTAAATATTGTTGTTTTCCTCTATCATCAACTAATAAAGCAATTTTGGTTCTTATCATGGGTGGAGCACCATCAGCACAAACAGACACACAGTGAGTCCAGGAAATCTGTTCTGTCATAAAGGAATCTACTTAAAACGTTTCTTTCTTCTCCTATGGTATTTTTGGCAAGTTGGTGGCAAAAGAAAAATTTTTCTCATTCTGTGTAGTCCTTATTTGCACAGTATCGCATGAACATCATGAATTGTGCATCTTTTCCTAAATCTGTAATCTCACCCAACTCTAAAATAAGATTTCCACTTCGCTTCACAGCAGCACTGACTGATTGATAGCATAAGATTGCTGAAATTGGAGCTGCATTGCTTATTGCCGCTCAGCAAATAAGTTCACTTGAAAAGCTAACAAAATGCTTTAAAATTTTTCAGTGCAGTGTGTCAACATATCTGTTATTGTTAGAATTTAATGTGTGTGGACAGTGCACAGTTTCTGATACAGTTGATAATTTCACATTATCATTAATACTTGGTGATTTGTGTGACTTCTTGCAAAAAAAATTACTAGAAGCCAAAATGTGCTTTCAATGTTGACAGACATCGCACAAGCTTTTGGAATTTTTATATTGAGCTGCACATCTATCTGTAAAATACTTAACTTCAGACATTTTCTAAACTGCACAACAATAAAACATTGGCACATCATGCTGAAGATCACCTGATATTAAACATAGACTTTGATGGTGTAGCACAGTGCTCTTCAACCTTTTTTATGATGGTGCACCCCTAACGATGTTTTGACGAACTCATGCTGCATTTTATCTGCTTAAACTCATGTACCCAATTTACTGACACATCCCCTGTGTTCCCCACTTAATTGTGCCCATGTCTGTAAGTACCCTGGCCTAAATAAGCAAGCACCCTATTTCACAAGTTTGTGATGCACCCTTGTGAACCCTTTCATAGTGGTGCACCCCACACATATTTTGGTGTACCATGCACACCTGTTGAAGAGCGCTGGTATAGCACATAGTCTTTTTTTAAATGGCAAACAACTGGCTGTATGATGCAGTTCTAATGTGTCCAGTGATACCCTTGGTCCTCATTTTGTTCTTGAAAAGTTTAGATTTCAGGTTATTGTATGATGGTTACAATCATAGTGCACTGTTGTATCGTAGTTGCAACACTTCTGTAAAGACTGAATGTAAAAGCTGTGATGTCACAGATTGATCACGAAAGTACCTTTGATTAATCTTACCCTGGTTAATCTCTTTATTAAGGCATAATTGTGTTTGTTACCACTTGGCAGTTCTGATTTTATATTACATTATTTTATTTTTTTGCATTTTGGGGAGTGTCTGACAGATAGGACACCACCTCAGAAAAAGTAAAAGATTAATTAAACAAAGCTAGTAAAAACAATATATAACCTGTTATTATATATGGAATTACTATGATCTAACCTTTGAAAAACTGTTTTATCGTCAACATACTTTCAGAAACATGTATCATGTCAAACAAATGGATAAAATGAAATTATTATTGCAGCTTGCTCTAGTGCAGGAGTGATGAACCTGTTTGCTATCGTGGGCCACTTTGTCAGTTACCGCTGAGTAATCGGGCCGCACAACTTTTTAGTCACACATGAAACCTGTTAGTTTAAGACTGCTGGTCTCACCTGAATGCTTCGCGAGCCGCATGTTCGTCACCCCTGCACTAGTGCATATATTAATTATGAGTCAAAATCCCCTCAGTTACCTAAAATGATAAAAAGTATATCAAATAAGTAAAGGTTTCCTGAAACCAAAAAAATCTTCCATAGCGTTAATATAAGCAAGAATCAATTTCATACCAGTTGAACTTTTTGAGTTATAAGCAATTGAAATATGTTCATGCATGAGCACACACAAAAGTTAAGTCTTACTTGACCTTGATTTATGTAAATTGAAAGGTTATAAGAAAAGTGCCAGTGATTGATTTTTAGTAAGCATACCTTCTGACACATTCTTGCAAAATTCCAGCTAAACATATTCACAGATAACAAAAATACAAGTGTTTTTATGTCAGAAAACTAAATTCCCAAAAAGTTTGTCTGGAAATTCGATCACATTTATTTTGCTCCTAGGTTGGAAATTGAGTTGTGACTTCCTAGTGTAAGAAGAACCATTCTGCTTCTAAGCAGTTTGGAATACATTTCAGACATTGTTTTATTATGATGTGTGGATATCCAAAACAGCATCAAACACCAATGGGCAGCATGCCTTAGGGCAGTAATCCTCAACCCTTGGGCTACGAAATTACAAAATGTATACTGGTGGTGACACCACTCGCTTTCAGAGCATGTGATTGGTCGTTTCTTCCCATGGAAACACTGTTGCAATAGTACTCCCGGGCCGTGGTAAAATTGTCAAGCATTGACTAGTCCAAAGTTATAAAAGGGTTGGGGACCAGTGGACCACTGCTTTAGTGTATATCTTTCAAACATTTATTGTAGATATAAAAGATTATTTGGGATACCCATAGCGTTCTCAGTTATGTGTAACTTGTGAACAATAGCACCTACCTTTTTGGATCCGCTTCATACTTTTCGTGAATTAATGATAAAAGGGGATTCTAAACTGTGGTGATTCCCTGAAAGATCGCATAGTTCAACCAACAACAATAGCCATTGTCTTGGCCTAGAAAAGGTAACTAGTTGAAATACCCCAGCTTCACTTGTTTAAATACCCCAGCTTCTCTGCGACAATTGTTGGGGTACTTTTGTGTGATATCCAACGATTGTTGCAGAGAAGCTGGGGTATTTAAACAAGTGAAAACTTTTTGGTGCTCCTTAATTTGACTTCTTCCCCCAAACGCCTGGTCTCAACCCACCACTAACCGTAACGTTTTGTTCCCCAAAACAAAATGCTGGCTGGTTGTGGTTTGAGGCTTCAGTTCAAACACCTCATCCTTTTTGAGTTTTTTTCAGTCCAGCACACTGAGCATACTCTGAAGAGGTGGCCGTCCCATGCAAGAGGAAAACTTTCGGTCTTTAAATGCTCTAAAATAAAGACAAATGAAGCTGTTGCAGTTCTTCTGTAGCAAAAACATTCAAACTGACAGTTTTGCAAATTAAACCAACACCGGCAAACAACTTCATTCTGGAACACAACCTGATGAATTTTTCATACTTAGAAATATCAAGACACGCTATTCCTGAAAATTTCATACAAATTGACCAAAAACCTTTTGAGTTATAAAGTTTGGTAGCAAACCATCTTACTAGGCCGAGGCTACATGACTTTTTCAAAAAAGTTAGGTGCGAACAGTTGTTTAGTAACACACAATTACATTTTTGCACTCATTTGGTTGCAATGAAAATTTACAATAATGCTCTCCATACCTACCCGCATAATCTCTAAAAATTTTAAGTAATATCAGCAAAAACGTTTCTAGTTATGCTGTTTGGTATCAAGCAACAGTTTGCTGGGCTTAGGCTACAACATCTTTTAGAAAACTCTTAGGTCTTGACACTTGCTGCGTGTATAAGGATCAGGGTTGAGAAAAACCCATTTTTTTTCAAAAAAAACAACTCACCTAGGTTTTTTTGAAAAATAACGTTTTTTTTGGTTTTTTTGAGAAGAAACAAGATTTTGTTCTTTTCTTAAAGAAAACAGAAAAACCCCATTCTGAATTGTTTTTACTTCATGATAAACTATCTCTATTTTCAAAATTACACATTAATTACTTCTTATACCTATTATGGCATTCAAAATTTAGAGTAAATAAATGTACCTTATCTTTTATTTCGCAATGTGTTGTTGATCAGGTCACACCTAAGTGGTAAGGTTTGGCAAGCATGCACACAGCTAACAGAGAGGATGACGTATAAGCCGAAAAACCACTCCCACACAAACTCCGCAGTTTCACGTCAATTTTATGTGCATGCTCTGCTAGTTCAGCAGCTATAGAGTGCATTTTTTCAATATATAATTTGGTATGTTCCAAAATCAGAAAAAGTTTATATGCAGAGAAGGCAGAAAAATTGGTTAAAATATACCGATTATGCAGAGCTCAAGAAGACAACCAGTAGAATTAGCTCAAAACTATTACATTTATTCTTCTCTTTTTTCAAGCCCTTTAAATTTCGTTGCTGTTTTGTTTGATAAAAATAAATTACAGACAACTGTACAAGTGTCCTTCTTGTTTTATTTTGTAATTCTTAGTAGATTTTTCAAAGGAAAATTAAAGAGTGGTTTTTGTTGTTTTTTTAAGTGGGCTTTTTTTAGCTTGGCGTCTGGCCGCTTTCGGGAATTTTTGCAAAAAAAAACACCAAAATGCATGTAGCTTTGCGTGGGAATTTCTCTGGTCAGGTAAGCGCTACCAACCCAGTCAAAAGCTCAAAAGACGTGGCAAGTCATGTAGCTTGCACTCGAAAAAATTTTGGCTGGAGGATACGGATTTTTTCTGAGTGACTTCATAAGTGGAGGACTTTTAGGCCACCTTGGCCAACTTCACCTGGCCCTGGGCTCAAACCATTAGATGGTAGTATTTCGCTGAAGTTTTTATTGGAAATTAGGCTACAATCTGAGTCTTTTGATACTTTGGATGACCTGTTGGGTTTTCAGGTTCAAAAGTTATGATCTAAAGTAATAAAAATATTTGTCAATCGTTTTATTCTGCTTTCCGTGCCTAAAACCTCAAGGCATTGGAACTTTGGACCTGCTACAAAATTTTGTCATTTGTAGCATATACTGGCTTATTTGCATACAGCTATAAACTAATGAAGTACAGGTTAAAAACCCTGTGCAGAAGATGCAAGCAACACCAGATTGTCTGCATAGACCAAACAAATCTTTGTTGACTCAGCTGCAACTGTTTATCCAATTCAAAGAGACTGCAGAAAAGAGTTGCGACAATGCACATCCTTGCCAGATGGTTTTGACTCAATGCTGTTGAATCAGACATGAACTCCTGAGTTAGAATATGATAATGGCTGAAGGCATGTGGTTGTCAATGCTCTATTCTGGCAAAAACTTACCGAACTTTCAAACCAGTGCAGTGTTTCCTTGATTTTCCTAATTAGCATGCATTCTTCGCAACAATAAACTTGCAAAAAATGTTTTTATCCCAAAAACAGTAGTTGCTGTATATTATATGGATACTTTAAAAATATAGTCAGTAGAATCCAACCTATGCCACATGTCTGCTAAAACATGCTAACAGACTCATAGAAGTTCCTAAAACCTTTCCCGTAAACAATGAAGTGCTGTAATGAATGCACAAATAAGGAAACTGTGGCTTGTAAGGCTATAAAGATTAGCCCATGAAGATTTTTTAATGACTTTAAAACACTAAACATTACCCATAAAGCAAACTAGCATAGAGCATAGAGTAAAATTGGCCTGGTTAGAATTGTTGAAGAGTTTTTTTAAAACAATTTGTTTGTCATTTGCTTTCTCACAAGTGTGGGCAAAAATGCTCTATTCCACTAAAACACACTAAGCGGAATAAATGGCCCTCAAATATGTTAACAGGTCATAAAAGCAGTCAGAAGACATTGGTGTTGCCCATCACTGCATGAATGCTTGTAACCTTTTCTTGAATCCCAAATTGAGCACGACTGCTCTATGTTTAAGTGCAAGGGTAAAGATCCGTGGTTCTTAACTCTTTGGCGTCCATGTGGTTTCAGGGATTTTTGGAAAAAAAAACGCCTAAACGCACGTGGCTTTACACGGAAATTTCTCTGGTCCGGTATGCTCTACTGACCTGGTAAAAGTCTCAAAAGACACGGCAAGTCTTCTAGTCTGCACTCAAAAAAAAATGTTTTGCTTGGGGGTGCGGGTTTTTCGTGGGTGACATCATAAGTAGAGGGCTTTTAGGCCACCTTGGCCCACTTTGCCTGGACCTGGGCGCCAACCATTAGGTGGTAGTATTTCGCTGAAGTTTTTACTGGAAACTAGGCTACAATCAGAGTCTTTTGATACTTTGGATGACCTGCTGGGTTTTCGGGTTAAAAAGTTATGATGTAAGTTGGTAAAAATATTTGACTAATTAGCTAATTAATTAATTTGTTTATTTTAGATCATAAGTTTTGAATCAGAAACGCTAGAAAGTCGATCAAAGGCTTAAAAGACTCGGACTCGAGCTTAGTTTCCAATGAAAACTTCAGCAAAACACTTTGGCCTAGCGGTTGGGCCCTAGGCCAAGCAATGTGAGCGAAAATAACCCCAAAACTACTTCACTTATGACATCAGTCACAAAAAATCTGCATCCCCCAAACAAAAAATTTTTTTTCAAGTGCAATCTACTAGATTGGCCGATCTGCTAGAGCCCTTGAACAGCTCTCTAGCGCAATCGGCGGAGGAGCTAAGGCATTGGTAAGGCAACCGAAAACTGCTGTTTCTTGGGCTGAAATCGAAGTACGAATATATCGTACGCCGGCTCTCAAAGTGTTAACCAGGTTAGTGTCAAGAAATATCTAGGGGGGCGTGAGCCCTTACATGCTCTACAACAGTGGTTCTTAACCTTTCTCCATCACGGCCCCCTAAAGTAATTTTTTTTGGCTCACGCCTCCCTTACTTTAAATAAGTTGTAAAACAAATGTATCTCTTTGTGAATTTGTTTAGTTTTAAGGTTTTGTAACAAAAGCCCAGGGTTCTTTTCAAGGCGTTTTAGGGACCCGATTTGGGACCATAGAATTGAAAATGGGGTCCCTAGAATCAGAGAAAATCGGGCCTTTAGAATCAAAGAAATCAGGGCCCTAAGGTCCATACCAGGTACCTAACAGTTCCCTTAGCAAAAACCCTGCTAAGTGCATAGAGTACATAACACACAGTCTGCATAATGCGGATTGGTTAAAACAGACACAACAGAACAATTCATATCTGACTGCATCAAAGCACGAATCCATACATTGTTAGAATTTCTGCATCGTTCAAGAAAGTGGTACATATTTTTTCACAATAAGGCCTCAAGATAGGAATGTTGCATTGAACTTGATACCTACTAACACTTGCTCGCCACAGAAGGTTGTAAAGAACCTTGCACCCAACACTGTAGGCCACGGATTGATTGAGAATTTTGGCCAAAATTTGGTGCAACATCATTTTGCAGCGTTAGATGAAAAACGATTTCTTTTAAGCGACGCTGTACAAGATTTACTGGTAGTCACAAATATACGTGTTCCCACTCCAGTCCGCATGCTTAATGTGTTGTGGTTGTTTGTTCTTGACTTGTGCGAACCTTTTCAAATTCTTTGTTTTTTTATTCACTCTGCATAGCTTTGCAACTGCACCCTACTTTGCAGAGTGAATACAGATTACTCAGACTAATTGCAAATCGGTTAAAGCAGTATTTCCCGAACACCTTCGAGCCGTTACGCTAATCAAAGTAGCGATTATGTCTTATTACCCTTAATATTTCGCAGTGATCGCTCATAGTACAGAACAACATTTTGCTTCTGCGGTACTCCCAAAAATCGCATATTAGCCCCAGGGGTAATTTATCCCACTTAGGCAACCACTGGGTTAAACCATTCAAACGTGAAAAAATAGCACGGTTAATCGCACAAAACTGATATTTCAATAGAAATGTTATCTTAATTTTTAGATTTAAACATTTATTCTGCTCCGCTTTAACGTGAGTAAAAGACACGGTTCCGAGATTAAGCAGCTGAGCATTGCCATTGGGATGGCCAGAAAGCAAAGTTACTCTTTCTTTGACTGAGAAATCGACATCGTATGGTGGTCTGTAGCTGCCAAGCTGCATTTAAAACTTATTCTCACATTCAACAATAGTGTGGCTCAAGTGCGGTTGAATCTTCATGAGTATACATTGTCGCATCACAGAAGAACATGGCGAGAGTACTGTAGAAAATTAGTACCGTGCTGGTGTACGGCCACATTGCAGAAAGCTCGTCAAATTACAGAAAGCCACAGCGGCGTCACATGCTGCGTGGAGCTCTGTCAAATGCGACAATGGCGCAGATGTTATTGTTAAAGGGACTTGGTATGCCGACTAAACAGTCCCCCTAGTTGTGCCCCTGAATGTTTGCATGCAGACTCGAATTCGGCCTGCAAAATTTCAAGATACTTAACCCTGACTTCCATCTCTGCTGGAACTAAACCAAATAACACATAGCGGCGTAAAATTAGCACTGGCGTAACATTTAAATTGGACACATTCCCGTTCAAAAATTTCTATGTTGTAGAGCATGTAAGGGTTCGCATCCTCCCGGTTAAGAACCACTGCTCTACAACATAGAAAGTTTTTGAACAGGAATGTGTCCCTTCCAAACGTTATGCCAATGCTACAGTAATTTTACGCCGCTACATGTTGTTTGGTTTAGTTCTGGCAGAGAGGCAAATCAGGATTTAAGTTTCTTGAAATTTTGCAGGCCGAATTTGAGCCTGCAGACAAACATTCAGGGGTGCAACTAGGGGCTGTTTAGCCGGTATACCAAGTCCCTTTAACAATAACATCTGTGCCCTTGTCACATTTGACGCAGCTCCACACAGCATGCGATGCTATTTTGGCTTTCTGTAATTCGACAAGCTTTCTGCAATGCAGCCGTACACCTACATGGAACTGATTTTTTACAGAACTCCCGCCATTTTCTTCTGTGGTGCGACAATGTAAATTTATGAAGATTCAACTGCACTTGAGCCACACTGTTGTTGAATGTGAGAATAAGTTTTCAAATGTGGCTTGGCAGCTACAGGCCACCATGTGATGTCGAGTTCTCGGTCAAAGACAAATTTTAACATTGCTTTCTGGCCATCCCAATGGTGATGCTCAGCTGCTTGATCTCGGAACCGTGTCTTTCATTCACATTAATCGGCACGGAGTAAATTTTTAAATCTAAAAATTAAAATCTAAAAATTCTAGTGAAATTTAAATCTAAAAATTCTAGTGAAATGTCCAGTTTATGCGATTAAGCGTACTATTTTTTTTCACCTTTGAATGTTTTGAGATTCTGGAATCTTATGTGAAAACACGGTTATAGCGTTTAATCCAGTGGTTTTCAGAGTGGTGTAAATTACCCCCGGGAATAATATGTGATTTTTTGGGGGTAGCGTGGAACCAAAACCACAATGTGGTTTTGTGTTATGAGCGATCACCGCGTAACATCGAGGATAATAAGACATAATCGCTGGTTGATTAGGGTAACGGCTGGAATGTGTTTGGGATCCACTGGTTTAACCGATATGCAATTGGTCGGAGTATTCTGTATTTGCTCTGTGAAGTAGTGTGCAGTTGCAAAGCTATGCAGAGTGACTAAAACAAACAGAATTTGCAAAGGTTCGCACAAGTCTAGAACAAGCAACCGCAACACATTAGTCATGCGGGCTAGAGTGGGAACATGCATATCTGTCAGTACGGGTAAATCTGGTACAATGTCGCATGAAAGAAAGCGTTTTTCATCTAAGTCTGATGCTGCAAAATAATGTTGCACCATAAATTGACCAAAATTCAAAAAATCAATGGCTTATAATTTTGGGTGCAGGGCATTATGAAACCTTCTGTGGCGAGTGTTAGTAGTCATCAGGTTCAATGCAACATTCCTACTTTTGAGGCCTTATTGTGAAAAAATATGTACCACTCTTGAACGATGCAGAAAGTCTAAGAACGTATGGTTGCATGCTATGAAGCAGTCAGATTGTTTGTATTCGTCCTTATTCTTTGGACAATACAACTGCAGTTTGCTTTGTGACTGAGTGCTCAGACGTTGCATGTTTGAGGGTGTGTGCATGCCACAATACTACCGTACTTCACCTGCCCCTTGACCAGGGTTGGACTCTGTGTTTACTCTGAATGCAGTGTTGTACTAAGTGTTACGGGTTAGTGAACAACAGTGTTAGGAAAGTGTCTGTAACCCTGTGGTTCTACCTCCAAACTCGCTGTTAATTGTTCTGCTGTGTCTGTTTTTATCAATCTGCATTGTGTAGACTGTGTGTGTTTGTACTCTATGGACTTAGTGTCTGTTACAAAACCTTAAAATTGAAAAAATTAAACAAATTCACCACGAAATTCATTGATTTTTACAACTTGTTTAAAGAAAGGGGGCGTGAGCCAAAGGAAAATTACTTGTGGGGCATGGTGGAAAAAAGTTAAGAATCACTGATTATAGACAATCATTCAGGGTGTTGCTGACAGCAGTCCACCTATATGGAAAAGTATGTATGGACTGGAATCACAAAATTGTAATAGACTGTTAATAGAGCCTTCCTGCTGGACACAACTGTTCACACTGCATTTGCATGTATCATGTGACTTACCAATTACACCTTTGTGTTGAAACTTATCAATTACATCTTTGTATTGAATTAAATTTCTAGGAAATTTTTCAAGTTTTTTTTTTTATAGTTTAGGAATAGGTGTAATGCTGTGAATGCAGCCAAAGTTGTGTCACCACACAAAATGTGTCTAATGTTTGTGTAATGTACATGTTCTATTTATGTGGTGAAGTCAGAAATTTTCAAAATGAAGAAGTTTTTTGCTCAGAATGCTGGCAGTGAATTCGTTGGCAAAGTCTTGAAAGTCAGCAGATACCATGTTACTGTTGATGATGTCATTGCTGAAGGTAAGTAAAGTAGAAAAATTGTTTTGTACATTTAGTGTTTACTATTTTATATCTACTATAAAATAATGGATGTTTTGTATATGTCAGATACATCCTAGTAAGGACGCATAGGAGAAACAGTAGTTTGTGCTACATATCCTCTTCATATATGTTTCCAGTGTGTTTTTTAACATGCTTTTCATATTTTTCTACATTGTCTATCATTGCAGAAAACTTACATGCTTTTATTTCAACCTTATAAACTTTTGTAACATACTTATAGAAGTGTGTTTAAATTATGAGAAGCTAGAAATGCAGTATTTGCAGTAAGCAATCTAGTAAAATCTACTTCAAATGGCAAACTAGTAACGCAGCAAAACTACTTAATCAGAATAGCACCAACATATGTTAGTTGTTTTACAGGCTAGCAGTGCATCAACATTGGTGGTTACTGTTTATCAAAAACTGTTGTCATCAATGCCAAAGTTTAGAGTCCATTGGCTTACAAAGCAGATAAAGTAATTTTCATAGTTGAATGACAATGATCTGGATAAATGTATGCCTTGTTCAAATGCAATTTCAAGAGTGGGCATTAATATAATATTTTTGAAAGAAATGCGGGCCATGAAGATTATTTCAAAGTAAATTTTAGGAAGGTTATGGTTTAGTAAGTTTGACTGTTGTCTTAGCTTTGCAGTTATATTAGATTAATAATGCTTACCAAATCATACATTACATACTTAGAAAGGTAAGTGTTCACCCACACCTTTTGTGTAGCAACAAAAATCCTGTGTGCAACATGTACAAACCAAGCACACAAAAAGTAAAAAATATAACTCGTAAAATGCTAATTGCCAAATCCTGCTGTAAAATTAAGGAAAATTATTTGCTGTTGATCGTATGATAATTGCATTGTTAAGCATATGAATCTTGATCAGAACAGCTTGCATGCCTTTCTGTGCCAATTTTCACCCCCATTTGACTTATCTTTCACTTTTTTCTTTTTTTCTGTTAGCTGATCACCCTAAAGTTTTGATGTTAGAATGCCTTCATTTCTCTCACACTACTGGATCCCTGCATTATGATGGGTGAATGACGCTACAGTTGGGGTGCTGTTACAGGGTTTTGCTCAATTATCAGTGTTGCTCATGTGCAAACACCAATTTTGAAATGCACATGGCTAACCATTTTTGTGCTCTTGTGTTGTTTGATTGCGTCTGTGATATGGACCACAAGTCTGTAATAAACAAATTGCTATTAGGAGTTGGTAAGAGGAATGCGTTTATTTTCATAAGAACATTGTTAACTGATGCTGTGATTCATGCAGTCATTAGGCAAAAATAGGACTCAAACTAAAGCATCCAACCTATATCTAACATGAGGTTTAGACAAAGCAGTGTACTGCTAGCAACTCTCCAGCCAAAGGTTGAACAGCTAGCTTACTAGTACAGTACAAAAGGTACAGACCAAGTTTGTATCTCTACAAACCTACTCTAGTAGGTAAAAGTTGGTAGATTAGAGAAGTATAATACATCGTCACAAGGACATTGTTTGCTAAAAAACTTAGCATGGGAGAAACTTTGTATGATATTCATGTTGTTGTGTATGTTGTTACAGTTGCATAATAGTACTTGACAATGGTACTAGATATTTGCATCTTAAGTAGATAGCAGTTGAAGATATTTCTTTACCAATTTAAATTCAATAAACAAATAATTCCTTAACACTTTGAGAGCCGGTCAACAATATATTCGTACTTTGATTTCGGCCTAAAAAAAAGCAGTTTTCGGTTGCCTTACCAATGCCCTAGCTCCTCCGCCGATTGCGCTAGAGAGCTGTTCAAGGGCACAAACGGATCAGCCAGTCTAGTAGATCGCACTCGAAAAAATTTTTTTGGGTTGGGGGTGTGGATTGTTTGTGACTGACGTCATAAGTGAAGTAGTTTTATAGGGTCATTTTGGGTCATGTTGCCTGGCCTAGGGACTCAACCGCTATGCCATTAAGTGTTTCGCTGAAGTTTTCATTGGAAACTAGGCTCGAGTCCAAGTCTTTTAAGCCTTTGATCAACTTTCTAGCGTTTCTGGTTAAAAAATTATGATCTAATAAACAAATTAATTAATTATCTAATTAGCTAATTAGTCAAATATTTTTACTAACTTACGTCATAACTTTTGAACCCGAAAACCCAGCAGGTCATCCAAAGTATCAAAAGACTCTGATTGTAGCCTAGTTTCCAGTAAAAACTTCAGCGAAATACTACCACCTAACGGTTGGTGCCCAGGGCCAGGCAAAGTGAGCCAAGGTGGCCTAAAAGTAGGCGTAGCCGGGGGTCCATACCGATGCATGGGCATAGTCTTTTTTTAGCATGTCTTGTCATTTTATTTTTTTAACATATCTAGTAATTTCATAATTTTTAGCATATGTAGTCATTTTATGCTTAGAGGCCGTATACCAAACAAAAACAGTTGCTTGCCTAAAATCAAACATTTTGGCCCACCGAAAAATTTTGGGCTGGCTACACCACTATTTTAACAGAGTGCAAAAGTGGTGAAAATGACAAATCTTCGCCGCAAAGTGGCACCAAATCCTTGCTTGTGGAAATCAGGAAGCACCTTACCGGCACATTGGAAATGCTCGCAAAAAATACGATTTGTTCTGTGTGGGAACTTTTAACACTTTGAGAGCCGGGTTAATTCAAGCGGTTCGAAAAAAACAGTTGATTCGCACATGGCTTTGCATGGGAATTTCTCCGCTCCTGTATGCTCTACAGACCTGGTAAAAGTATCAAAAAACGTGGCCAGTCTAGTAGATTAAGACTCGAAAAAAAAATTTTGTATGGGGGTGCGGGTTGTCTGTGAGTGACATCATAAGTGGAGGACTTTTAGGCCACCTTGACCCACTTTGCCTGGACCTGGGCGCCAACCATTAGGTGGTAGTATTTCGCTGAAGTTTTTACTGGAAACTAGGCTACAATCCGAGTCTTTGATACTTTGGGCAACCTGCTGGGGTTTCGGGTTCAAAAGTTATACTGTTAGTTGGCAAAAATATTAGACTAATTAGATAATTAATTAATTTGTTTATTTTAGATCATAACTTTTGAACCAGAAACGTTAGAAAGTCGATCAAAGGCTCAAAAGACTCGGACTCGAGTCTAGTTTCCAATGAAAACTTCAGCGAAAAACTTTGGCCTAGCAGTTGGGCCCTAGGCCAGGCAACATGAGCCAAAATGACCCTAAAACTACTTCACTTATGACGTCAGTCACAAAAAATCCGCACTCCCCAACCAAAAAATTTGTTTTCGAGTATAAACTACTCGGCTGGCCGATCCATTTGAGCCATTAAACAGCTCTCTAGCGCAATCGGCGGAGGAGCTAGGGCATTGGTAAGGCAACTGAAATTGCTGGTTTTAGGCCAAAATCAAAGTACGAAAATATCGTACCCCGGCTCTCAAAGTGTTAATATAAAGAATATTTTAAAAACTATGGTTAAGTAACGTTTATCCCTGGGTATCAATCTCAAATTGCTCCGTGGCTCAAATGAGGACTAATGAAGTAATCCAAGGGCCGCATTATGACGCCTTTGCAACAATGGCGGTACCTGAACCTCACTAGAAACAGCTTTTACATCGTATTTCCAGGTCAGTCCATGTTTCCAGGTCAGTCCATGTCAGGTCACCCAATGGGCTAAACCATACCCTTTCAGAATTTGATAAAATTTGGCATACGTGTTGGTTTTGGCCCCAAACCTCAAATCTAACATTTTTTGTCGATTGGGTGATTGGTTTTCGAGATATGGGGATTAATTTTTTGAAAATTTAGAGAAAATATAAGGGTGCGCTCAAAACCCCATATCTTTTGAACCAGTGGTCCAATTTGGAAAAGTAAGGTATCTTTGAAAGGGGAAAAAGCCAGGAATTCAAATCTGACACCATTTTTGTCATTTGGGTATAGTTTGGGGTGATGACCTTTTGACCTATATTTTGACCTTGAAATTGACCCCGTGGATCAAATTAAAAAATGCTGATGACCATCGGATATCACAGCCCTATTTCTTACCTACAATATATCAAAATCTGGAATACGTAAAATTTTTTTGCTTTTGAATAATAACAAACTGAAATTAGCATTATGTAGACAATATTGGTTAACACTTTGGCACCCGGGTGCTTTCGGGGATTTTCGGAAAAAAACGCCTACATGCACGTGGCTTTGCGCGGGAATTTCTCTGGTCCGGTATGCTCTACAGACCTGGTAAAAGTCTCAAAAGACGCGGCAAGTCTTCTAGTCTGCACTCGAAAAAAATTTTTTGCTTGGGGGTGCGGGTTTTTTGTGAGTGACGTCATAAGTACTTTTTGGACTTTTAGGCCACCTTGGCCCACTTTGCCTGGCCCTGGGCACCAACCGTTAGGTGGTAGTATTTCGCTGAAGTTTTCACTGGAAACTAGGCTACAATCTGAGTCTTTTGATACTTTGGATGACCTGCTGGGTTTTTGGGTTCAAAAGTTATGATGTAAGTTAGTAAAAATATTTGACTAATTAGCTAATTAGATAATTAATTAATTTGTTTATTTTAGATCATAAGTTTTGAACCAGAAACGCTAGAAAGTTGATCAAAGGCTTAAAAGACTCGGACTCGAGCCTAGTTTCCAATGAAAACTTCAGCGAAACACTTTAGCCTAGTGGTTGGGCCCTAGGTCAGGGAACATGAGCCAAAATGACCCTAAAACTACTTCACTTATGACGTCAGTCACAAAAAATCCGCACCCCCCAACCAAAAAAATTTTTTCGAGCGCAATCTATTAGACTGGCCGATCCGTTTAAGCCCTTGAACAGCTCTCTAGCGCAATTGGCAGAGGAGCTAGGGTGTTGGTAAGGCAACCGAAAACTGCTATTTTTAGGCCGAAATCAAAGTACGAATATATCGTAGGCCGGCTCTGAAAGTGTTAAGTTTATGCAGATCAAATGCAGAACAAGACTTCTAGATGTCATCATTTTACCATGCATCACTGCAATGCCAGGGTCAGGGTTACAGTCTGTTTTTAGGACATTGCAGAAGGTCAACTTAACATGGCAAAAGTATATTTCCATGGTAAAATCACAATGTTAAAAGGTATGTACGCAACTGAATGTATGTTACCAACACTATATTCTGATATGAGATGTCTTTTTTAAGGTACATAAGGTTGTTAACATGTCAGTATCGGTGAGTAAGTTTAGTTTTTACACTGATGTCAACCCCTGTGACCAGAAAAAAAAACATACCACTATGCAGAATATTTCACTGGTAAGACAGGAAGATATCAAAATGTTGGCATGCAAAGTACAATTAAGTACACCATATCAAAACAATTTGTTTCCATCGTGAGCAAGAATTGCTTATGCAGTTTTTGTTGCAACAAAAAAATTGTAGTGATCCATTTAACATTAATCCAAACAAGCAAAGGACAAAATAATTTTGGGTCCTTAAATCTATCTCCAAATGTGATTCCTATTGAAAAATCACTGCAGCACATGTTCAATTAGACTGAACAAAAAAAGGAAAGATATGCCAAGTTCTGCACAAATTGGAGGTTCTCCTGAATCAAATGCTGGTGTACTAAAGCATGAAAAGGAAGAATTAATTGACCCCGTGGATCAAATTTTAAAATGCTGATGACCATTGGATATCACAGCGCTATTTGTTATCTACAATATATCAAAATATGGAATACGTAAATTTTTTTGCTTTTGAATAATAACAAATTGAAATTAGCATATGTAGACAATATTGGTTAAGTTCACGCAAAATCAAATGCAGAGCAAGACTTCTAAATGCCATCATTTTACCATGCACAACTTCAATGTCAGGGTCAGGGTTACAGTTTGTTTTTAGGACATTGCAGAAGGTCAACTTAACATCGCAAAAGTATATTTTCATGGTGAAATGACAATGTTAAAAGGTTATGTACCCAACTGAATGTATGTTACCTACACTATATTCTGATATGAGATGTCTTTTTTAAGGTACATAAGGTTGTTAACATGTCAGCATCGGTGAGTAAATTTAGTTTTTACACTGATGTCAACCCCTGTAACCAGAAAAAAACATACCACTAAGCAGAATATTTCACTGGTAAGACAGGAAGATATCAAAATGTATGTTACCTGCACTATATGAATGTATGTATGTATGTTACCTACACGTCAATTTCAAAAAACCTACTTACCTACACATCAATTTCAAGGTCAAAATATAGGTCAAAAGGTCATCACCCCAAAATTTACCCAAACCACAAAAATGATGTCAGATTTGAATTTCTGGCTTTTTCCCCTTTTTAAAGATACCTTACTTTTCCAGATTGGACCACTGGTTCAAAAGATATGGAGTTTTGAAGTTGGGTGCTCCCTTATTTTCTCTAAATTTTTATAAAATTAACCCCCATATCTCGGAAACCAATCATCCAATCAATGAAAAATTTTAGGTTTGGGGCCATAACCAACACGTATGCTGAATTTCATTAAATTCTGAAAGGGTAGGGTTTATAATTGTCATTTTTTGAGCGATTTGACATGGAATGACCCTTCTTGCAAAAGATATGATGAGTTATAGGGCAATCATTTCTAACCCTCTACATGCGTTTAAAAGGAGCTTGTTCAGTCGCTAGCTAAGCATTTTTAAACACCAGTGAATAAACTAAGTAATGTAAATGTTAATATTTGAAAATTCCCAAAAAACACAAAAGGCCCCTGCAGACCACATACGTCCCACGTGTTGGAGAACCCTGCTGCATATGGACTGCTTACAAGCAGTGACTATGAAACTTCGCAATGATCGCCGGCATGTGAAAACCTTAACACAGTATCTAATGACCAATCAAATTGCAGTTAGTAGACTAATTACAGACAGACACCAAAGCAAAGATTTTCATTGGATAATAAATTTTAATAATCTCTTAACGCAAGGTTTGCAGCATTGTCTTTAGCAAATAATATATCCCTAATAATTGATCATTTTGGGCTGCTTACACCGAGTAATACTTATTGCTTCATCATACAAGCCAAAGAATTTGCATGACTGCGCAACACATGCATACACTCACATAGTTCTAGAACGTCTTGGCATTAGTGCCCTCTGAATACATGTGCCACAGCAGCAGTATTCAATCTCACAGCTTTCCCCGTCTTAGTAACACATCAGACTATGTTGCCATTATGGCACATGACCAGCGACTACATGAGATCACTATTATTACATATGTGTAACGTTTGTGTACAAGGCCAGACATTGGGGCACTGTGACTCAGCAAGGAAATTTGTACAATCAATCTTTTGATTTGCTTTCAATTCTTTGCGTGCCATTTGATTTTACTTGACTTGCAGCTAATTAATTTCCCACGAGCATGTATGATATCCTGGGAAGATCCTTCCCGACTCCCACACTTTATTCAGCCCTGGTCATCTTCACTAAGGTCCTTTGTAGGTTATTTTGAGTACCGTATTTTTTCGACCATAAGATGCACTAAAAATCCTTTAATTTTCTCAGATTTAAAGTGCACCCTATAATGCGGTGCATCTGATGCAGCGCTCTTCAACCGGTGTGCACGGTGCACCCTAGGGTGCACCAAAATATGTGTTGGGTCCACCACTAAGAAAGGGTTCACAAAGGTGCATCACAAACTTGGCACACTAAACAGATAATTTTTACAAAAACTGTATGTTAGCAAAAATGAGCCATTAACCAACCAATAACTTTCAGGATTTAACCGGGACTTTGCAGATTCTGAAGTGTGGTGCATAAGCATCACACCATTTCAAGCTAATTGTTTTATCTAGATGATTATTTGTGATTCATAAGCAACAGACTACGAGCCACTATCAATTGAATTATGTAGCTGAGTTATTGAATAAGGATACTTGCTTATTTAGACCCGGGTAGGCGGGTACTTACAGACATAGGCGCAATTATGTGGGGGACACAGGGAAGTGTCAGTAAATAGGGGTGCATGAGTTCATCAAAACATCTTTAAGGGTTCACCGTAACAAAAAAGGTTGAAGAGCACTGGTCTAATCTATGAATCTGGTTGTGGTTTTTATCCGGAACCAATTGTATGTGGAAAACGGTGCAATTTATGTTACAATTTGTTTGTGAACAGACCATCATGTCACGTAATAATCCAACAACAACTGCAATGAGCAGCTAGCACATAGCACAGATCTATTGCTCCGTGAGGCTCCTGACTACATTGGCACACACACTGAATGAATAACACACACAACTTTTATTTTATTCTATTCGTGTCTGGTGGATTAGGCATGCGTGACAAGTTAAACTCTCTCAAATGTGAGGACAGGTAAACCCCCCACTGGCCACTCCAGTACTGGGTAGTTATTTTGAAAGAGTACAGAAAGCGCCTTATAATCCAGTGCGCCTTATGTATGAAAAAAGAACAGTTAGCATTCAATTTTTGATACTGCGACTTATGGTCTGAAAAAAAAGGTATTTTCATTTGTCATGCATATGTAAATATTTCCACTTCATCAGATTCCTAATGACTACTACTTTGTAACACAACAATTGGTTAAAGCTACTACACATTTCGTTGAGCACATTTCGTTTACTTAGTCATAGAAATGTTGATACATATTTTTTGTATACTTTGCAGGTGGATTTTCAATGGTGTTCTTGGGAAAGTTGCCAAATGGTCAAAAAGTAGCTTTAAAACGAATGTTTGTTAACAATGCTGCGGATCTACAAATTTGTCAACAGGAAATAAACATCATGGTCAGAAACATTCAGTTTTAACTGATTTTATTAACACTTTCAATACTGGCTTACATATCTTTATGTACTTTGTATTTATGGGACAGATATCAGGCTTCGTACCATCCTGGATTGGTATCTGCCTGGTACCATACCAGCTCTTATCTTTTTTTCTATAAAGTTCATGTGTACCTAATATGAAAAATTGAAGAGAAATAACAGATTCAACAATTTAAGCCCTTGTTTGGTCTTTTAATTGCGGTGTGTTTCAATTGCACACAGGGTTCCTACAGGGTCGTATTGAAAAAAATTGTCACTTTCCAGTCTGGAAAAGTCTGAAAAAAAATTTTTTGGTCTGTTGGTATTGAAAAAGAAAATAATTTTCCAGACTTGATGTTTTGGCATGCATTTTCACAATAATTTATTCAAGAGAGGTTGTTTTACACAGCAAAAGCACCCAGACCTGAATTATGTTAATTTTAATTTGGCTGTGAAATTTGTATTCTTGCAGATACTTTACCTGTCCAAACTATAAATTTTAGTAAAACTTACCTAACGGTTGAGGCAATTGCTTCTGTATAAAGCACGTTTTGATTTTTGATTACTTGCATTTGTTTTATGCCGTGTATTTATGAGTTACACTTGAACTATGGCAAGAAAAATGTGTGAATAAACTTCATTGCCGTGTAGTTTTCAAATGAACTTTGTATATATATATATAGATTAAGGGTTTATATTACAGAAACAACACTGTGGCAGAAAAAATATTGTTCGTCTCTTGGATGCATGTGTCAATTCTTCTTCCAACAGTTCAGATGTGTATGAAGTTCTGATCTTAATGGAGTATTGCAGGGGTGAGCTTTGCCTACTTTCTTAACACCTGTTTTTATTATCATCAAAACAGTTATTACCACATACACCTTGCATCCCTGTAGTTTTGTGTAATATGTCAGCATCACGATGAGTTTCAGTTTAACATAGCTGTTAACCAACCTTGGTTCACATCATTAATGCCAACAATTTGGATATGTCTGGTTTACCAATTATACAAATTTTGAAAATATTCTTGATTCAACCTTATATAGTCATTTGCTTTTGTTGGAATACTATCTTAATTAGTTTTACTGTTCTTTTTTCATCATGGAAGAGAAAGTGTTTTCATTAAGAACCCTTAACCTGGAGTAAATTTACTGGGATTTTTATTCTGTCGAAGTGCACATTAAGTTTTAGCTAAATAAAGCCTAAGTTGAGGTTATGCTAATCTCTTTTCATAACATGATGATGTGCAGACCATGCAAGTGTTTTAAATTTCAACCTTCTAGTGTGTTGAAATCTCATTTCATTTCTGGTACTGCTGCAGATAGTATTTGCTCTTTTGTTTCAGCAGATGTGCGAAGCCAGAACATTTTGTTTCAGGAAAACTAAGAGGTTTGTTTTTTTTAGCTGGTCATCTCGTGCAGCTAATGAACAACCGCATTGGATCTGGGTTTACTCAAATGGAAGTACTGAAGATTTTTTGTGATGTTTTGGAAGCTGTGGCCTGTTTGCATCATTCCAATCCCCCCATTGTTCACAGGGATTTGAAAGTAAGCAAAGAATTTAATTTTAGAAAACATTCCCCTAACGTGTGTTGCTGTGACGGTTTGTTGGAACAGGTGGTTGTACAGAAGAACTTTTTAACAGGTGGAAAACGTACTTTTTCATGATAACGGAAACTACGTTCTGTGCGATTTTGGCAGCGCTACTACTGAAGTGATGGACCCAAGCGTTCAAAATGCTCGACAAAGAATAGAAGAAGATATATCCAAGTAAAGATGTTTGTTGTTGTGTGCATGAAACGAATCGCAGCTGTGCGGTTTTGGGGTTGAATCAATACAATGATTCTGCAACCCGGATAACCACAACTGTAAATTTTTGACCGAGCGTTTCTGGGCTGGGGGCAAAAACTGTTCTTGGGTCAATGCAACTGATAAACCGTTTGATTCTTGTTTCCGATGTACAGTTTTACCAAAGTTTAGTGACATACATGAATTATTGTTCTGTGCACACTATCAGACCTCCCGTTTAAGACTACAGCGGACCACAATACAGTAAACACCGTGACAACAGATTAAAACATGAAATGCACTGCAACAGCGACACTGCGCACAGCGCCGTTCACAACTACAAAATGAAACGCTACAGGACAGCGGAATAAACACTCAACGCTACGCCAGCGGAGTACAATACACCAAACACTGTGACAGCAGAGTGCAACACACTGAAAGCAATGACAGCGCAGTTCGCAACTATACAGAAAGTCACCACTCCACGATAGCGGAGTACAAGGAATGCACTGAACACTCTGAAAGCTGAGCAAAGCACACTGAACGCTGCAAAAACGACACTGCAAGCGCAGTTGACAACTACAAAAATCGACACTCCACGACAGCGGAGTAAAGCACAAAACACTGCGACAATTACGTGCAAGAAGTACAATAAACACTGTGACCAGAGGCGTAACGAGGGGGTCAAGGGAGGCGCAATTCCCCGGGCGCCGAATCACTGCGGGGGGCGCTGAAAAGTACTAACAATGTCACAAGTACTTTCTTCAATACTTTGTTGTTGCCATGTGGTGAACCCAATGCAGATATCAAGGAGATAAATTACCCTGTTAACGACGAGTTGTGGATCTTGAATGATCAAACTAATGGTGTTAAATCGTTGAAGAACTTCGCTACAAAACACTGTCCTAATCCCTGTTTCCAAGTTGTCCATCGAGTTAACAGGCGTGCTGCGTCGAGGCGACGCTCTTGTTTCTGCTGTGCGTCATCTCTGAGTTCCTCTGGTGCTTTCCTAATGGTGAATAACCAGCAAGAAGAGATCTGATGGCGTCTGCATGCGCGTACCATGTCGTATCGCACAGGCTTTCAAACTGGCGTCCGAGTTTTGGGCAACACGTGAGTGAGCGCTTTCCATCGCTGAGTTCGCTGTGCAAAATACATGTGCAGCTTTTGCGCAAAGTCCAAAATCCTAACGGCTACAGGGCAGCAGTCCACCCCCGATTTCCCTGCCAGACGAGTGAGTGCCCAGCACAAGGAATATCAATTGCTAAACTATTTTTGGCAGAAACGACTGTCCGCCTTCTTCCATTGCAGATACCACTCATATTGGACGCGTTATCACAGGACTGACCACGACTATGTGCGATGTCAATCCCCAACTTCTCAAGCAGTAGGAACAGTACATTTTCCAGCCTTTCTCCAAAATTACTTCAGTTGGAATGAACGGAATAAGCCACTACCGGGCCAGCAGGAAACACGCACAGAACGACACAGTCGTACACTGATCTTTAAATGGAGAGTTGTCAGAAAGAGTGCTAGTAGCAGTTAGGAAGTTCAAAAATGACATCTTCATCTCGTCCGTTCTTGTCTTTTATTTTTTGGACGGAAAAAAACTGCTGATGTTTGAAGCTCTTCTTGTTCAGCCTACAGACGGTTCTGCCATCCTCGCTGTCTCTGCGCCTCCTTAAGCTTTTTTCGTCACTAGTTTGACGCGGGTATCGGTTTCAAAATATTTAATTGCGAATTTGCAGCTGTTCAGAACGCTGATAGGTCATTTGTAGAAAAAGAATATGTCGGCCGACTAGCAATAACGCGGCGGCAGCGTTACAAACATAGAACAGTTTGCCATCAATTCAATGCACAATCTTTTAATTGCCTATAAATGCGTAATGGGCAAACTTCGACGTTATCGGAATATTGTAAATGTTAAAGAGTTCGATACATCTGTGTAATTAATCAATCATTTTCTGTTGTCGTTATATCGGCAAAACATTTTCATTATTAAATAAAAACTGTAGTCTAAGCTATAGTAATGCTCTCATGGATAAAACCCAGTGATAAACTGCTACCCGGGTTCAAGTCTAGTCGCAAATTGCTGCCCGAAATCATGTTTAGAAAGAACGGCTGCCTGCAATTACTGGCTACCCACACTGGGTCAATATTGATTAAGGTGAAATTCTGCTTGTGCCTCTTTTTTCAACAGGCAGCGCGACATTGACAAGTAGACGAATTAGTTTTGTTCCACACGCAAAAGAGTTATTTTGAACGTTTTTCAAATTGCTCATCAGGCATGACATATCATTTCAAATGTACACACGACAAACTTAATTGAATGCCTGCATCACATCGTAGCAGCCCATGCACCAACTGTGCCACTCATGTTCCGGACGTTTGTTGCGCGGGATTTCGGGAAAATCGCAATTCGAACGTAAACCATCGTGATGATTGTGACATAAGCGTGGATTTGTGCAAACACATAAAACTGCAACAGGACAAGTAACATAGGACAAAATGATGGCAATCCTGTCTTTGCCAAAGAGCACACAGCATTGTTCTGACATCGATACATAAATACATCGGGCTGATCAGTGGGTTTAGGCCAGGGGCAAATGTCCCCCCTGGTTCTGTAATCATTTGTGTGTAAGCCACCTTCGTATCGACTGGTATAACGTGACATAGCATCAAACCGGAGTTGGACAACTAAATTCTAGTTTTCTAATTCGGTGAATTAGAGCGAAATGACGGTAATTGTAATTTACTAAAAGCTTCAATGCTCTAAATTTAGTTTTAATCTAATTTCTGATTTTGCCAAAAATGCTAATTTGTCCAACGGTATTTTCAAAGATGAAACCAGAATGCACCTTCGTGCAAGGAAAGTGCGACAAAATGGTCACAAGTGCCATGTCGTCATCCCATCACTTGAAAAGCGAAAACAGTAAGAATTCGATGAATTTCTTTTCTCATTCACAGCTGCAGTACAAACTGCGTGACCTTATCAATTTATCATTATTTCGTCACATTGCCTTTCCACTCACACGCAGGAGTCATAATAGTCACCAGGTACTTGCGACAATCATTTAGCTGTGATGTTTTAGAGCAGAGTCTCCAAACAACGGCCCGCGGGCCAAATCCGGCCCGCGAAGACATTTTGTCAAAAATGAAACAATTTCTTACGAAAAACTTGTTGATTTGGCAAAATGTAACATATCCCTAGAAAAGCTAAAAAATTCTAGTTGTCCAAGTCTGCATCAAACTGTACAATGATAGTATTACAGTTTCATATTGGTTAATAAGCCCGAGCCTCGGTGATATTTAACTGTTCCGTTCGTCAGCTATCTGTATGCTCAGTAGGTGAGTCATCTTTCTGTCTTATTTGGGTTTTCGATTGTGTGCATACCAGCTCGATTGCTCCCTTTCAGGTATACGACGCTATCTTATCGCTCTCCGGAAATGATAGATTTGTTCATGGGAAAGTGCATTGGTACACCTGCTGATATTTGGGTAAGCACGATCACAAGTATTATGAGAGAACCAAGGTTTACTTGAAGCCAGATTTATTTTGGATTTTTTATGCTCTTTTCATACTGTTTTCTTCGCTTTTCCAACGTATTTTAGCTCTAGTCAGTAGATGATTGGTGTAAGTGTAGAAGTGACGTTGATTTTCATTTTGGCTGTTTTCAACATTGCCTTGTTTGCTTTGAAATTTCCACGTACCCATAGACCCTACAGTATAGTCAAATGGGGTAAAAAAAAATTCACAATGTTGGGGTAAAACAAACTACCCCCTTAAAAACTATTGAAAAGAAAAAAAGTTTTAAATGAATTGGTGCTGCAGAGGCATTCATTGAGGCATTGTTTGTAACATATTTGTTCCAACCTAAATCCTCCAATAAGGTTTGCAGCTTTGTTTGAAAATTTATGTTGATATTAGATAGGACCAAAAGTTTCAAACAAATGTATATAAACATTTATGCTGCTTTAGAAGTACTTAGCATAAACATGTCAAAGTTGGCAAGTGCTTTGGTAATGCATGTGTCTGCATACCCATACCAATAAAAAATATGGCAACTTTACATTATGAGTTTAATGGGCTAGTTCGTTCTTACCCCAAATTGGATGTATTGACTTGGGCAAAAAAAACTGGTCACTTTTTACCCCAGACAAGATTATTTTTACCCCATGTTTGTATTTTTGTATGATCTTACTGTAAAAGAAATGAAGTAAATATTTTTGTATGATCTTACTGTAAAAGAAATGAAGTAAAGAAATGAAGTAAATTTCTCTATAGTACTGCTCTGCAAAAAAACAAGAACCTTCATTTGTTGTTGGGCATTTCAGCTATATTGTAAATGTATTTGATTAGAATAATAGCTCACAAGCAAGTGCCAATTATCGTTTTGTGCCTAGAACAGAGGTTCTTAAACTATTTTAGATGCGTCTTTAGCATTTACTGATTGATACTTTCATCTCAGCTAACCTCACAATCCAACCCAAAAAAACAGTAAAATCTTTATTTGCAAGTATAGTAAATTTTCAACAGTATGTTGCTACCACACCTGTGCTGCATCATAATTGCATTTTTTAAACTGTATCACAGTCGTACTGTGTGGCTAAAAACAATGGCAGATTCGTAGGGCTCTTTTTTGCTGGAATCACACTACAGCAGGTTTACCTTTAAGAAGAGCCATATAAGAAAAAAATAGTATTTAACTGCATAGAGCAATTGATAGAACGAGATACATTTAGTTAGATTAAAATAATGTGAAGATTTTCTTTACCAGATAAAAAATATTTTTGACACATATGTACCGCTCAAGACAGTGAAACATCTCTTGAGGCTATTTTCAGGTCTAAAAGTAGGCCAGCTTGAAATTTCACTCTCTAAAAAAGACAATATTTATTCATGGAAAAGTCATTACAAAGTGAGAAACAGAAGAAAGGCAAGTTGAAAGAGAAAATCGAATCAGATTAGGAGCTTGTTTGTTGAACCAGTTACCAATGCACCACAAAGTAATCAGTTAAAGTTTCCTAAGTAATACATATAAGAGTAAAGCTGAAGGCATAAAAATGATTGAGTAAATATGGGAAAATTTATGCTCTTTTTTCAGCAAGCCTTAAAGTCGACTATTGGGAACAACTTAAAAAAATTTTCTTTGAGGATGTTGATGATAAAACAGCAACAAGTATGGAAATAAACTTTTTGCACAAAAGTGAGAGTACAACTATTACAAGTCGCTTGTTGTGGAATTGGCCCACTCTGAAAGACATGGATATTCTCTTCCATGCATTAAGTATAGCTTTCATGGTCCAGACCAGAAAATACTAACAGATGCAGGCAGAGGAAAGGCTTGTTTAATTTTTAAGGGAGAGCATGGTGCCCAAAAAGTTCGCTAACCTCTGCAAGTTTGGAAAATATTACCGATGACCTGCTCAAGACTGCTTGAACTGAAGTGATCATTGTAATCTCCTGCTTTTGCATGAAAGCATGCTATGAATAAATCATTGCAAGTCTACATTATGGTTAAATGTTTGTGAGAAAATGTGGATTACTTTTAATGTACACAATACAAGCAAATCTGGATGAAAAAGCAGTAGTTTTTTTTCCATAAAAAGTTTTTTTTACCCCCTTCGCCTGGGTAAAAAAAACTAGTGTTTATTTATTATAATTTTTCTTTGGGAAAAGATAACAAAAAAATTTCAATGTCACAATATACTTTGGCATGGGGGCTACCTTTTATCAAAAGACCAAGAAAATACCTTAGCTTGTTTTAAAATTATTGCAAACTTAAAATTTTCGGTTTTTTTACCCCATTTGACTATAATAAAAAAAATTCCCCACATGAAAACTTCGTCGAAATTCCGATGGGCTGTTCTACAGTTCCCCTGCTAGTTGGAGCCCTGGCTTGCAATTCATTAGAATCTTTTCAGTTCTTGTATTTGCAGGCGCTCGGATGTCTTCTTTATAAAATTTGTTTCTTTGACCTTCCATTTGGGGAAAGCACCCTCTCTATACAAAATGGAGAATTTACTATTCCGGACGATTCCAAGTTCAGCAACGACATTCACTGTTTAATAAGTGAGGCGATTATTTTCATATGTTGAACTGTACATCCTCCTGTTATTGACACGTATATGTTAACAGATCTAATGAGTTTATTAGTGAATTAAATTTCAATTCGGTTAGTAACGTTGAGCCCTACAGCTTCAAATTTATCTCTTTTCTTGGAATTTGCTGTACTAGTAAGTTCGAACTTGATGGAAGCCGCAAAAAAGCCTTGAAATTTTTGTCTGTTGGATTTGCGTTTGAAATGGGAAGTTAATCAGCAGGGTTGAAGTTCTGACCGATTTGCTTTCGTTTGGTTTCACATGTTCTTTCATACATGACTCAGTCAGGCGCTTTGTATGGATGCTGTTTTGAGGTGTTCTGATATTAAGGTTGAAGTGTAGGGCTAGACAACTTGATTGAGTCCATGTGTTCGTGGAGGTTTCGAAAAAATAACGTTATCTGAACGCATTCCGGCGTTTTTTGTTGACAGCCAAATGTTTTCTGGAGCAGGGGTTTCAGTGCAAGGACTACGTTTAGAAATCCTCAATTATAATGGACTGCATAAAACTTTAAGTAAAATGAGTAGAATTTACAATAGCCAAAATGTATATTTCTACCCAGCAAGCGTTTTTTTGTGGTTCATTTATAAATTTTGCCCGGCCTAACGTATAGCCTGTTTGGTTTGAAAGTACCACTTCACAATGTATTTTCAAAACACAGCAACCGCTTCATGACATATCAAATAAATGAAAAGTTTCGACGTTCATCAATGCCTGCCCGTTTCTTTGTCTCAGTAGTGAAGGGTGCAGTTCTGAGTTTGAACTCCTTGCCTTTGGACATGCAATGCTCATTTGGACATTGCCTTTTGCAAGCAAAACCATTTAAAATGCAGCTTGGTACAGCGATGTCGAATGTAAAGTTCGATAGTACAACTTGTCGTTACGATGTTGATTCTCGGTGAAAAAGCCAAGAGGGTGAAAAAGTTGGATGATAATTCAATCAGTGTTGGTTGGTGGGGCCGATGGCTATTTTTGGTTATGTGCAGTAAGTTCGGAGAAGACAACTGAATTTCATGTTGAATCCTGTTCGCATTGAAACACAACAACCACTTAAATGTGCTTCTGAAGCACCAGAAATCGAAGCGAGTAGCAGCTTCAAGCACTGGCCGACAAATGTTGAAGCCTCAGAAAGTATCGTCTTTTTTCGACAAAATTTTGGTAATGTATTTTGAAACAATTCTCGGTCTCCAAGCATAAGGTCTCAGCGAACCACTGAATCAAAATTAAACCTGCAACTTCAGCGTCAAGGAAGAAAGCTTCAGGCCTGGTTGTTATTAAAAGGCGACACTCTTCCATTTTTCACTTTTCAGCTAGCTTCGAAGCAGTCATTTTGAATGGACTTCTTTCACGTTGGTCACCGAAAGGAACACTTCACGAATTAAATATGATTGTAAATCAGCATTTGTTGTAACTCCCTGCACAGAAATTCAACTTGCTGATACGGTAAAACCACATATTTAGTAGGCCAGAGATAAGCAAGTCATATTTTGTTCCTCTCCGTCTCCAAATAGTTATCTAATTTCGTGGTGGGCCATCGTGTGCCCATCCCTGCTCTAGAGTCCGTCATTACAACTTTAAAACAGAAGAGAATGCGTTTTTTCGACGTTCGACCGGTCGTTGGTCATGTTGCGGTACTAGATCGCGTCTGGCTCGATAACGGTGTGTAAGAAAATGCTTTGCAAAAGTGTGTTGATTTTTCTTGAAAAGAAATGCTTTGGGCGCGAAAAGCGCCAATGGGCGTGAAAAGCGTAGGGTTTGGTCTGTTGCTTTTTAAGTATTTCTTGAATTCGGTGAAGACTACTGCTGGCGTAAGTGTTTTCGAACGATGTACAAGCAACTTGGAAAAGCTAACCAAGTATGGTTGCTTCAAGCACAATATAAACTTTTTAAATGTTTAACGCAGAGTACATGCTGGATCCAGATCCAGACACCAGACCGGATGTGTATCAAGTTGGGCAATTTGCTTTCGCTGCTGCCAACTCGCCCAATCCAATCAAAAACATCAAGGTACGTTTGGCGTGTTTCGTCGTTGCAGCTAACGCTGTAAAACGTTCAGTCGCACATGACCTAAAATCGATCGCTTAACTGTGCACTTCATCCTCCAGTGCCGAACAAAGTCTCGTTTGCGTTTATCACGTGAGTATACTATTGCGCGCTACAGAGCCAAACAGGGCTGTGAGGACACGCTCAACTTGGGTTTCTTTTTCCGCTGACGTATTTCGGTCATTTGTTCCATAATAGTATTAAAACTCGCCTTAACAGTATTCACTAACTTACCTTTTCAGATTTTACGACCGATGTGACTTAATTTTTTTCGCCCATTCCAAATTAATTCGGTGTATATCCGAAAAAGCAAACCCAGCACTCTCAACTGTCCGATTTTATTTGCATACCGTATTTATTCGATTGTAAGCCGCACGAAATGGTGTTAAAAAATTAATGTAAGCCGCACTTCATTGCACGCCGCACTTGAACATAGGTTATCTAAGCATCTGAGGTACTTTCGTGTTTGTGGCACGTTTCGCGTTCAATTGGCAATCCTGGCAATAATGCTCACACCACTGCAACTGCCTTTCATCGTAATCCCTCCTATGACGGAGCAAGCACGTGATGCTGAAGAAAGGAAAGATAATGCAAAAAGAGGGTTTGGTCAACAAAACGTAGCCAAGGAAAGACTGGGTGTCCCAGACCTTTCGATAAACTAAAGAAAAAAATGTAAGCCGCATGAAATGATGAAAAACCTTCATAAGGCGCAGCTTATAATCGAATAAGTACTGTAACGGAACCTGGGACATTGTATGCGACCATCTCATTTTAAATGTTTTGTTGACAACAGGCAAACAGTCTGCGCTGAACCGGAATATTCGTTTGCTGAATAAAGCTGTGCTCGATGCCTAATCTGCAAATAAAGCGTGTGACCACACGAATTTGGTTAACCAAGGCGCTGTTGAAGAAGCCTTCAAATTTTGCGTCTGGCTTTACTTGTGCCGTACGTTTGTACTTGCAAAACCTTAATGGAAGAGTTTGTTACTAATCAGGATTCGCAACAGAGTTGCCTGTGCGTACTTTCGTTTGATATTAACTTGGCGTTCGTGCTTAGCAAGTACCTCAATCTGCCCATCGGCCTGCACATGAAAAACGAGAAGTGCAGGTCTGATCTAATTTTCTAGTCGTCTATTGTTAGGAACCCAACACCGAACAACCTATAGCAACGAACAGTGTTTTGTGCAGTTACCGGTAACATTGTTTGTTATGTGTCGAGGGATCGCAATGTCATTGAACCAAACCCCACAAAGAACCAAATAAATAACGCAACACGTAAGCAAAAGACACGGAAAAGCAACAGCAACGTCAGCACCAACAACCGATTATCTCAAATGAAACCCACAACAGACAGCAATGCAATATAGCACATTCCAACCCATGAGCAGATCAAGGAGTCACCAGTTGCCCGACATCTTCCGGATCAGTTTTTTTTTTCTACATGGAAATAAGCGTTTGACGCAATCCTCACGCCGCATTATAATTTGTTGCTCATTTATGTAGTTGAGTTGTGCATGATGTTGAGACAGCAACATCTTGACCGACTTGTTTTTTGGGCGTATTGCCAACACATACGCAGACGCAGTGTTTTTTTAAGGTGTTTTGAGGGACCAAAACGGTCTCTCAAATTCCTCCAACGGTCTCTCAAAATATAGTGACCTGAGATCACATCAATGGAGAACGGTCTCTCAAATTCCTCCAAGCGGTCTCTTAAAATTTCCTTGCGGTCACCAAAGCGAAACCTTAAAAAAAACCTGCGCAGACGTGTTAACGTATTGCTTGTCGCTGCCAAATTCGTTACGAGTTGCCTTATGTTCCACTTGATTTCAAGTGTGTGTAAAAGGCGTGGCAGTGGAATCTCTAAGCAATTTTTTTGATAGGAAATCGATTTCTCGTAACCCTGCGCATTCTACTCCTGAAATCTACAGACTTTTGCTTACAGGTGAAATGCTGAAGGACAAAAGCAAGGGCAGGGAAAGCAAGCAAAGTCAAGAATATAATGAACAAATTAAAATATAAGCTACGGCAATGGAAAACTGGAAAATACGCCGTTCTCCAAAAAGAGCTTTCAGTAAAACTGAAAAATAGTCTGACACCAATTACAGAGCAGCAAAACCACGGCTACGAGGGCTCAACATAAGACGGACAGTGGGACGCGTAAGCAGAAAGGCAATCATAAGGTTGGCAGACATACTCTAGGGAGGGCATTTAAATGGCGAATCTTGAAAAGGGACGCAAAAATGGTCAAATAAAAATAGGTATGTGGTGAGGAAGGGATCAAAGAATAAAGCGGAGTGGAATGGCAATAACATATATATTAACGAACATCGCAAGTTGACAAAAAATGGGGTCAAACATTATGTCACACGAAGGAGGATGATGCTTAGAATATTTATTTTGTGCCGTAGGTTTGTTAAATCATTATCTTCACTTCGCATCCAGAGAGTCAATTTGGTTGTTCTACAAAAGTAACAGTGCAAGAGTCATAAGCAGGTGGTTTATTTACGATGATGCCACCGAACACAACATGCGGTAGTGCCGCGTCATTTGGTCGCTATCATCTCATATCTGGTTTGTTCCAAGTCCCTCGGTGCGCTGACCACCTCTTCGAAAATGTGTTTGCTTTTTGGCCGTCATACTGTTGATTGCATACCACGCAAGTCGCCACATAAATAGCATGATTTATAACATGTGAGGTTTTGATTCAATGGGAAAGCTTTTATTTTTTAATAAGTGAACAATTGGGACCATTGGTTCGTTGTGTTTTCCGTAGCGACTCCAAAGTGCACAGCGCTTGCAAGGCCTTGACGAACCTCTGGTTTGTTTTTAGTCTTATTTTTTGCCGCCACTGTATATTGTGGCTGCAGATGTGACAGCACTCGATCCAAGCTTGTGCAGAAACACTGATTGAAATTCATCAATGTGCCCTGGAGAAGCATTCCGCCTTCAACACCAAGGCCCGCAAAATCATTTTTCAACTGAACAAAATTAGACTTAGCAACGTTGTCACCCAGTGTGGCAACCAGTTGCATTAACTTAAAACAAGGCAAAATAAATCCTGTTTGATGTGCCACAGCATCAAGGTGAGATTAAGCTTCACGTGGAAAATACCGATCTGTTGCCGTCAGGTGGGTTTAGACCCCTGTATTGCCAACTTTGCCGACCATAAAAATGTGAAACTATGCAGCGGTTCGCATGCCACTTTCGTGATTGCGAACCAAAGTGTATATGCGAGGTAATTCAAACTTTGGCTGCGCGGTCGCACAATAGCAGTAAATGAAATGGCATATTCCGTAGTGGTTCATGCAGTTCAAAGAGATTGGTTGCCATCGTAACGATTGCAAACTCACTCACGCATTTTACCCACGTTCTTAGTCACAAAAGCTTGTTATTTCAAGCATTAATAGGTCTGTTGAGTTGCTCGAGCTTTGGCGTCAGTTAATCGATGTTCCAGTGAAGTAAATTGTTTGGGATAGACCTACTCCAGCTTTTAATCGTCGCAGCTTCTTTTTGATTTATCCATTTTAGTCTTGAGTTGTTTGCTTTCTCTGCTCTTACTTTAGCCTTTCAATTTTTCACCCGCAAGCATTGCTTGCAGGGTTTAGGACTGAGGATGCGTGGCTTAACGTGAAATCGACTTCCTATTAAAAATTTGCCGAACGATTCCTTGCTTAGCCCATTTCGGAAAATACTTTCTTGGAAAAAAAGAAGCATTACAGTGGGTTCAACAATCGACACGATTTGCTGAGTTTGTGGTATAAAATTACAATAACCTCATAATGATTACGCCAAAGTTTCGATGCTTCTCCCATTCTGGTGTTAATGGTGATTGAGGCAAAAAGGTCGCAAAGTAATTAGGTGCAAACTAAGTCTTGCGTGAAACTTATCCACATGTATGTGGTCCATTCAATCATACAGTTACTTTGATGTATAAACTGTTCGTCGACCAACCCATCTAAACATAGGACCATGCTAACATGGGCCGAAGCATTTGTTTGTTGTACAGCTCTGAAAATTTGTCAGAAAAACAGTGTAATGCTCTTGTTTCCTGTAAAAATAACTCAATTTCAGTCCAAATTGGCATTAGGTTAGGCGTCTCGAATACTATCTTCGACCGGTTCTTCATTTTTCCTGCGTCCTCCTTGGTCACTCAGTGCTATTTCCCAATTGTGATGGTGTGGGTAAATCTAGCCCTTCTTCAGCCAAGTTGGTGTGGCTACACGTATTCCTTCTCCAAAGAACATTTTCCATGTTAACGAGGACTCTTGTGATGCCAGTTTTACAGTAGGTTTTATTCTATGATACTTTCGTTTCATTGAGGGAAACTATTTTGTAACATCACAATCAGTGCTGCTCTTTTCCTGAGTACTGTGCTGTGCTCATGCATTTGGCTTGCTGTCGCTTTTCGATGCGTTCTCAGGCCGTTTTGACGGATGAATCGTTGACATACGGCAGTGGTTCTCAACATTTTTTGGCCCATGGACCATCTTTTTGCAAAAATTTCCGATGGACCACTTCCCATGAACAAGAACAACTAGTCGAAACTGTATTTCTGCCAAACCTTTGACGCCTCTAAACTTTTTCACTGCCCGTGCCCGTTGCAGTCTGCCGATTCCCACATGTTCGCCGTTAGCCTTTCGTGTATTTATGTTTTTCTCTTTTCTGCGATGCATGTTTAAACTCTAGCGTTTTGCGTGTGGGAGTGAAGACGTTACACAATACAATACAATTAATCTCATTTGGGACCACGCAAAACGCGCAGGAATTTTGTCCATCTGAAGTGCTTACGCCGTTGTGATCGGAGTTACCTGCACTGTAACCGGTCTGGTGGAGGGTTTCTTACTCGGCTTAATTAATTCATTCTTGAGTTTAGTTTTAAGCAACAATGCGTAGTTTTTCTAATTTTGTTTCAATGTCAACATTCGCTAGTAACCTTTTCGCTGTCCGCGCAGGACTGAAGATGTGTGAAACACGCAACTACTTTCCTTGTGCAAATAAATTGCGATTGATTCGCTTGGTGTGGGTCACAGCTGTGACTAACTGTTATTTCTAGTCAAAACTGTATTGCACATAAGTGGTCTTACATAATTTATTGTCCAGTAAAACTTAACAACTTTAAGGAAAGTTCAATAAAGGTTTATGGAACTCTCTGTGGACAACTAGAAATTCCGGGTGGACCACACTGAGAGTCAGTGTCAAAGAGGGAATCCGTTTTGTCATTCATCTATCCCACTCGACCCATGATCAAAGTGTTTTGTCTTCACTGCAAAGTCAGTTCTAGGCTTAGTAATATCAAAATGGCGCAGTGAGGTTTATAAAATCCTTCATTCTGCTGCTTTCTATACTTTTCAAACGTTAATTTTCTTGTCAACCTTTGTTGAAACTTGCTGTGAAGGAAGAAAGCGAAAGGTGAGTTTATCATATAACCCAGGGTTCGCAACCGGAACCCTCGGCCCCCCTTGGAGGCCAAGAGCAGAGGCCTTTACTAAATAGCTCTGCCGTGATATTGCAAAACCTTACTGATGAGCAGGGAGCCACAAGGTGTTGAGAGTCTTTGGAAGGGGGCTACAAACCATGGAAGTTTGAGAACCACTGATATAACCCATAAAATCTACCAACTATGTCTCTGTTCAAGGGCATTTTGTACACGATCATAGGAAAGTCCTCTTTATTACGGATGTGCTGCATTGGCATATTGAATTTTTTTCCAATTCAGTGGACATGCTTTCACAGCTAATTCCGCGCGTGATGTCGATCTGTCACTTCTTAAAGTCGTGCTAGAATTTGGAAGCATAGGCTTTCAGCAGACTACTTACACTGGAAACAATAGAAATTATCAATTTTATACACAGCTCACTTTGCCTATACAGCACACCCGCGGAAGAGTATACTGACAACATAGACAGTGTTTGCCTTTGGTGGCCAAATACCGCCTGTGGGTCCTAAGATTATTTTCCTTCTAGTCGTAGTTATTGCCACGTGAGTGTTGGGAACGATGTTTCTTTATTGTCAGTTGTGCAGTGTACACTCTCCTATCCCGTTTCAAATTCTGAAGAAACACGACGAAAGTCGCATCCACTGATATTTGGATTTTTGCGTTGGGTGCAGGAGGTTGTTACACAATGAAACTTGCATCAAAAAACTAGCGTATAGCCAACTGTTGATCAAATGCCCCATCAGGAAAAGTATGTTTTTGTAAAAAGTTGAGAAATATTTGCCCTACCATGCATGTATGTAGCCAAATGTATTGGGACAAATTCATTGGCTATGCGCAACAAATCTGTCATGCAGTGTTGATGATAGTCTGATGCACAAACTGTTTCTTTATCTAACAGAATTCCACAATTCCCAGCAAGCTGCCGTGCCCTTTAACTCGCAGTCAAGCGGATGAAATGAGAGAAGCTTCGAAGCAAAGGTAGTGACATTTCTCCTTCATTATCTCAAATAGGTCACTTCCTACAGGAAGTGACCTATTATACGTATGTGGCGTTACAGTAACCATGCTTGTGCGTGAATATAGTTGCATGCTCGTGATCTTGCTGGGATTCACAGTTGTTTGGAATTCTTTCTGTTTCTGTCATGTCACATCTTTGTAGAACTTTGCGTCTCTGATCTGATCTGAAATGTTGCTTGTCGACAAGTGGCTTTTCATTGGACGTGTTTCAATCTCAAGCGACATCCGTTATGAATGACCGGGTTCGCTGCTTCGTCAAAAAAACTTATAGATTTTAATTCTGATACCAAATATTTCTGAACTCTTCCTCTTAGTTTCGACGTCATGTGTTAAAAACAGGCTTTTTTCATTTGATTTGTTGCAGTTGAACAGCCCCAAAACCCCTGGGTTTTGCCTCGCCTTTTTCACTTGGAAAAAACGGATGTGGGAATCTTCTAGTTAAATATCTTGTCGAGGTGAAACAGAAACCTCATTATATTTAATGTTTGAAGAAACCTTTTCACGATGTGCAGCGTGTTGGTGTACAAGACACATACTTGCGAGATGGGCAAGCAAGTGTAGGCTGGAATCAAAGTATCTAAGCAACAGGTTTTGAAAACTGTTCTAGGTCAGGGGCCTGAACTTTTTATCCAAGGGGGGCCACATAAGCTATTACACAACAGTCCAAGGACCGAACATCTTATATAATTTGACTGATTCGGCGTATGTCACATTCTACTAAATCAGTTTTTAGTAAATATATTACTTCTTATTAGTAACAAAATGTCTCCGCGGCCCGGATGAAGTGCCTTCGCGGGCCGCAGTTTGGAGACCCTATTCTAAGCAATAGGTTTCGATGCTTGCGATGAGCAACAGGTTTTGATATTACCTGGCAGTTAAGTGACAGTTACGTCAGTTTGGGAGTGTGAAACTTCATTTGATTGACTGAAAGAAATGCAGAGGGTTGCTTGTCCACATTGGTGTTACGCCGTGTGCATTGCCCTTCACAGTAGTGGTAATAGCTTTTCTTTTTATTTACGTACTTCACAGTTACTTAGACAATCTGAAAAATAAATTATGTTTTGCTAGAGGAATTTGTAGTACTTAGTTTTAGGAATTAGTCTGGTACGCGCAATTGGGGTATCCACGCAATATTTGGTCTCACAACGAAGTGAAAGTGATTCTTTACAAAAGCAGCATCCGCTTACTTTTGAGGCTCCAGTGAAGTTTGTGTGCTCTAAAACTTAATCTCAACCCCTTACGAATGACATAAGTCACTTTCCTCTTGGTGCTGCCAATGAAAAAGTTTAAATGGTATTGTTTACCCCAGATTCAGGTTAGAAATGCGCTACGAAACCACATGACCTACTCCAAAAAGCTAAGAAAATTTTGACCACTTTCTCGCTGGCTATCTGTGTTGATTTTTTGAAACTATGGTAACGAATGAATCCTTGTTTCCTAGTGCGTTTTGGTAACCTGACGTGTAAGACGTGGCATTTTATCCAAAATTTTCTACTTTGTTGATTGGGTGTCGATCGTGTATATAATACTTAGGCGTCCGGCTGCTTTCGGGGATTTTCGAAAAAAAACGCCTAAACGCACGTGGCTTTGCGCGGGAATTTCTCCGGTCCGGTATGCTCCACAGACCCGGTAAAAGTCTCAAAAGACGCGGCAAGTCTTCTAGTCTGCACTCGAAAAAAAATTTTTTGCTTGGGGGTGCGGGTTTTTTGTGAGTGACGTCATAAGTGGAGGACTTTTAGGCCACCTTGGCCCACTTTGCCTGGACCTGGGCGCCAACCGTTAGGTGGTAGTATTTCGCTG